>Ga0315899_10001948_pt1 | contig 23183 bp, 25 predicted proteins | sample LakEriMetagenome_2_FD_203518 | JGI IMG/M metagenome (GOLD analysis project Ga0315899, IMG submission 203518) | Freshwater fungal communities from buoy surface, Lake Erie, Ohio, United States - Buoy 4 MA112 | ecosystem: Environmental > Aquatic > Freshwater > Lake | place: USA: Lake Erie, Ohio... | reverse complement strand
AGGCGAATCGTTCCTCGCGCAGTAGTTTCCGTGGCCCTGGCATCGATGCGGGCCTGAAGGTGCTCGAGGGTGTGCGCGCCAAGTTCGGTGTGCCGGTGCTCACCGACGTGCACGAAGACACGCCGCTCGCCGAGGTGGCGGCCGTGGTGGATGTGTTGCAGACGCCGGCTTTTCTTTGTCGCCAAACCAACTTCATCGTGGCGGCCGCATCGCAGGGCAAGCCGGTCAATATCAAGAAGGGTCAGTTCCTCTCGCCTTGGGAAATGCAGAACGTCGTCGACAAGGCGCGCTCCACCGGCAACCCCGGCATCATGGTTTGTGAGCGTGGTTTCAGCTTCGGCTATAACAATCTCGTCTCGGACATGCGCTCACTCGCGGTGATGCGTGGCACGGGGTGCCCCGTGGTGTTCGATGCCACTCACTCGGTGCAATTGCCGGGTGGGCAGGGAAGTGCGTCCGGTGGTCAGCGCGAATTCGTGCCGGTACTTGCACGTGCTGCCGTCGCGGCGGGCGTTGCGGGTCTTTTCATGGAAACCCATCCCGATCCATCCAAAGCCTTGTCCGACGGCCCGAATGCTTGGCCGTTACCGCGCATGGCTTCACTGCTCGAGACGCTGCTCGAGCTTGACCGTATCGTGAAATCCAAACCTTTCGAGGAAGATCAAAAATGAGCCGCATTATCGACATCCGAGCCCGCGAGATCATCGATTCTCGGGGCAATCCCACCGTCGAAGCGGACGTGATCCTCGCCAGCGGCGCCGTCGGTCGCGCGGCTGTGCCCTCCGGTGCCTCGACCGGTACGCGCGAGGCGGTCGAACTTCGCGATGGCGACAAGAAGCGCTATCTCGGCAAGGGCGTGCTGAAGGCGGTTCGCAACGTCAACACCGTGATCCGCGCAGCCCTGCTCAAGCGTGATGCGCGCGATCAGGAAGACATAGATGCCCGCATGATTGCGCTCGATGGCACGGACAACAAAGGTCGTCTCGGTGCCAATGCGCTGCTCGCCGTATCGCTCGCGGTGGCGCATGCCGCTGCTGAGGATACCGATCAGTCTCTGTGGCGTTATCTCGCGCGGGGTCGCAAGCCGGTGATGCCGGTGCCGATGATGAATCTCATCAACGGCGGCGCGCATGCCGACAACAGTCTCGATATCCAAGAGTTCATGATCCTGCCGGTCGGCGCCAAGAGCTTCAGTCATGCGCTGCAGCAGGGCGCCGAGGTGTTCCACACCTTGAAGGGCATTCTGAAGGGCAAGAAGCTGACCACGGCCGTGGGCGACGAGGGGGGTTTCGCACCGAATCTCGCCTCGAACGAAGCGGCGCTGAAGTTGCTGCTGCAGGCGATCGAGAAGGCGGGCTATCGCCCGGGCAAAGACATCTACCTCGGCCTCGATGTGGCCAGTTCGGAGTTCTTCAAGAAGGGTCGCTACGAGTTGCACGGCGAGGGCCGCAGCTTCACCGCGGCGCAGTTCACGCGCTATCTGCGTAAGCTCGTCGACAAGTACCCGATCATCACCATCGAAGATGGCATGGCTGAGGCCGACTGGACCGGTTGGGCGGGACTCACCGAGGAGTTGGGCGCTGACTGCCAGCTCGTGGGCGATGACCTCTTCGTCACCAACACGGCGATTTTGGCTGATGGCATCCGCAAGGGCATCGCGAACTCCATCCTCATCAAGGTCAACCAGATCGGCACCTTGACCGAAACGCTCGAAGCGATCGAACTCGCTACGAGTTCAGGTTATTCGGCCGTCGTCTCGCATCGTTCGGGTGAAACCGAAGATTCGACGATTGCGGATATTGCCGTTGCCACTGCAGCGACCCAGATCAAGACCGGCTCCATGTCCCGATCCGATCGCATCGCCAAGTACAACCAGCTGCTGCGCATCGAAGAGGAGCTCGGCGGCAAGGTGCGTTACGCGGGGCGCGAGGCTTTCCCCGTAAAACTCTGAGCTGAAAGACTTTCTTTTGCTCGAATCAAGGTTTAACCTTTAAATCCATAATGATCAGAGTGTTCGCAGGGGGGCTCGTTGCACTGACGGTACTGTTGCAGTACCGCATCTGGCTGTCTGCGGATGGCGTCAGTGAAGTGCATCGCCTGAAGGTCGCGGTCGCTCAGCAAAGCACCACGAACACCGAGCTGAAACGCCGGAACGATCAACTCGCTGCCGAAGTCGCCGACCTCAAGGGTGGTCTCGTTGCCATCGAGGAACGCGCTCGCAGCGAGCTCGGCATGATCGGTCCCAGCGAATCTTTCTATCAAGTCGTGCCCAAGGTCATCACGGCGCCGCCCGCCAGTGGGCTGACCGATCGAACTCGCACGGCTCAGCGCTGAGTTGACCTCGCACGTGACGCCGCCGCGCTACTGGCTCGTGATGCCGGCAGCCGGACGCGGTAAGCGTCTTGGTGGCGCTACACCCAAACAATTTTTGACCGTGGCGGGGCGACCCTTGATCGCCTGGGCGTTGCAGCCTTTCTTTGACGATCCGCGCTGTGCGGGTGTCATGCTGGCTGTCGCACCCGATGACACCGATTGGCTAAGTTTTCGTGCCTCGCTGCCGCGCCCGGTGCTCGAAACATCGGGCGGTGCCGAGCGAGCGGATTCCGTGCGTTTGGCTTTGCAGGCTTTGTTGGCGCGGGGTGCCCAAGCTGCCGACTGGGTGCTCGTGCACGACGCGGCGCGACCCTGTGTTTCCAATGCCGAAATCAAAGCGCTCGTCGATGTCGTTGTGGCGCACGCCGAGGCTGACTTGAGAGCAGGCGGACTGCTCGCGGTGCCCTTGGCCGATACGCTCAAGCGTGGCCGCTCGCATAGCGAGGCTACTGTGCCGCGCGAGGGGCTCTGGCGTGCGCTCACTCCGCAGATGTTTCGCTTGGGTGCTTTGCTGCAGGCCTTGCAACAGGCAGAGTCCGAGGGGCGCAAACCCACCGACGAAGCCCAGGCGATGGAGTGGCAAGGCAGCGAGCCGCTACTCGTCGGCGGCGAGTCGACCAACATCAAAGTGACGACCTTCGCGGATCTGCGACTCGTGGAAGGCATCTTGCAAGCGCGCAGCAAAGGAGAGTCGCCATGAGTATTCGAGTGGGATCGGGTATCGACGTGCATGCCTTCGGGCCCGGTGACCACGTGATGTTGGGCGGGGTTCGCATCGCCCACTCGCAGGGTGTGAAGGCGCATTCCGACGGTGATGTGCTGTTGCACGCCTTGTGCGATGCGCTACTTGGCGCGGCGGGCCTAGGCGATATCGGTCAACATTTTCCCGACACCGATCCGCAGTGGAAGGGGGTGGCGAGCGAGGGCTTCGTGCGTCATGCGCTGCGCTTGCTCGCAGATCGCGGCTATCGCGTGATCAATGTCGATCTCACTCTGTGTTGCGAGGCGCCGCGCCTCGCACCCCATCGCGATGCCATCCGCGAAACCGTGGCCGGTTTACTGCGATTGCCTGTCGACGCCGTGAACCTCAAGGCAACGACGACCGAGAAGCTCGGATTCTTGGGTCGCGCCGAGGGTCTTGCAGCGTTCGCCACCGTTCTCATCGAGCAAAATTAATCATGGAAGAATTGGCTTTGAACCCGCCGCGGGTAGCGGCGCCCTTGGGTCGTGCGCGATTGCGCGAAGTACCCGAAGATTTCGTGGTGGATGAGGTGCTCGGCTTCACGGCCTCAGGGCAGGGTGAGCACGCCTTGCTTCGGGTACGTAAGCGCGGCTCGAACACTGGCTGGGTGGCCAAAGAAATCGCGACTCGCGCTGGCGTTCGCCCGCATGACGTCGGTTACGCTGGCCTTAAGGATCGGCACGCTGTCACCACGCAGTGGTACACCGTGCCGACGCGCCGTCGACCGGCAGCCGATTGGCTTGGCGTTCAGGGTGAGGGTTATGAGGTGATCGAGGCGTATGCGCACTCGCGTAAATTGCCGCGTGGTGCGCTCGAGGCTAATCGATTTGCGATCACCTTGCGTGGCTACGACGGCGACATCGAGGCGTTGCGGGTGCGCGCAGCCGAGGTTGCGCGCACGGGTGTGCCGAATTATTTTGGTCCGCAACGTTTTGGACGAGACCTCGCCAATCTGCGAGCGGGTGATGCCCGCGATGCGATGTTCCGCTGGTCGGCCTCGCGCAGTTTGATCTTCAACGCAGTGCTGGCCGAACGAATCACCGCCGGTAACTGGAACCGCCTGCACATCGGCGAGCGGGCTAATCTCGATGGCCGCAATTCGAGTTTCGTCGTCGAAGCACTCGATGCCGCTTTGCAGGAGCGACTCGACACTCTCGATATCCACCCGACCGGCCCTATGTGGGGCGAGGGCGGTTGCGGCGTCGAGGGTGAGATGGCTGAGTTCGAGACTGCGATCGCGGCGCGGTATCCCGAGTTTCTCGAGTGGCTCCGAGCGGATCGGCTAGCAGCGGCGCGACGACCGCTGCGTGTGGCTGTGCGCGAACTGTCGGTGAATGTGAGTGACGAGGGCGCACCGATCTTGAATTTCACTTTGCGCTCGGGCAGTTTCGCCACCACCGTCCTGCGCGAATTCATCGATATCGCGCCCGGCGAGGGTTCATCCGGTTCCTCATCCGGTTTCAGGGAGTCCGACGATGCTTGAGATCATCCAACACGGTAGCGTGCGTGAACTGCGTCTGGCGCGAGTACCGGTTAACGCTCTGAATGCCGAATTGATCAGCGCGCTCGATGCGGCGATTACGCTCGCCGAAACCGAGGCTGCAGCGGGCGCTTCCTTGCGTGCGCTCGTCATCTCGGGCAATCCCAAGTTGTTCTCTGCGGGTCTCGATCTGCGCGAGATCACCGGGCCCACCGAAACCGCTCGTACCTTGGTGCTCGCTTTCTCGCAGTTGCAGCTGCGTCTCGCGCGCTCGTCTTTGCCTTTGATCGCGGCGATCACCGGACACAGTCCGGCGGGCGGGGCGGTGATCGCCATCCTTTGCGATCATCGCGTCATGGCCAAGGGTGCCGCGCGTATCGGCCTCAATGAAGTACAGGTGGGTTTGTATCCCGGCGAGACCATCTTCCGCTGTTACGAGCGTATTCTCGGTACTGCCAAAGCGGCGAATTTCCTCACGCGTGGCGCGATGCTCACTGCCGACGAAGCGCTCGCCGCCGGGCTCGTCGATGAATTGGTTGATCCGGAGCAGGTGATCGCGCGCGCGATCGCTATCGGCCAAGAGATTGCGGCGCTGCCACCGCAGACTTACGCGAAAACCCGTACGCTGGTACGCGCAGATCTCGTGCGTATCGTTGAACATCCGAACGAGAGTCTGGCGTCGCTCATGAAGGACGGTTGGATTACGGACGAGACGCGCGCACAGATGTCGAAATTGCTGCGCTAGCCCTGCAGCAAGACGTAGATCGCGCCGGTACCGCCATCGCGTTGGTTCGCTGAGCAAAAAGCGACGACGTTCTCCGTGCGGCGCAAAATCACATTGACCGCTTGTTTGAGCACGGGACCACGCGGTCCTGAACCTAAACCTTTGCCGTGGATGATGCGTACGCAGCGTTGCTGGCGCGCAATGCAGCGCGCGAGAAAGTCGCGCAACTCCCGCTTGGCTTCCGCGACGATGAGACCGTGCAGATCGAGCTCGGCTTCGACGCGGTAATAACCCCGTCGCAAGCGGCGCATGACGGCGTCCTGCACACCGCCGCGTCGGTAGGAGAGATCGTCGCCGAACTCCACATCGAGATCGATCGGTGTGAGGACGAGGCTGTCCTCGAGCACCTCCGCCTCGCCGAGACGGCGAAAGCGGGCGCGCGGTGGTGGTGGCTTCGGGCGATGACGAACGCGGGGCTGGTGCTGCAGCGGTTTGGCACCGCGAACCGCCTCACGAAAGGCGCGAACGTCTTCCTCTGGCGGCTTACGCATCCTGCTGCTACCTCCAACCGTGGGCATTCAGTATATTGGCGAGCTCCACAGGTCTCCAAGAACAAACTCGCCCGATGAAGATTCTCGTCAGTAACGACGACGGGTACCGGGCGCCGGGTATCCTCGCCCTGCGCCAAGCCCTAACCGGTCTCGCTGAGCTCACGGTCGTCGCTCCCGAACGCAACCACAGCGGCGCGAGTAATGCCTTGACGCTCGAGTCACCCCTGCGGGTGACAAATTACGAGCCGCAGGCCTATTTCGTCTCCGGTACGCCCACCGACTGCGTGCACCTGGCGATTTCAGGGCTGTTCGATTTCGAGCACGACATGGTGGTCTCCGGTATCAACAACGGCGAGAACTTGGGCGATGACGTGCTGTATTCCGGCACGGTGGCCGCCGCTATCGAGGGTCGTTTTCTCGGCTTGCCGACCGTGGCGTTCTCGTTGCGACGCCCGGCCCAGGGGGATATGGATTACACCGCGGCAGGGCGCGTCGCGCGACTCGTCGTCGAGCGCTTGCTGGCCAAGCCGCTCGATCGGAACATGATCCTCAACGTCAACATCCCGCATCGGCCTTACTCTGAGCTGCAAGGGTTCAGAGCCACTCGCTTGGGGCATCGCCATCGGGCCGAGAAGATCACCCGCGCGATGGATCCGCGCGGCCGTGAGGTGATCTGGGTGGGTCAGGCCGGTGAAGGACAGGATGACGGTCCCGGCACCGATTTTCATGCTGTTGCTGAGGGCTACGTGTCGATCACACCGCTGCAGGTGGATCTGACTCGCCATAGCGAGATTGCGACGGTGGAGCGTTGGTTGGCCGGCATCGGCGAATGAACGAACAGCGTCTCAGTGGCGTCGGCATGACCTCGGCCCGCACCCGCGACCGGCTCGTGCAGCGACTCATCGAACAGGGCATCCGCAATCCGCAGGTGCTCGAGTGCATCCGCTCGACTCCGCGTCATCTCTTCATCGACGAAGCGCTCGCGAGCCGTGCCTATGAAGACACGGCCTTGCCCATTGGTTTTGGGCAGACGATCTCGCAACCCTACATCGTGGCGAGGATGACCGAGGCTTTGCTCGAAGCGGGTCCCTTGCACAACGTGCTCGAGGTGGGCACCGGCTGCGGCTATCAAACGGCCATTCTGGCGGCGTTGGTGCCGCGCTTGTATAGCATCGAGCGCATCGAAGCGCTGCATCTGCGAGCGCAGCAACGACTACAGGAATTGGGCGCAACCCATGTTCGCCTTCGCCACGGCGATGGTTACGAGGGCTGGCGGGCGAACGCACCTTACGATGGCGTTCTCGTGGCGGCGGCGCCGCCTGAGGTGCCCGAGGCGTTATTGCGACAACTGGCGCCGGGTGGACGTCTCGTGATGCCCGTCGGTGATGATCGCAAGCAGGTATTGCTGCGCGTCACGCGGCGCGATGGTGGTTACGAGCGTGAGATGCTGGGTCCAGTCTCGTTCGTGCCGCTGCAGAGCGGGCTCGTCAGCGATACGGGAACAGCAGGGCGATGACGCGGCGTTCGTCCTGCACCAGCACGTTGTAGGTTCGACAGGCCGCACCGAGTTCCATCACCTCAAGGCCGATCCTCCGCTCGAGAAACCAACTGCGCTGCTGCGCGGGAAGGAAGAACTGGCCGCCAGCCCAGCCGATCAAGACGAGTTCCGGTGGTTCGGCGAAGAGTGCGCCGAGGTGCTCTTGCCGCAATTCGAGCGGATTTTGTACTGGTATGTTCCCATCGAGAAGCGTAGGGCCCACCATCACGGCTCGATCAAAACGCTGTTCACCGATGCGTAGCGCCCCGTCCGCATAACTGCGGATGAGGTTGACGGCCCCAGTCGAAGTCACGGTCAGTCTCATGCTTCGATAACATACGCGATGTGCGTGAACTCGTGCTCATACTCCCCGGACTTTTTTTAAACGCCGATGCGGTCAGTGCGTTAGGTACTTGGCGTTTTGCGACGCCGCGCCTGCTCCAGGGCGGTTGGCGATGCGCCTTTGCGCGCAGCATCGGACGCGACGATGTGGCGCTCGCGAGTCCGGCGAGTGTCGTAGCGGCTAGCGAAGAGTTGCCGATCGATGCATGGCTTGCGACACCGCTGCATCTGATCGCGGGCATGACGACGCTGCATCTGCCGGCGGAGGGCATATTGCGATTGTCTGCTGAGGAAGCGCGAGAACTGGCGTCGCGATTTGCGAGTACCTTCGGCGCCGATGGTCTCATCTTGCATCCGCTCGATGACGGCTCGTTGCTGCTATCGGGATTGAGCGGTTGCGCTGCCGAGACCGTTGATCCGGCATTGTTGTCAGAACAGGTGGCATCACAGGGGCTTGCGAGCGCTCAGCCTGTAGGCGAGGGCGCTGCCACGTTGCGCGCACTCATGACGGAAATCGAAATGTGGTTGCACGATCTGCCGCTCAATCGTGAGCGCGAACAGGCGGGCCTGCCTTCGATCCGATCGTTGTGGTTATGGGGCGGTGGCGCGCCCCATCACGCAGAGCCGCAACCCGCAGCGGCTGTCGCGCCCGTCGAAGAGGCATCTGATTTCATCGTGCACACGCGCGATCCTTGGGCGCGTGCCTGTTGTGGTTTGGTCGGCATTGACTGCAAACCACTCGATTTGAGTCCTGAATTCTTTGCGAGTATCGCCGCCGAGCTTCAACGTGGTGAGCTGTCGAAACTCACTCTCATCACGACCGATCGAGCCGTGTCGGTGCGTCCGGGTGATCGTTGGCGCTGGTGGCGACCGCGACGTGATGCGCTCTCGGCGTTGACGGAGGCTGCATGAAGCTCACTGTCGTTCGTCGAGCGCCTTCGAGCGCGGCCTTGCAGCGCCTTGCGCATCTTCCACCCGTGCTCGCGCGGGCGTATGCCGCGCGCGGCATTGAGGATCCGGCGCAATTATCGATCGGTCTCGATCGTCTACTGCCGGTCGGTACTCTCGAGGGCATCGAGGCAGCCGTGCGCTTGCTGCTGCAGCACCGCGAGCGTCGCAGCCGCATTCTCGTGGTGGGTGACTTCGACGCCGATGGTGCGACGAGTTCGGCTCTGATCGTGCGCGCCCTGCGCGCCTGGGGTTATCCCGAGGTCGATTTTCTCGTGCCGAACCGCTTCGAGTTCGGTTACGGATTGACACCCGAAATCGTCGCGATTGCCGCTGAGCGCGAACCGGCTCTGATCATCACCGTGGATAACGGCATCTCGAGTATCGCCGGTGTGTCGTCGGCGCGTGAGCGGGGTATCGACGTACTCGTGACCGATCACCATTTGGCGGGTCACGAGTTGCCGATGGCCAATGTCATCGTCAATCCGAATTTGGCAGGAGCGACTTTCGGCTCGCGATCGCTGGCTGGTGTCGGCGTCGCGTTCTACGTCATGGCCGCGCTCTATCGCGCCTTGGGTGATAGCACATTGCCATCGCCTGCGACCTGGCTCGATTTGGTGGCACTCGGTACCGTCGCCGACATCGTCCCACTCGATCAAAATAATCGCGTGTTGGTCGCACAGGGTCTACAGCGGATCCGTGCCGGTCGCTGCACGCCGGGTGTGCGTGCGTTGCTCGAAACGGGTGGCAAGGTGCTCGGCAACATCATCGCGACGGATCTAGGCTTCGTCGCCGGGCCGCGCATCAATGCGGCCGGTCGACTCGATGACATGAGCATCGGCATTCGCTGTCTACTCACCGATTCAGCCGAGGAGGCGACTCTCATCGCGCAACGACTCGATGAGCTCAATCGCGAGCGTCGCAGTATCGAAGGCGCCATGCAGGAGCAAGCCATGGCGGCGGTGCGTCGCCTCGGCGAACCGGGTCATGATCGCCGTGGTGTGTGCCTCTTTGATCCGGAGTGGCATCAGGGAGTGGTGGGTCTTGTTGCCGGTCGCGTGAAAGAGCGAGTGCGTCGCCCTGTGATCGCCTTTGCACGTGCAGGAGATGGCAGCTTACGAGGCTCGGCCCGATCGGTCGCCGGCGTGCACGTGCGCGATGTGCTCGAGGCTATCTCGACTCAGCATCCGGGGCTGATCGTTCGTTTTGGCGGTCATGCGATGGCCGCCGGTCTCACGCTCGAAGAAGACAAACTAGATCAATTTGCAGCCGAGTTCGATCGCGAGGTGACCCGTTGGCAAGCGTCGGGCTCCCTCGCAGATCGTATTGATTCCGATGGCGAGCTCGCGGTCGAGGAGATCTCGCTGAAGACGGCCGAGGTGTTACGTGAGGCCGGTCCCTGGGGTCAGGCTTTCCCCGAGCCGTCGTTCGATCAGTCGTTTCGGTTGCGCAACGTACGGATCGTGGGCGAGAACCACCTCAAGATGTGGGTTGAGCTTGGAGACACCGGACGACGCTTCGATGCGATTGCTTTCAATGCGCTGCAGGGCCGACCAGATAGGCTCGACGCCTCGGGCAAACCGGTGCTGCCCGATCAGGTTCACCTCGTCTATCGCCTCGACATCAACGAGTGGGGCGGTGAACGTCGCCTGCAGCTGATGGTCGACCATCTGCTAGAATCCTCACCATGATTGAACTTGGCATCATCAAGCGCTCCCTCGCCGACCTTCAGGAACGTATCAGTTCCTTAAGGGGGTTTCTTTGAGTACGACCTGAAGAAGGAGCGTCTCGAAGAAGTTTCACGCGAATTAGAAGATCCTGCCGTCTGGCAGAAGCCCGAAAAAGCCCAAGAGCTCGGTCGTGAACGCGCGCGACTCGCGGGCGAAATCGACACCATGGATGCTGCCACCCGGTCGGTATCAGACTCCATCGAACTGCTCGAACTGGCCGAAGCCGAGGATGATGAGGCGACCGCACGCGAAGTTGAGCGGGATTTGCCCTCGGTCGAGGCGCAGGTGCGCAAGCTTGAGCTCAAGCGGATGTTCCGCGGCGAAATGGACTCGCACAATGCTTACCTCGACATCCAAGCGGGTGCCGGCGGTACCGAAGCGCAGGATTGGGCGCATATGCTGATGCGCATGTACCTCAAGTGGGCCGCCAACCGCGGCTTTACGGTCGAGGTCGTTGATTCGAACGGCGGCGAAGTCGCCGGTATCAAGAGCGCGACCATCGAATTCAAGGGCGACCATGCCTACGGCTGGTTGCGTACCGAGACGGGCGTGCATCGCCTCGTGCGCAAGTCGCCGTTCGATTCGGGCAATCGGCGTCACACCTCGTTCGCTTCGGTGTTCGTATCGCCGGAAATCGACGACGACATCAGCGTCGATATCAACCCCGCCGATCTTGAAACCGATGTTTACCGCTCAAGTGGCGCGGGTGGTCAGCACGTCAACAAAACCGAGTCGGCGGTGCGTATCAAGCACGTGCCGTCAGGGATCGTCGTTGCCTGCCAAAGCGAGCGCAGTCAGCACAAGAACCGCGCGACGGCCATGAAGATGTTGAAAGCCAAGCTCTACGAGCTTGAAGTCAATAAGCGTAATGCCGCAGCCAAGGTGCTCGAAGAGTCAAAGTCCGATGTGAGCTGGGGTCACCAGATCCGCTCCTATGTGCTTGATCAATCGCGCATCAAAGATTTACGTACCGACGTGGAAGTGGGTAACACGACTGCCGTACTCGATGGCGACCTCGACGGTTTCCTCGAAGCGTCACTGAAGGCCGGTTTGTAACAGGGCAGGATGCCGATCATGAGCGACCAACTCGAACCCCCGATCGACGAGAATAAGCTGATCGCCGAGCGACGAGCCAAGCTCACGGCACTCCGTGAGCGCGGGCTGCCAGCATTCCCCAACGATTTTCGACCCGACTCGCAGGCGGCGGATCTACATCTCGGTTACGACGAGAGCGAGGGCGCAGCGCTCGAGGCGCAGGCGATCCGAGTGAAAGTGGCCGGGCGCATGATGCTGCGACGCATCATGGGCAAAGCAAGCTTTGCGCATATCCAAGATGCTTCTGGGCAGATTCAGCTCTTCCTGCAGCGCGACGTGCTCGCCGAGGCCTACGAGTCGTTCAAGGGCTGGGACATTGGCGACATCGTTGCCGCCGAGGGCGTGCTCTTCAAAACGAAAACCGGCGAGTTGTCGGTGCGGGTCGAGTCGGTGCGCCTGCTCGTCAAGTCGCTGCGACCGCTACCCGACAAGTGGCATGGTCTTGCCGATACGGAATCACGCTATCGTCAGCGCTATGTCGATCTGATCATGAACGACGAGAGTCGCACGGTCTTCCGTCAGCGCACGCAGCTCGTTCGTTTTGTACGCAGCATGCTCGATGCACTCGGCTTTCTCGAGGTCGAAACGCCGATGATGCAGCCGATTCCGGGTGGCGCGGCGGCGCGTCCCTTCGTGACGCATCACAACGCGCTCGACATCGACATGTATTTGCGCATTGCGCCCGAGTTGTACCTCAAGCGACTCGTCGTGGGTGGCTTCGAGCGTGTCTACGAGATCAATCGCAATTTTCGTAATGAGGGTCTCTCGACGCGGCACAACCCCGAATTCACGATGCTTGAGCTTTATCAGGCTTACGCCGACTATCGCGACCTGATGGATCTCGTCGAGCGACTGCTGCGCGGCGCCGCAGAGGCGGTCGTGGGTTCGTTGCAGTTCGAGTCGCAGGGGCGGCAGTACGATCTGAGTGCGCCGTTTCGCCGAGTCAGCGTCGAAGATTTGATCATGGAGTGCAATCCCGCACTCGATCGCGCAAAGTTGCGCGACGTCACGTATCTGCGCAGCGCTTGTGATGAGCGCGGCATCCCCTGGAAGGGCGGTGACGGCGCAGGCAAGTTGCAGATCGAATTGTTCGAGAAGACCGGCGAGCACACCTTGCTCGATCCGACCTTCGTGTTCGGCTATCCGGCAGAAGTGTCGCCGCTCTCTCGTGCCAATGATGCCGATCCGTTCCTGACCGATCGATTCGAGTTCTTCGTGGGTGGTCGTGAGCTCGCCAACGGCTTCTCCGAGTTGAATGACGCCGAAGATCAGGCTGAGCGCTTCCGCGCGCAGGTCGAGCGCAAGGACGCAGGTGACGAAGAGGCGATGTTCTACGACGCCGATTACGTGCGCGCGCTGGAATACGGCATGCCGCCGACGGCGGGCCTTGGCATCGGCATCGATCGGCTGGTGATGTTCCTCACCAACTCCGCTTCGATCCGCGATGTGCTGCTATTCCCGCAGATGCGGCCCGAGTAGCCTCACTCGGTAGCGTTACTCGCTCGGTAGCGCGTAGCCGAGCGGCAGGCTCGGCAGATCGAAGGTCGTCACGGCGAGAAATTCCGTGCTACCCGTGTCGGTGTGCGCCACCTGCAGCACTTGCGCGTTGCGACCATCCTGCAAGCTGATCGAGGCCGCCGGTACCAGCTCGCCCGACGCCAACATGCTCGAATCGAATCGCTGTAGGCGGCGCTTCACGCGGCCGCGATAGTGCGCACGCGCGATCACTTCCTGTCCGGTGTAGCAGCCCTTGGTAAAAGAAATCGCCTCGAGCAAGTCGAGATTGAGCATCTGGGCGACGAATTCACCGGCGGTCGCCTCCGTGATCATCGGCAGGCCTGCGCGCACATCAGCGAGTTGCCAGGCAGCAAGCTGCGGATCAGCAAGCTGCGGATCAGCGAGTTGCGCATCGGGCCGCACGAGGCGCAGCCAGCGACCATCGGCCGCGTATGACCAGATCTGTCCCGATTCGTCAGGTGGGGTCGGTGGCCAGCCGCCTTCGATCGACAAGAGCGCCGTTTCATCGGTCAGCTTTACCTTCGCGCGCAGCACATAACGCTGCAGCAGTGCGAGGGTGCTCGTAATGCGTTCGCGCGGCAGCACGAGCAGCACGTCCTCGTTGCCTTGCGGTAGCAGCAACATGATCGTGAGCACGCGCCCCTGCGGGTTGTGTAAACCGGCACGAACAGCGCGATCGTTCGCGAGCGTCGAGAGGTCTTGCGACAGCTGCCCATTGAGGAAACGCCGGGTATCCGGTCCGCGCGCGGCGATGACACCAAGATGTGTGAGAATCATTGCGCTGATTTTGCCCGATTCCGAGGCGCCAGCCAGCGGCCCTTCGCTGTGGTCTTGGCGCAACGTTTCTGGCACAATCTACGCACGATGCAGCACGATCCACAGGGGGTGGGGCGGCCCGCGTCAGCGGCTGTTCCCGTGCCCGTTTCCAAACCCGAGACTCCTTCCGTCGACGATGTCGTCCGCGGGAATGCGCCCACCGAAATCGGCGGGCCTAGCGGTCCCGAACCCACGCGGTTCGGCGACTGGGAGAAGAACGGGCGTTGCATCGACTTCTGATCACGCGGGATTCTCAACGATGCGTCAACGACCTCTCTCTCCACATCTCGACATCTACCGATTCGCCTACACCATGGCGACCTCGATCGCGCACCGCATCACCGGTGTGATCCTGACCGCCGGTTTCGGCGTATTGATCTACTGGCTGGTGGCCGCTGCGAGTAGCGCCGAATCCTATGCGGCTGCGCAGCAGATCATCAGCTCAGGCCCGGTCAAGCTGTTGCTGGTCGGTTGGTTGCTGGCATTCTGTTATCACCTCTTCAACGGCATTCGTCATCTGAACTGGGATCGGGTGCGCGGGCTCGAGCGTCACGAGGCGCGTCGTAGTGCGCGCATCGTGATCATCGCCACCGTCGTGCTGTTCGTGATCTTCGCGGCGCGTGCCTTCGCCTCGGGGGTGATGTCATGAGTTTGCAGAGTCCGCTCGGCCGCGTCCTCGGTCGTGGTTCTGCTCGGCAGGGCGTTTCGCATTGGTGGGTGCAGCGTTTGACGGCGATTGCGCTCATTCCGTTGACACTGTGGTTTGTGCTGCGCGTCACGGGGTTGCCCGACTATGAGCACGACACGGTGCGCGCCTGGATCGCCACCGGCTGGCACCCGGTGTGGCTGATTTTATTGATCGGCACCCTCGCGTGGCACTCGGCGCTCGGTGTGCAAGTGGTGCTCGAAGATTACGTGCACGAGAAGGGCATCAAGGTGGCCGCTCTCGTGACCTCGACTTTCCTTCACGTTCTCGCGGTCGTCGCCGGCGCCTATGCCGTGCTGCGGGTCGCGTTCACGTTCACTGCGGGATGACATTCGATGGCTGCTTACTCTTTCATTGATCACACCTACGACGTGGTCGTCGTCGGCGCCGGTGGTGCCGGTTTGCGATCGACGCTAGGTCTTGCTGAGGCGGGTCTGTCGACGGCCTGCATCACCAAAGTATTTCCGACGCGTAGTCACACGGTTGCGGCGCAGGGCGGTATTTCCGCAGCTCTCGGCAACATGGGCGAGGATGACTGGCGCTATCACTTCTACGACACCATCAAGGGTTCCGACTGGCTCGGCGACCAGGATGCGATCGAGTTCATGTGCAAGGAGGCCCCGGCGGCTGTCATCGAACTCGAGCACTATGGTGTCCCGTTCTCGCGTACGCCGGATGGACGGATCTACCAGCGTCCCTTCGGTGGCATGACTACGCAGTATGGCAAGGGCATCGCGCAGCGTACCTGCGCCGCTGCCGACCGAACCGGCCACGCGATGCTGCATACGCTCTATCAGCAGTCGATCAAGAACGAAGCGGAGTTCTTCATCGAATACTTCGCGATCGATCTGATTATGGAAGACGGCGAGTGCCGTGGCGTCGTCGCGCTCAATCTGGCCGAGGGCACGATCCATCGTTTTCGCGCCCACCTCGTGATTCTGGCTACGGGCGGTTACGGCCGCGCGTACTTCTCCTGCACCTCGGCGCACACCTGCACGGGTGACGGTGGCGGCATGGCGCTGCGCGCGGGCCTGCCGTTGCAGGACATGGAGTTTGTGCAGTTCCACCCCACCGGCATCTATGGTGCGGGCTGTCTCATCACCGAAGGTTCGCGCGGCGAGGGTGGTTACCTCACCAACTCGCGCGGCGAGCGCTTCATGGAGCGCTACGCGCCGAATGCCAAGGACCTGGCTTCGCGTGACGTAGTGTCGCGCTCGATGACCATCGAGATCCGCGAAGGTCGCGGCGTCGGCAAGGACGCCGATCACATCCATCTGCATCTTGAGCACTTGGGCCCCGATGTCATCAAGCAGCGCTTGCCGGGCATCGCGGAGACCGCGCGCATCTTTGCGGGCGTCGATGTGAACAAGGAGCCGATCCCCGTATTGCCGACCGTGCACTACAACATGGGCGGTATTCCGTGTAACTACCACGGCGAAGTGGTCACCATGAAGAATGGCGATGCTAACAGCGTCGTGCCGGGCCTGATGGCGGTGGGTGAGGCGGCTTGCGTCTCGGTACACGGCGCGAATCGTTTAGGCTCGAATTCTTTGCTCGATCTCGTGGTGTTCGGCCGCGAGGCGGGTCGTCACGCGGCCTCGATCGTGAAGCCGGGTACCTCGCATCGCCCGTTGCCGAAAGACGCGGGCGATCTCGCCATCTCGCGACTCGACAAATTCCGCAACGCCGACGGTTCGCGTACGACGGCGCAGATTCGCCTCGAGATGCAGAAAGTCATGCAGTCGGATGCGGCCGTATTCCGCACCGGCAGCTCGCTGCAGGAAGGCTGCGAGAAGCTCGCGAAGACCGTCGATTCGTTCGCCGATGTCAAAACGAGTGATCGTGGCCTCATCTGGAACACCGATCTGGTCGAGACGCTCGAGCTCGACAACCTGCTCGGGCAGGCGGTCGCTACGATTCAATCGGCGGAGAATCGCAAGGAGAGTCGTGGAGCGCACGCCCGCGAAGACTTCAAGGATCGTGACGACACCAATTGGCTCAAGCACACGCTCTGCTGGGTGGACGAGAAGGGCAAGGCCACCATCGACTATCGTTCGGTGAACCTGCACACGCTCACGAGCGACGTCGAGCCCATTCCCCCTAAGGCGCGCACCTACTGAGTTCGAGGATCTTCGACCATGGCCGAGTTTCGACTTCCCGCCAACTCTCGTATCAATAAGGACGGCAAGGTGCACAAGGCGCCTGCCGGTTCCACCAACGTGCGTACGTTCAAGGTTTATCGCTACGATCCTGATGGTGGCGAGAACCCGCGTATCGACACCTTCGAAGTGGACATGGATAGCTGCGGTCCGATGGTGCTCGATGCGCTCATCAAGATCAAAAACGAGATCGATCCCAGCCTGACGTTCCGTCGCTCGTGCCGCGAGGGCATCTGCGGTAGCTGCGCGATGAACATCGACGGCACCAACACGCTCGCGTGTACCAAGAGCTGCGACGAGGTGAAGGGCGAGGTCAAGATTTATCCACTGCCGCACATGCCGGTGGTCAAGGATCTCGTGCCGGATCTCACGCAGTTCTACGCGCAGTACGCTTCGGTCAAGCCGTGGCTGCAGTCGAAGACGCCGGCGCCACCCGATCGCGAGCGTCTGCAAGCACCGGAAGAGCAAGAGAAGATCGACCGACCTTCGGCTTGCATCTTGTGCGCCTGCTGTTCGACCTCCTGCCCGAGTTATTGGTGGAACGGTGATCGTTATCTCGGTCCTGCGGCCTTGCTCGCAGCGTATCGATGGATCATCGACAGCCGCGACGATGCGACCGGTGAGCGCCTCGATGCGCTGCAGGATCCGTTCAAGCTCTATCGTTGCCACACCATCATGAACTGCACCGAGGCCTGCCCGAAGGATCTCAACCCGGCCAAGGCCATCGCCGAGATCAAGCAGATGATGGTCGAGCGCGAGCACCTCTGAACCGCACACCGTCCGCGTCTGCTGGTATGAGTGCAGCCACTGCGAAGGCCGGGTTAGGCCGTCTGCGCTGGATGTGCCGGCGGGGTATGAAAGAGCTCGACGTATTGCTCGAGCGCTGGCTCGAGCGGCATGGCCCCTCGGCGACGGCCGAGGACCTGGCCCGGTTCGAAGCGCTGCTGCAATGGCAGGACCCTGAGCTCGTGCGCTATCTGATCGCCGGCGAGATTCATTCCGATCCGGATCTCGCAGCCCTGCTGCAGGCCATTCGGGGCGTTTGAGCGCTCTGAACGGTTACACTGCGGACAAAACCTGCCTCAAAGGGCGCCCCTTGCGAACTTTTGTGAAGTGCCTCTGTCTACCCCCACGCGATGTGTGCGTGGCCGGTATTGCAGCTCGTGGCGGATCCTTCCGACATGAGCACTGAAGCCAGCGATCTGAGCCTGGTTCAGCTTGCCCAACGGGGCGATGCTGGGGCTTTCGATGCGTTGGTGCGCCGTTACCAGCACAAGGTCGTGAAACTCGTCATGCGTTATGTGCGTGACCCGGCCGAGGCAGAGGATGTTGCCCAGGAAGCATTTATCAAGGCGTATCGAGCATTGCCGCGTTTTCGCGGCGACAGCGCCTTCTACACCTGGCTCTATCGCATCGCCATCAATACTGCCAAGAACGTCATCGCGGCTCGCGGCCGCAGTCCTATCGAGTACGACCTCGATCGCCCCGAAGGCGAAGAGTCCGCCGAATTGCAGGCTCGCATGAAGGACACCGCGACACCCGAAGCCATGGCGCTCACCGAGGAGATCCGCTCCACCGTGAATGCGGCCATCGAGTCGCTCCCGGAAGATTTGCGCAATGCCATCGTGCTGCGTGAACTCGAAGGGATGTCTTACGAAGAGATCGCCGCCGCCATGGACTGTCCCGTCGGGACTGTCCGCTCGCGCATTTTCCGCGCACGCGAGGCGATCGATAACCGATTGCGTGAAGTGTTCGACGGCGGGTTAGGCCGCGGCGAGGTGGTGGGATGAGTGCAGATCAGACTGACAGCGAACGCGAGAGCCAACTATCGGCGATGTTCGACGGCGAACTGCCGGAGGGCGAGTGTGACCTCGTCGCACGGCGCCTCGCGAAGGACGAGAATCTCCGTCGCAGTTGGGACAACTATTCTTTGATCGGTGCGGTGATGCGCAGCGAGCCGCTGGCTCGGCGCCAACTTGCGCCGCAGATCGCTGCAGTCGTGAAGGCCGATCGTAACGAGAGCGCAACCGAGGCTGACCGAGCGACCGTCGCTGCAACAGGCCGGGCGGCCGTCGGTCGAACTTCCGCGCTGCGTTGGGCCGGTGGCCTTGGGGTCGCAGCGGCAGTCGGTGCAGTCGCCATATTCTTCGGTGGTAATCCGCAGAGCGAGACGATCGTCGCGGATGCAGCCAAAAACCCCGTCAATGCACCGGCAAAGGTGGTTGGGGAAGTCGTCGAAGAAGTCGTGATCCCCGCAGCATCGGCCGATGGCGATGAAATCATCTTGGCCATGAAGCCGATCGAGCCCGAGAGTTACGTGACGCCGCCGATTCGAGAGGGCGCCGGGTCGGCTGTGACAGCTCCCGTGCAGCTCGCTAATTTCGTCGCAGCCCACAGTGCCGTCGCAGCGCCCATGTTGCGTCACGGGACGCTATCGACGCTGATCACCAGCGCGCCGATCGTCGAGGAGCCCGCGACAGAGCAGGCCACCGTCGTGACCGACGATGCGCCAGCTCGGGGCGAGATTCTTTGATGGCTGCGCTCGACTTGCGTCGTTCGGCGGTGATGTGGCTTGCCACTTTGACAGCAGCCACGCTGCCACTTGGGGCCTTTGCGAGCGAAGCGCGGGACTGGCTCGAGCGGATGAACAAGGCGCTCTCCGAGCGCAGTTATGACGGCACTTTCTTCCACACTCGCGGCGGGCGCGCCGAATCGATGCGAATCGTGCATCGCGTCCAAGAGGGTGAGGTATGCGAACGGTTGATGTCGCTCGATGGTTCAGGGCGCGAGTTCGTACGTCGGGGCAATGAGGTCTCCTACGTTTTGCCCGATCAGGAGATGGTGCTGACGGAAGAGCGTCCGAACACCGGTGGGCTGCTGCCCGCGTTGCCGCGTATCGATGATCGACAAGCCGAGCTATACGAATTTAGTCCTGTAAAGAAAGTGCGCTTGATGGGTCGCGATGCGCGATTCATCGCGCTGACGCCGCGTGATCCGTTCCGCTACGGTTATCGTGTGTGGATCGACGCGCGCTCGCACATGCCGCTCAAGACGGAGCTGCATGATGCGAAGGGTGAAGTGCTCGAGCGTATTGCCTTTGCCAATCTTGTGCTCATGCGCAGCATTCCGGATGACACCTTCCGATTGCCTGCGGGATCCGAGCGTTACCGTCGGGTGCATTCGCGATTCATCCGCGCCGAGAGTGGTGCAGGGGTTCGTCGGGTATGGACGACGGCGCGTTTGCCGCAAGGATTTCGACTGACCCAACAAGTTGAACAAACCCTCCCAGGGACCGATCGGCCTGTCTCCCATCTCGTGTTTTCTGACGGTCTGGCCTCGGTATCGGTTTTCATCGGTGCGGCCGTCACGCTCGAGGCGGCGCAGCAGCAGGTGGGTGCGACGCAGCAGGGCGCCGCTACAACGCTGGTCACGATGATCGACGGCAAGCCGGCAGTCGTCGTCGGCGAGGTTCCGCTACGAACCGCGCGGATGATCGCCTCGCAGTTGAAGGCAGCTCGCAGCGCCACGCCTAACGAACCGCGACGGCCGGTGAGTCCGGCGCCGCCGCCCGCTGCGACGCCTGTACCCTGAGCGCCGCTTGAACGAGGCTCGCCTAACGCTGCTCTCACGCGAAGGTTGTGGTCTCTGCGAGGAGTTCGCAGCCGAGCTTGCGGCTCTTGCCGAGCAGATATCCCTGCCGCCGCTCGAGATCGCCGATGTGGATTCTGACCCCGAGTGGCAGCGTCGCTACGGGCTCAAGATTCCGGTTCTGCTTTGGGATGATGAGCCCGTTTTGACGACCTTTTTCGACGCCGCTGAGCTGCAACGCCTTTTCCGGGTTCGGTGACGGTGCCTCCGGTATAATTTGGCGTTTTGCCGCCCCTGCGGCTCAGCCGGTCACCGATGCAGAATATTCGCAACTTTTCGATCATCGCCCACGTCGATCACGGCAAGTCCACGCTCGCCGATCGGTTGATCCAGCTCTGCGGTGGACTTGATGCGCGTGAGATGCAAAGTCAGGTGCTCGATTCCATGGCGCTCGAGCGCGAGCGCGGCATCACCATTAAGGCGCAGAGCGTCACGCTCTACTACAACGCGAAGAACGGCCAGCGCTACCAGCTGAACCTCATCGACACGCCGGGGCACGTCGACTTCTCCTACGAAGTGTCGCGCTCGCTCGCTGCTTGTGACGGCGCTTTGCTCGTGGTCGATGCCTCACAGGGCGTGGAGGCACAGAGTGTCGCCAACTGCTACACGGCAATCGAACAGGGTCTCGAAGTCTTGCCGGTCATTAACAAGATCGATCTGCCCTCGGCCGATCCACCGAAGGTGATCCGCGAGATCGAAGAAATCATCGGCATCGATGCCCAAGATGCCGTGCGCGTCTCGGCCAAGACGGGCGAGAACGTCCCCGAGTTGCTCGAAGCGATCGTCGAGCACATCCCGCCGCCGAAGGGTGATCCTGAGGCGCCGCTGCAAGCGTTGATCATCGACTCCTGGTTCGACAACTACGTCGGTGTGGTTTCGCTCGTGCGTGTTGTCAACGGCACGATCAAGAACGGTGACAAGATCCGCGTGATGTCGACCGGTCGCGTCTGGCAGGTCGACAAGCTCGGCCGCTTCACGCCCAAATCGCTCGCAGCACCGCAGTTGTCAGCGGGCGAGGTGGGTTTCGTGATCGCCGGCATCAAGGAAATCGACGGTGCGCCGGTCGGCGACACCATCACGCTCGATAGCAAGCCTTGCAATGCCCAGCTGCCGGGTTTCAAACAGGTGCAACCGCGCGTTTTCGCCGGTCTCTTTCCGGTGAACGCAGATGATTACGAGTCGTTCCGCGACGCGCTAGCCAAGCTGCGTTTGAACGACTCGGCGTTGCACTACGAACCTGAGGTGTCCGGTGCCTTGGGCTTCGGGTTCCGCGTCGGCTTCTTGGGTCTTTTGCACATGGATATCGTGCAGGAGCGGCTTGAGCGCGAGTACAACCTCGATCTCATCACGAGTGCTCCAACCGTGATTTACGAGGTTGGTCTCATCGATGGTACGAACGAATACGTCGATAATCCGGCCAAGCTGCCAGCACCAAATAAACTCGCCGAGATCCGCGAGCCGATCATCATCGCCAACATCTTGGTGCCGCCGGATTACGTCGGTGCCGTGTTGCAGTTGTGCACCGAGAAGCGCGGTGTTCAGAAAAAAATGCAGTACCTCGCCAACCAGGTATCGCTGCAATACGCCTTGCCGCTTGCCGAAGTGGTGCTCGATTTCTTCGATCGTCTGAAGTCGGTCAGTCGTGGCTACGCGAGCTTTGATTACGAGTTCAGCCACTTCCAGACTGCGCCGCTCGTCAAGCTCGATATTCTCATCAATGGCGACAAGGTCGATGCGCTCTCGATCATCGTGCACCGCGATAGCGCCTACCAGCGCGGTCGCGAGCTCGTCGACAAGATGCAGGAGTTGATCCCACGCCAGATGTTCGAAGTAGCGGTGCAGGCGGCGATCGGCGCACATGTGATTGCTCGCGCAACGGTCAAGGCGCTGCGCAAAAACGTGCTGGCGAAGTGCTACGGTGGTGACATCAGCCGTAAGCGCAAGCTGCTCGAGAAGCAGAAAGAAGGCAAGAAGCGCATGAAACAAGTCGGCTCGGTCGAAATCCCGCAGGAAGCCTTCCTCGCCGTGCTCAAAGTGGGCAGGAAGTAAACATGTTGGATCTGATCGCCTCGCTGTTGTCGTTGTTCACGCTGCCGGTTGCGCTCATCTGCGTGATTGACGACTGGTTCCTGCGGCCGGGGCGGCAGTTGCGATCGCCGGCTGGCGTGCCAGCCAAAGATCCGGTGTTGATGCGCGTGTTGTATGCGGTACTACCAGCGCTGGTATTGGCGAGCTTCTATCAACTGATGAGTGCGCAACGCGCTGATTTCAGTCTTGTACTGATCCTCATCACGATCGTTTCGGGTGTGGTTTGGGCGATCGATCACTTCTTGCTGCGACCGCGACGGACGGCAGCAGCGCGATCGGCCGGACGGGATCCGGAGAGTATCGAACTGCCCGGCACAGTGGATTATGCGCGCAGCTTCTTCCCGATCATGGCGGTGCTGCTTGTGCTGCGTTCGTTTCTGTACGAGCCGTATCGGATTCCTTCTGATTCGATGATGCCGACTTTGCTCGATGGCGATTTCATCCTAGTCAACAAATACGCTTACGGCGTGCGGTTGCCGGTGATACACGAGAAGGTGCTCGAGGTGGGTGCGCCGCAGCGGGGCGATGTCGCGGTTTTCCGTTTCCCGACCGACACGACCGTGAATTACGTGAAGCGTGTCGTGGGTCTGCCGGGTGATGTCGTCGAGGTTCGCGAGGATCAACTCATCATCAATGGTCAGCCCGTGCCGCTCGTGCAGCAGGGTCGCTATGAGGATGGTTGCTACCTCAACATGCGTATCGCCGAGGAGAAACTCGGTGAGCACA
>Ga0315899_10001947_pt1 | contig 23187 bp, 20 predicted proteins | sample LakEriMetagenome_2_FD_203518 | JGI IMG/M metagenome (GOLD analysis project Ga0315899, IMG submission 203518) | Freshwater fungal communities from buoy surface, Lake Erie, Ohio, United States - Buoy 4 MA112 | ecosystem: Environmental > Aquatic > Freshwater > Lake | place: USA: Lake Erie, Ohio... | reverse complement strand
GTTTGGGTTGCGTATGGAGCAGTGCGCCCGGCTGCCCGGCAGCAGCCCCCGGACCGCCCGGCGGGCTGTTCTGGCTGTGCTCAGCGCGGCGCTGGCGATCGCGGCGCTGGGCCTAGTTGTGTTGCAGTCGAGGGGAGGGCAACTCGCGCCGTCCGAGCTGACGTACTGGGACGGTGCCGCAGCGGACGAGCCGGGTTACGCCGAGGAGGCCGCGAACCAGATCGAGGACGGCACCTATGCGGCCCACGTGGGGTACTGGGAGCGTCCAGGGTATTGGAACAATCGCGCGGTGGCAGACCAGGGGGAGTCGGAAATGGACGCGCGCATGTTCGCGGACGCTGCGAGCAGAAAGAACTGGGAGACCGCCGGCACAGACTTCTGGGACCAAAAGTCTCTCTACAGCGAGTCTGAGGACGATGGTGTCGACCAAGATATGACAGGGCCCGCCTACGCCAACAGCTGGCCGGGCACGGGCGCCAACATTTACGGGTGGGAGGACATGGCTGAGCCAGACGATACTTATGACGGGCAGTGGGCGATGCAGCCGCTGGACATGGAGGCTGCCGACAACGCTGCTGTGTCGCAGAACGATGTTGCCGGCTTCAAGGCGATAGGTGGTGCTCGGTTGCAGACGCTGGCCGAGTGCGACGCTTGCAACTCTGGCACAGACTGCGTGTCAGGATGCCGCGTCAGTGCACTCGCACCGGACAGGAGAGGGGGCAGTCTGCAGAGCCTTGCCTCCCTGCTCAGCGCCAGGTCGACCAAGGCTGCGGAGCGAGCGGCGTCCCAGGACGCCATGCAGATGGCCAAACGCAAGGAGGACGATGCGGAAATGGCGGATTTGGAACGTATTTTGCACCCCAAGAACCGCTTCATCGTCAACAAGCTCGTGGACAACGTGCTCCGGACGGGCAGGGCCAAGGATATGCGCCTCGCACACACTGCGCACACGGGCAAGCGGCCTTCGAAACTGGTGTGTGTGTGTGTGTGTGTGTGTGTGAATATATACATATATATGAACACAAATACACACATACACACACACACACACACACACCACACACACACACACACATACATATATAGGCACGTCGGCAGATAAAGCGTCTTTCGGCGCTCGTCGGTGCTCAGGACAAGGGCGAGAAGGCAGGCGAGGAGGGCGAGGATGAGGATTGCGATGAGGTGGTGCAGGAGCCCGGCAACGGCTGGTTCTTAGGCTGTAATCCTGGCTGCGGCTTTTCGACATGTCTGCGGCAGTCAGTTCGCGAAACGTCGCAGGCACAAATTTGCTCCCTTTTTTCTTTTTTTTGGTCTTGCGGCATTCGGTGCGCGAAACATCGCAGACAAAGTAGCACAATCGTTTTGCACATGTCCGAGTCCAATTGTATTTACTCTATGTCAAGTCCCAAGGTCACAGCTAAACCCCGAGACCTCGTATCTAAACCTCTAAACACTAAGAGTTTAATTGTATTTTCTCTATTTCAAGTCACTGTGCTCTGACTTTTGAGAGCACATGCGTCCGACGCAGGAACTCACACCAGAGATCCGTGTTTTTCAAAGTACCCGGCAGATGAACGAGGGCTGCAAGCCAGGTAACTTTTTTTCATACTAGGAACATTTTTTTTTTTAATTGTTGATGAAGATGTTCCTGGTACCGTATTTGTTGTAGTTCCCGGCTTATTTTCCTGCATCGTTGATAACCTCTAAAATTTAAAAAAAAAATTAATTGTTACAGAAAATTTTCCTGATACCGTATTTGTTGTAGGTCCCGGCTTCTCCTCCTGCATCGTTGATAACCTGGACATAGACCAGGTGAACCACATCAACGATCCTATTAATGAGCAAAAGAGACCTACTAATAGACCTGTTAATGAGCAAAAGAGACCTACTAACACTGACCATTCATTCAGCCCAACTACCAAGCCTATGGGTATTGGCCTATTCTCGGCGATGGTAACTCGCAATTCCTCAAAGACGACGAGGGGGTCAACGTCGACAGCTGGTACGTGTGTGTCTGTCTGTGTGTGTGTGTGTATTATACACACAGAGATAGAGAGGGTGAGAGTGAGGGAGGGACACACACACACACACACACACACACACACACACACACACACACGCCCCCCCCCCTCCCCACACACACAGGTGGAACAGTAGAGCGGACGCGGGGGCTAGTCTGTTGACCTTTACCCCGCGTCGTGACTCCCCCAGCGCCAGCCCTGACTACGCCAAGAAGGCGGTTCCCACGTGGCTCGAGGCTATCCAGGGCGCAAAGACACAGTCTCTTTCTTCAGGTCCTGTGTGTGTGTGTGTGTGTGTGTGTGTGTAGAGAAAGCAAAGACACCGTCTCTTTCTGCTATGATGGATCATCAAGTCTTTCTGCCAGGGGTGGCCACTGAAGCGCGCACCACCGCGAATGAAGCCTTCTCCTCCACCGCCAAGAGCCTTGCGACGGGTGCGGGGGGGGAGGACGCGCGAGCGCTACAGTCTGCGGATGCGGCGCTGGTCTTGGCTCGTGATCAACTGTCAAAGGAGGCTGAGCAGCAGATGCAAGTGGAGACCCAGGCCCGTGAGCGCGCGCAGGTCCTTTGTCTGTGTGTGTGTATGTGTGATATACATATGATGTGTGTGTGTGTGTGTGTGTGTAAGTCAAGACCCAGGCGCGTGAGCGCGCACAGGTCCTGTGTGTGTGTGTGTGTGTGTGTATGATATATATGTCATGTGTGTGTGTGTGTGTGTGTGTGTGTGTATGGTGCAGGCGCTCATTGTAACATTTTCTTTTTTTCCCTTTATTTTTTTTAGAAGCAAGCGCAGCTGCGCAAGCTCGAGGGCAAGAAGGTGGTGCAGGCGCTCGACGCAAACAAGGCTGTCAACAAGGAGCAGCAGGAGAAGCAGCTCGTCCTGGAACTTCACAGGCAGCTGAATGATAAGAATTTCAAGACGTCGGGGTACGTGCCCTTCACTGGAAATAGCAAGCCCCTGCGTCACAAGGGCGTCAACGTGAATGGGGAGCAAATGCTCAATGGGAGGTGCGAGTCCATGGAATGTGTTCTCCGTAGAATGTGTTCTCCATAGATAGAATGTGTTCTCCATAGAATGTGTTCTCCATAGAATAGAAAGTGTTCTCTATAGCAATTGCCCAACTGGAGGTGCAAGCCCGCCTTTGCTGTCCTCGCTCGCTCCTGCCAGTGGCACGAAACACGACATGCATATCTATATAATAATAATAATAATATATATAATAATAATAATGACAATAATAATGAAACTATATATATGAATATAGGGATGTGAATTTCAAGCCCCAGGGCTACTGGCCGGTTAACGGAAACACGAACTCGCTGGAGCAACAAGGCGTCAAGATCATTAACGACGATATTCCGGGGCGCAACTGGCACGGCAACGGCTATTGGCCTGTCAGCGGCGGCAATACCTACCTAGGTTTAGGGTTTAGGGTTTAGGTAGCAACGGCTATTGGGTAGCAACGGCTATTGGCCTGTCAACGGCGGCAAATCCTACCTAGGTTTAGGGCTTAGGGTTCATGGTTTAGGTAGCAAGAGCTTTTGGCCTCTCAACGGCGGCAAATCCTACTGTAGAATGTGTTCGCGACTGACAACACAACACGTGGCAGGGACCAAGGGCATCAAAGTCACAGGGACGCCGCTGGACGAGCCGGACATGCCCGAGCAGCATATTGACACTTCGTCGCTGGGTGGGTGGTGGAACACGGTTATGGGCAACGGTACTAATCCTCGATAGTCAACTCCATAGTGGCTTTATGAGTAAATATACTAGGCCTCTCACTTTTTGAGAATTTAATGTGTGTGTACGTTGCCCATAACCGTGTTGCACCACCCGCCCGCGTAACAGGGCAAAAGTTGTCAAAGCTCGGCATTCACGTCGACACATGGGAGGCGACGGTGCCGCACCCCCATAAGCTCTGCACTCTCGGTGTCAACTGCTAGACTCTGGTGGGGTGAATGAGATTGCGCCGGTTGCTGGCTGTCGCTTGTGCGTATCCTGCCGAGCGCTAGTGTGCGACCCAGCGTAGTGTACACATACTTGGATGTATTTTTTCTTGTAAACCGGGTTCCGGGTACCAATGTGTATGGTCATGTCTACCATTTGCATAGTCAAACATTTTGTGGCCTAAAGTTGTGAGGGTCCTGTGGGCGCTCTGTGGGTGCAGCCTCTCAAGTCCCTCCTCTCCACCTGCACCCTCCCATCAGCCGCATCACTTCCCTCCCGCCTTGCCCACTCACCTGCACGCCTCCACTACCCGTTTCTTCAAAAAAAATATTACTATTATCTGCATTAAGAGTATATACATACATCGTGACTCGAGAAGGAGTTTCTTGACTATACTAAATCAGCCCCGCGTCACAACATTCAACAATCATCGGTTAATCGGCCTCGCCGACATGCTCGACGGCGCTCGTTTGAAGATCTTTGGAGGCGGATCCTTCGCAGGCCTTTGCGGAGCAGCAGTCAGTTCGTCGATTTGTCCTAGTAATTGATCGACTGGCCGCAGAGCTTGACCACTAAAACTCCCTGCTGCACCACCTTCCAGTGAAGCAGGTTCTGCGGAGGGCAGTATCTTATTGCCGTACGCTCCGCCAACGCCCCATCCGATCCCCGAACTACCAGGATAAAACCCTCGACCCTGCTGTGGCACCCAGCCCGCGTCTAACGCATGTTCCTCCTCTCCGTCACTTCCTTCCTTCGCAGCTCGAATATTTTGTGCGCTCGGGGCTCTAGAGGGCAGCAATCTGATTTTTCGCCGCCCGGCCGCCACGCCCCCCTTTGCATTACCGCCGGCGTTGCTCTGCCTCACAGTGCGCAGTGAGAGGCAAAGGCGAATTTTGGTCTCCACAAGCGACTTCGTGCCCCCGGAATTCTCGACGGCGTACCACTGATTCACTTCTTTGTCGAGCGGGAGCTCGTGAAGATTGATGAAGACACATCCTATCAAATCGTCGCTCTTGAATGTATCCTTGTCCATCAGCGTGATGGTCAGTACCCTATCGGACTTGGAGCTGACTAACCATGAAAATGTTTCATTCCACTCGGGATTATTGTTCTTTGGGATGACCGTAGTTGTGTACACGCTTTGCTTGCCGTCACCGCTAACAATGAGCACGCAGTATGTGTCACACCGTCCGAGCAAATCCATTTTAGGTATATTCTTTGCTTGCGCAACCTCAACCGTCAACTTGCGCACCTCACCAGGATCCGGATCTTCAGTGTGCAGGCGCACTTTATGTGCCGAATTCAGGACTTCACCAAGGGACTTGAGCTGCTCTGCATCGCATGTACTCTTGGAGATTAATTCGACCGCCTTGAGAATGTAATTTTGCTGTGCCAACAAGCTCGTCTGGGCGCGATAGACAGCGAGCTCGCGCTTCAAATTTTCTAGTTTCAAAAGTTCCAAAACGTCGGCATTCTGCTGCTCCCGACGATCTTGCACATTTTCGCCATACCGCGAAATCAGGTCCTCAACCATGTCATCACGCGACTTCATGGCATAGTACATGGCCTCATCTTCCTCGTCATAAAACTCTGTCTTCGCACCAGGCATTTGGCGGCCTAAAAGACGCACAATGTCCTCATTATTCAGTTCCAATCCTGAGTGAAGTAGCACTACTTGCCGGGCACTGAGAATGTCTTTGGCTTTCGATTCGAGGGACGTGCCACTTCGATCTGACGACATAAAATCCTTGCGGGTTTCGTTCAGCGCTTCGAGCAAACGTTCGTTGCACATGAATTTGTTTTTTGGCATAAAGTATTTGTTCCAAGCATGCTTCGTCACCTCATACAACTGCACAAAGTCACATCCACAGTCAGAACAATCTCACAAACAAGTGGCATGTCACATTATGCACATCGAAGTTTTCAAGCAGTGTTTTCCACTTAAAACCTCGATGCTCTTTTAGTTGAACCCTATACCTCGAGGCCCATGCTCTTGGTATTTGTCGTGTGTGATTTGATCACGCTGTAGGCATCCATCAAAATTGCAAGCAAGATGTTGAGCAGAATGAAGAAGACGATGATGATGTAAGTGACCAAGTAAATGCCAAACACGGCCTCCATGCCCGTACCTGCGGCGTGATTCATCTCCGTCCAAAACTTTGTTGAATCAAAACTCATCATGAGCATCGACAACGTAATGCCCGACTGGGCCAAGGTTCGCATGCCTTCGTACTGGTGGCCAAATATGATTGTTCCAACTACGGCGTAACCCCCGAAAACAACAATAAGGAGCAGAAAGAAATGCATCAAGTCCACCGAGGCTTCTGCAATCGTGCGCGTCACTAGACCCATGCGTGGCTGGAAATCTAGCGACTTGAGAAGCCTGAAAATGAAGAAGCCCACTGCAAGCCCCGACATGGTCGTGTATACTTTCACTAGCGTTCCGAGGTTGGACAGACTTGTAAGCAACGTGAGGAATTTGTACTCTTCTTCTGCCGACGTTGCGAAGAAGCGAGCTCTCCCTCTGGGGTCATGCAGTACGTTGTAGGACTCTTCGATGATAAAGTGTTGACTTGACAGCACGTAACTAAACCACGTGCCCCAGGCGCAAATCTGAGAGATGAAGGACAACCAGTCAATGTAGTTGAAGAGGTTCGTTACGTAGTTCTTGAGCCGAAAGATGAGGGCTTCATTCCAGATCTCGTACAATTCTGATGATATGTTCACCATCAACATCACAATACAGACCATCTCCATCAACATTCGAAATGTCGAGTCATAAAACAGCGACTGGACGTCGGGGTACAAGTCAACGGCGTAGCTCTGCATGTCAAAGTCCCATTCCGCGAAGCCTGTTGGCTGAAAAAAAAAATTGATTTCGAGCTTGACAAAAATTTGGTACTCAGCGTTGTATGTTACCACTTCTAGTTTCAAACTCTTCGTCGCACCATTCTCGAAAAAGCTGCCGTCTTTCAACGCCACAAGCATTCGCTGTGCCTGATCCTGCGTGAGACGGTCATCAAAGTAGACCTTGAAGTAGTCGACCTCTGCCTTTCTCACAAACGTCTCATTCTTGGGCGCCCGCGCGACTTGATCGTATCCGTGCGGGAAAAAGAGCAAGGGAACACGTTCAGACCGCTCATTCCCATTGTAATAGTCCTGAGGCAGTACTTTAGCATCATACAGAGACGAAAACGCCATGAAGACAGGGTCGTTGCCCGTCCCGATCTGTTCTTCTTCTGCTGCTTCTGCTTCTGCTCCTGCTCCTGCTCCTGCTCCTCCTGCTCCTGCTCCTCCTCCTCCTCCTCCTTTTCCTCCTCCTGTTGCTTCTCCTCCTTTACGCCGTGTGTCGAGCTTGGGGTCCTTGGGTTCGCATCTCACATTGCTTCCCGCCGCTCGAGTGTAGTTGCTGAGACTAGGATTGATGCGGTGCCAGCCAAACGAGGCGGTAATGCCCATGGCCTCCACGTCCTTCGGGACGCACGTTGACCGCGAGACCCGCTCCTGGGTAAGGACCACAGCCCCCACAAGTCGATTGTTCGGTGTGACAAATAATGCCGGTTTTTGCTCGATCGTTTCAGGCATCACACTCAATTTCGAGCCCTTTGGGTGGTGCGTCCAGACTTCAAAGTCATAGGATGAGACGCACCTGAGAGAAGATAGCAATTTTTTCGCAGAAACGCATTCCTGCAGGCCACCAGAACCTGGGCACCGGTCCTGCGGGCACACGCCAAGGCCAACACCACTGGCATTCCAGGCATCTTCACTGTCAACTCGGCAAAGGTTGCAAGGCTGGCATACACCCACATTACCACCCGTGCGGCGAACATGAGTGCTCAGACCTCCCGTTTTGTGATGCCATCTCGAACAGAAGAGACCAGCAGAGCAATTGTGGTGCGAGATACAGATGCCCTCTCTGTTCGAGATAGTCTGAGGGACAATGTCTGACTTTATGGTGCGCGGGCCACCGGGAGCTGCTGGATTTGCGCATGGCTCGCTTGCTGATACGAGCTCCTGTCTGGTTTTGGCATCATCAACTCCTGCTCCTGGGAGCACTCCGCAAAAGGGCACATCCACCACACTCACCCACCTCTCGCCCACCTCACTCCCTGCCGACACCCTACCCGCATCGACACGCACGCTACCGGCGAGTCCATAACTGCCGAGAGCCCGTGTATACCAGTCCCACCAGTCGAACTTGTCACATCCCTTGGGCGCCAGCAAAATGCTCTGGGCTGACTCCCAACACGTGTCCTCTAACCCGCGCATGACGGTGCGAGCAAACATGAGCACCTCTGCCGGGTCGCCATATTCGAACACTGAGGCGGACGCATTGGCAGCAGGAAATTCGGCAGCGCGCATTCGCAGGTCCGCGGGAGCGCTGGCGTCAGACTGGGCCGCAACTTTGGTCCCCTGGTATAAATGCAGCGTGAGCTTGCCGTCGGGCACGTCGATGGTGTTGATTGGATTCTGAATACCGTCCTGATCTTCCTCCCACATGAAATCCTGCAGGGTATCGCTGAAAATATTGTATCGGAAGTTGGGGTTGCTTGCGAATTTCATCTCGGAGATGTCCCAATTTTGAGGCGACGAGGAGATGAAGGTCCTGAGGTCCACTTTGAGTGAGGTGGTCTTAGTGTAGCGCCCACAGTCTCTTTCGCACCCGAATCTCCCGAAGCCCGGAAATTCCTCAGGCGCATCACAACTCCCATCACCACACACCGCGCCCTGGAAGACGCGCTGAATGATGGCCTTGTCAAACCACTCGTAGAATTCGTCGACGCCTTTGATGAGCCCTTTTGCACTCCGCCCCTCGTTCACGTAGCCGCCCGAGAGACTTACACTCTGGAGCTCGGTTATCAGTTGCATGATCAACGAGGTCTCGATTTCGAAACTCACGTCGATTTTGCGCTGCATGAACAAAACTGTTGCGTATGTGAAGAGGAAGATCAAGGTCATAAAAAATCTTTTGTAGGCGCCCGCCTGGTGAACGCTGTACGCTGCCCGCTCTTCCAGGCCTGCTAGCTTCGCCTCAAACACACTGTCGGCATTGTCGTTCACGCCACGCAGCCCAAACGTCCGGTGCCGTTTCTCAAATTCGTAGATTTCGCTGAGCTGCTGCGAGCGCTCAGCGATCTGCTCGAGCGGCTCCCGCAGCAGCGAAAGGTCATCCTCCAAGTCTGCTACATTGCCCACCTGCATGTCCGAACGCATCCACCCACGGACGAGAGCAGGAGGAGGAGAGGAGAGGGGGGAGAGTGGGAGGATCACACCGTCCGTTTTAATGTGTACGGCACCCACGGCGACGCCACATGCGGTGCGGCAGGCGCGCGGCGCGGCAGGCGCAATCGACAGGATACGGCTCACCATGCGCCGGCCTCCCCCCGCCGCCTTGACGGGTGCTGACGACGGCGGCGCCTGTTCGAATTTCGAGGGGAGCATCACGGCTGTCGCCCAGACCCCCTGCCAGTGTTCAGTGTGTTGGACTCCTTAAAAACCGTTTATTTTTGGGTCCGCCACGAACAAAGCCTGTGCCGTGAAGGCGCATTCGAAGAAGCCCTGAGACAGCGGGAATGACAAACAGCAACGATCAGAACGCATCCGTACCGCAGCACTGTATCAGTACGAAGGACCTGCCACTCTTGGTGCTCGCCTGACCGCACCGTGCGCACCAGGAGCCCTGCTCTCGCCCACTTTCGCCGTCGTCATTCTCCCAATTTGGATTCGTGAGTAGGAACGACGTCTACAACCTCTTTGGCTCTGCGCGCTGGGGGTACCCGCGGCTTCGCTATGGTGCGACGACTTTCATTTTCCGGCGCCTCGTCCACAGGCTCGCCTGTGGACTACGGGCCAGCACCCACGTCTTGGGTGTCGTTCACAGATTCGCCGGCACCCGCGTCTTGGGTGCCGCAAGATCCGGAGGACCGCTGCGGCGCGAGACACCGCATGCCCCAGCGCCCTGACTCGTCTCCTCGACTCCTCGACCGCGTCCTGGACGACTTTGACAAGGAGCGCCTCGGCCACGACCTCGACTCTCGCGGCAACCCCGCTGCTGATCTCGAGAGGTGATGTGTGTGGTGGGCAAACAGCGCGTGGGCAGAGTCTTTTCACCTGCACCACTGACAGCGGCGCGCTCACGAAACACAACCGTGCAGGGGCCACGAAGACCCAGACGAGGGCGAATTTGGGCCGAGCGGCCTGGCCAATCGCGAACAGGCTCTGGACCTGTTGCGCCAAGTGGGCCGCGGGGCCGCGTGGCAGGCCGGGGACATGGCCTGTCGCCTCCCGACGTTTACCAACTCCGTCCTCACGGCGGCACTGGCGGGCGAGGGTGCCATGCTGCTGGAGCGTCGGACCGGGGGAGATCCCGAGTTGCAGCGCCTGATGCAGCCGATATGCGACCGGCATGAGAGGGGCAGCAAGCTGCAGGCGCTGCAAGAAGCTCTCGGTGCGAGAATACACACCTTGGAGACGCAATCCGCCGCCGCGCGCTCCGCATACGACGCCTTGAGCACCGCAGTCAGCCCGCAACAGCGCTCGAATCCTGCCACATTGAGCGGCGGTCTTGCCCCCGCCCCCCTTCAACCCCCCCCCCCCTTCCAGCAACCCTCTGCTATCTATGTAGATATGCACGTCATGACGTGTTTCTGTACCTCATCGAAAGTGTCGCGTCTTTGTGCAATTTGAACCCGTGGGAACTGGAACCTGTTTCTTCACCTAAAAGGTGGCGACGGCGCAGCTCTGCACCCATCGTGCTAGCGCGGCCCTGTGTGGTGCATCTGCCGCCGCAACCGCAGCCCCCTCCCCCCCCACTCCCACCCCCACCCCTACCCCACCCCCAGCAAACATGTGCGGAGGCGCCGCAGAACACTCTGGGGACTCGACCCCAATACTACCCACCCCCCTAAAAAATGGTCACGTGGACCATCTACACCACAACAACCTAAACAATCTGCCCATCACCGTCCTCTTGAGAGTTTTTTTGGGGGGGTTCTGGCGCCCGCGAGGCGATCTGCTGTGCGGTTGTTCGTGGCCCCGTTTCTCTGGGCTCACGGTGTGGAGGGGTGGGGGTCGGCATCCCGATGTCGCGTGTGACGACAGTGCGCGCGCGCACACACACAATCTCTCTCTCAGCTTCTCTCTCTCTCTCTCTCTCACCCCCCCCCCCCCCTCCTCTCTCTCTGCAAATTGTATACGGAACGAAATGTGTGTAGGCCTATGCATGACATAGGTATGCATCGGAAGAAACTATCTCGCTCTCCCATGTATATATATATATTGTACAGAGAATGAAATGTGCATAACGGGCGGCGCTGCCACACGCAGGGCCAATCACAGGGGGAGATGGAGAGAGGAGCGGGGAAGGAGGCGTTGTGATTAGTGGGTGGCTAAAGAGAAAGGCTTCATCGATGGCTCCCATCAAGGTGAAGTTTTTTTTGTTGTAAGGAGGTGTTTTTTTTGTGAGGAGGCGTTAGTAGTAGATAGAGGAAGAGGGCAAGGGGGGAGGTTTATGAAGCTTGTGAAGTTTAAAAAAAGGGGGAAAATTACGCTATCTTTTATTTCTCCGGATTTTTTCAAAAAAAAATCTGTTATCAAGTGTTTGCGAAGCAAAAAAAGAAATTAAGGGCTGGTATCTACTACCGGCGTTGTGAAAGTGCGGGTGGCTAAAGAGAAAGGCTTCTAAGGCTCATGGTCAACGGCATCATAAGTACATAATAAGCAAACAACAATAATAATTAACAATGAGTAGGTAGGAAGTAAAAGTAACTATTACATAATAAGTAAACGTAAAATACAGCGCTGGAAGCCCATTTTTCTGAGGCTCATGGTCAACGGTGAGCTACACGCCTCTGAGTCGGCACCTGCACACCCTGCACACACGGAGCCTAGCACAAGAGAGTCATTCCGCGTTCTCATGTATTTACCCCGAGGATGGACCGGCAGCAGCGGCGCTGCTGGCCCGCGCGGGGGGGTGGGGGTGGGGGTTGGGCAGGGTGAAAGTTCGTGGCTGCAGCGGAAAGATGAGTGCAAGCTGGTAGTTCGTGGTCCGGCGACGGCGGCGACGGGAGGAGGCAAGGAGACGACAATGGTGCTGGAGTTGGAGGCGCCCTCACCTGCTGTGTGCGAAAGCTGGTTCGTGGCGTTTCGCGACGTGGTATTCACAAAAGTTAGTGTTCCAGTACATTAACTTTGTAAAGTCACTGTAGACAGTACTTTTGAGATTGTGAACCTCAGCAGGTCGCGCCGCACGCGGGGGTATTTGCGCCAGTGCAACCGACAGGCGTCGGCGCCAGCCCAGCAGCAAGGACGGCATGTGAGACCGGGGCGGGAGGGGAGGCAGAGGCGCGAGTTGAAGAGCACGCGCAAGCGCTCGAAAATGTGAGGAAGGAGGTTGGCCCTTGTTGGAAATTGGTGGAGGAGACCTTGGATGCGGGGCGGGAGGCACTTGAGGCCCTGGGCAGGGTGCAGGAGGAAAGTGCCAGTATGCTGGAGATGTATTCGGATCTCCTGTCTAAGTACCTCGCGGTGGCTGCAAACTACCGTAATCTTGAGGGCCAACGTGGTGCCCTTGAGGGGCAACGTGCTGCCCTAGACGCCAGGGCCTCGGCGCTCGCAGCGTGCCTCGAACAGAAGAATTCAGAACTGGACGAGCTGTACACATTCTCAAAAGTCCTCTCTCTATTGACTTTGATATAGTAAACCCACTAGGGCACTGACTTTTGAGAATGTGCGGCAGGAGGTCACAGACCATATATGTGTTGCTAATGTGTTGCTAATGTGTTGCTAATGTTGAGAATGTGCGGCAGGAGGTCACAGACCTCGGAGCTCCTGGCTCAACTTGCTTCCCAGTCAAATTGTCAAAACCGAGAATATATCCCGCCCAGGCAGCACGTGCACAAGGAGAACGCTCTCGACTCAGCCCACCTCGAACAGGCGATCTGCAACGCCTTAGAGATGGCACAATTTTCAAAGGGGTCGAGTTCGCGCGCTATAGCATGTCCGCCTTCGGTCGTCATCTGGGGGGGCTTGGCCGTTGGCTCATTCAACATCACTGTGCATCTAGGTAGAAATTTCGAAAAGGCAATACACATACACACTAACACATACGCACAGGTGGGGGAACACCGCGGGGAAGGCGGCTACACATATGTATGCATGTATCCTCCTCCTCGCATCCTGCAGAGACACACACATTAATGACAGCTCTAAGTAGCTTAACTAATCAAGGGGGAGTAACGCTAGAATGCTCTATTACAGAAATGTGACACATATGACACATCTATCCTCCTCCTCATATGCTCTATTACAGAAATGTGCCAGGACATTGACTTTTGTAATACCACTATGCGTTTAGATAAGGAGAGCCATATGAGTACATATGAGGAGGAGGATACATGCATACATATTAGGAGGAGGATACACACTGACTTTTGTAATACCACTGTGCGTTTAGATAAGGAGAGGGCGGCGCAAGCAGGAAGTCAGGGTACAGATTCTCAAAAGTCCTCTGCATTCATAGCCAAAAGAGACCTAATACATAGCCAAAAGAGACCTACTGACACTACAAATTCTCAAAAGTCCTCTGCATTGTGACTTTATGTATAGGAAATATACTAAGGCGCTGACGTTTGAGAACTAGGGGAAGTAGGGCCACTGAGCGACAGGGCCTAATAAATATTTTTTATTACAAACAAATCATGTGTGTGTGTGTGTGTGTGTGTATTCCAATGTTACAGGTGTAGATGTTAATAAAGCACTGAGCGACCAGGTGCTTTCAGCGCTTCGGCTACCCGAGTCTCTTGTCAACGTTGTCCGGGTGGCCAGCGACGGTGGGCAGCTAGTCATGGACGTGTCAGGTTCGTGTCCAGTGAAGAAAGTAATATGTGTATGTATTTTGACGAAGAAAAGAAGGAGAAAAGCGAAGGAAAAAAAGATAGTGATGGACGTGTTAGGTGAAGACGACGACCTGACGTTTCTCTCCTAAAAACAAGAAAACTAAAGAGCAATTATATGCATGTATTTGTTTTATATTTAATACTAGTGTTGGACGTGTTGAACGTGTCAGGCCTTGAAGAGGGCGAGGAGCATGTGGTGCTCGACAGGCTCACTTCCGACACAAACGTCGCCTCATTGCTACAGAGGCTTGGTGTTACCAAGGTTGAGGTGGGCAATGAAGATGAGAACGCGTTGCGGCTTGCGCGGAGTGCAGAGAGTGAGCTCCAGGTCCTAGTGTGTTCCAAATGTGCTCCTAATGTGTTCATAATGTGTTCCTAATGTGTTCCTAAGGAGTGCAGAGAGTGAGCTCCAGGCTACTATTTCTCAACAGTCAGAGCCAAAGTATATTTCCTGTATAAGTTGACAATGTAGTGGACTTTTGAGAACGCGTTGCGGCATACAAGGAGTGTAGAAAGTGAGCTCCAGGCTACTAACGTGTTGCTAACGTGTTGCTAATGTGTTGCTAAGTGCAGAAAGTGAGCTCCAGGCTGCTAATTCTCACCAGTCCTCTTACAAATTCTCACAAATCCTCTACAGGTGACTTTATATTTGGAAAATCCTAGGGCGCTGATTTTTTAGAATGTGTGGCAGGCGCTGCGTGCTGCAAATGAAGGGCTGAAGAGCAAGCTGCGTCTGGCTCTGCAGCAGCGCTGTGAACAGGAGGAGGTTTTCAACTTGCAGCATAAGCTTGTCGACGAGATGTACCGAGGTGCAGAGGGAGCGAGTTCAGCGCTGGATTTAGTCGCTCATCGTCTGTGTCGGCTTCACGCTTTGCAGATGGGAGCGATGGAGAATCTCGTGGCGGAAAGTACACAAGCCAGGGAGCAGCTCAACGAGCTAGGTAGAAATTCTGTAAAGGCAATACGGTGACTTTACAACACAAATGTACTAGGACATTGACTTTTGAGAATTTGGGCTAGACCTCGACCTGCAATCCCTGCTCTTGCGAGACGACGTGAGACAGCGTGACGGCCAGCAGAAAATCTGGGAGCTCTCGAAATCCCTGGAACTGGAGAAGGCGCAGCATGAAGGTAGAAATTCTGAAAAGGCAATATATAGTGACTTCACAACACAAATGTACTAGGACATTGACTTTTTGCTCGATGAAGCGCTCCTCTCGCGCAAGCGCTCCTTGTCATCGGCCGTGGAGGCTCTTGAAAAGCAGCGAGACGAGCTAGGCCAACGCGAGGCACAGGCGCGAATGGCAACAAATTCTCAAAAGCCTCTTTACAGTGACTTTTTTACAGTAAATATACTAGGGCACTGACTTTTGAGAAATTTTGTCAGGCATTTCAGCGAGCTCATCAAGCGGCAGGGCGTGAGTCTCGCGGGCGCATCGCTGCCTCGCGGGCGCTGGAGCGCGTGCGCACGACAGCCTTGATGCTGCAGGCGCAACTCCACGATGCGCTCAAGGCGAGCAAGGATGTTGCAAACGCAGTGCACGTGGTGGCGTGCCCGCAGTGTGCCAGTGTACCGACGGCTGTCGTGGTGGAGCTGGATCTCAACGCGTCCTTGAGCTCTTCATACGTGGATACCTTGTCTGCTCTGTGTGCAGAGGTAGGCGCAGGTGAAGTTAAGAAGGGCACAGGCAACAGCTGGGAAGACACTGAGGCTTCAAAGGCTGAAATTGTAAGCCGTTTGTCGTCGCTGACAGCCGTTGAGCCTCGCAGGCTGCACGTGGTTCGCGTGAATCGAAATGGTCGGGCACTTGTCCTCGTGGACTTGCCGCCGCAAGCAACTCAAGTACTGAATGGAGAGCCTCGAGAGGCAGGGAAAGGAGCAGGGGCGGCGGGATCACACAAGGAGAGGTATGACAGTGTCGTGAGTACGGCGCACGTGCTTCGTGCACTGTGGCAGCCTGCGCAACCAGACACGCGGGATTCTGGGGATGGAGGACCCGAGACTAAGCTTTGCCTATGCACGACAAGCATGGTATGCTGGGAGGCCCCTGATGGATCTTTTACCGTAACAACCCGCCCAATCACGAACTTGGAGCAAGGCCTGGACGGCCCAGCCGAGCGTAGGGGGGGCGAGAAGGCCCGCTCTGGCAGTGGGATGGATGCTGTGTCGACGCTGTCCAGCCTGCGGAGAGTCGAACAGCTCGTGAAAAACGTTCTAGACCGCGTGTCACGCCCCTTGAGGCCGGAGTCGTTGCCGCTTGTGATGCCTATGGGGAGTGAGGCAAGTGAGAGCGAAGCGGTGTCGCAGGATGAGCACGGGTACCCTTGGACGTTGGAGCGGGATGAGATTGGGGGCGGCTACGTGCAGCGCATGTCTGGGCTCGACTACATGGTGTGGAACGATCATGAAGGCGACGAGGAAACTGGCTTTCCTCCCACCCATGATGCGCAGGTGTGTGTGTGTGTGTGTGTGTGTGTGTGTGTGTGTGTGTGTGTGTGTGTGTGTATACGTACTCATTTATGTATGTATCTATGTACGTGTGAATGTATGTATGCATTCATGTTTGTGTGTGTGTGTGTGTGTGTGTGTGTGTGTGCAGGGCGATCTAGTGATCCGGGACCATAGGCAGCACTACGACAATGTTGACGAGTCTGAGAAGTCGTCGGCCATGATTCTGCAAGCACATGGTGATTGTCAAGGGCATGCGGGAGGATGGATAGAACGTCGGCTCTGCGGCTTCTCTCCCACTGCCGTTAACTCTCGCCAGGCTGCTGCTGATGCGTGGCAAGGCGGTGTGAGTGGAAATGGTGGACAGGAGTGGGTATCATTCGGAGGGGGAGAGGATGATGAATCTGTGTCTACGAATACGAACGCTGCGGGCACACAACTTGGTGAGTGGTCTGCACATAATCTCAAGTCGGGCGCGCAGGAGTTGACTTCTATTCTCGACGCTGCTGCACTTCGAAAGGCGCACATGACATCGCATGGAAAAGAGGGCAAGCAGCACGATGACAATGATGAAGATTTGGTGCATACTGGGAGGTCACACGTCATTGAGGAGCCCTGCCTGATTCCGAGCGTTTCAGCCAGCACGCACCACTTCAAGGGTGCAACTCCATCTTCAGCGACTCACAAGGGGTCCCTGCACGGGCCAGCATCACATCTTGTCACCTCCGATGATTACCTACCACCGCCCGGTTCTCTTGCTGAGGTTGCTTCGGATTCGACACTCGAAGCCTCTCTCGATAGAAAGTTGCTTGTGCGGGCGAAATCTTCCTCCGAAAAACCATTGGCGCAGAATGGCGAGAGTGCACAAGGGAAGGAGAAGCAGGCTGCGGACATCCCAGTTTACCTCAGTAACTCGTGGGCTGCGGCGCTCGTGTTTGATCCTATCGAGTCCTTGCCTCCCGGGACCGTGGATGCTGAACCCGATCAAAACTGGCCATCACAGCGAACCCACGCGGTTTACCCCACCGACCCCAACTACTGGGATAAAAACTATCCCAATAGACCGCACAGATATACCGTCGCGAAAGAAGGATCTGCAGAATGCAGCCGGGTTTGGATCGAGGAGTGCAGGGGACTGGCAAATGGCGCTAGCAGTGTGCTGGATGATAATGATGACGACGACGATGAAAAGAAGCTGGATTTTCAGACAATGCTCAGCTTGATTGACCCGATATCTTCGATTTACAGTAGCTCGGGGGAAAATTTGTTCGCGGCCACGCCAATGCCGCCTCCTGCAGGCAAGGGCATGCCTCGCCTCTCGTCCCATGGCAGCGGCAGCAGCTCCGACTTATCTACCAAGTTGCTCGACTCAATGTTGAAGAGGAGCGATCTCGATTGGATGGTTTTGCCTGCCTTGGATGTATGCGAAGAGTCGCAAGGCCCAGACGAGGACGCGGCGTATGAAGCTATGCTGCGTGAGCGCAGCGCTGAGATCAAAGCCGAGCTTGAGGCTGAGAGAGAGGTCGTCATCAGGGAGGGAGGCAGTTACACTTTGACCTTCACCGCGCAACAATGCGCTCGGCAGGTGCTTCGGGATCGCAAGCGACTGTCGCAACTGAAAAGGTCGCCGAATGCAACCAGAGCTGGTATCACGGGAGAAGAGGAAAGCCAGGTGGGCGAGGGGCGGGAAGTGCACAGCGAAGAACAAGGCCCGGACGACAGTCGTAACGCTTCCCACCAGAAATTGTCTCCGGGAGGCACCACGGGCACGTTCATGTCTCATCACCTTCTGACATCATGGACACATGGATCTGAGCGAAAGAGCTCGCCGCAGACCAAGGCGAGAGAATCCGAGAATGGCTCGGTGATGAGTAGTGTGAATCAGACCAGTTTAAACAGCCCTGATGTTTCGAGGGGTCAGGATACTCACGATTCCAGTTTATCACACTCGCAGCAGTCCTCTTCCTCAAAAAGTCGGAGAGGTAGCGAACAGACTGGCGCAGTCAGCAGTACTGAATCTGCTGGTGGGGCGAGAAGACGTCCAAGACCGATAGGGGCTCAGTGGATGCCAGGTGATAAATAAAAAGGGAGTGAAAGAGAGGAATTTAACTAAGTTTGTTGGCTGATGGAGGAGGAGCAGGGGCGCGAGCGGTGTTACATAAGGTTATGTGATTTTCGGGATCTAGCTCAGAGGATTCGAACCTATATATGTTGAATATTATTGATATCAGAGTGTATTACAGTATATATATGGGCGATGTGTTTCTAAGGGTACATGTGGGTGGTGAAGGGAGGTTTCATCTCTGGATTGCAATTGCGAGGTTCCGGGGGGAAAGGACTATAGTCACGAAAATAAATATAACGGATTTCCGATGACTGCAAGGAGGTCTGTGAAAAGCTATGAAGAGGGCTAAGGATTAGCAGCTGGTAACGCGCTCTCATCGCAGCCTCATCTCGAGGCCCGTGGTGGGCGGCTTGAGCAACGAGGTCTTGAATGAGGAGATTCCGGCTTCTTTGACCTTCAGTCATTTTGATTGTCAATAAACTTCTCTTTCTCTCTCTGCCGCATTTGGCTTCCCCTGCTGCATGCAGCCGTGATTGACAGAGGATGTTGGTGTTTATTGGTACTACATTTAGTAACCACTGAGCCGTATGAAATTCACTCGGCCCGAGCGGCCCGAGTCATACATTCAGTCGTCCTTCGGAGATTCTGCTCCCTCCTTCGATAGCGGGAAAAAGCGTGCGTAGTACCTGTTGGCGTGCACGAGGGACAGAATGTTAGTCTTGTCCAACTATCCAAAAAAATGTGCCCCGCTTTGACACGCCTTACTAACTCTACTCTAAACTAAACTAAACTAAACACTACACTCACGGAGCGAGAGCGACAATATTGTCGACGAATAGCGGCTTCAGCCTTCCAAACTCTGATCTCAGCGTAGATGGACTGTGCTCCACCTGAGGTGGAAACTTAATCAGGGTGTCCCAGACAGCCATGAGCAACTTGACCAGTTCTGCTGGCGTGAGTTCGTGCACGATCTCCGAAACCTTACTCCACGGGTCCTGGAGCCAGCCAGCGCGCGCCATGACTTGGAGCACCTTGCGTGTTAGCAGCAGCTGCGGAGCATGCTTCTTTTCGAGCTTGGTCTCCTTGGCACAATGCCAGAGGCCGATTGTTGTGGCCAGCAAACTTTTGACGTGTTGCCAACACCTCTTGAAGTGTGGCGGACTGGAAGAGATGATGTCCAAAACCATGAGCAAGGCCGGGGTCTCAGACACTTTGTTGTAAACATGGAGGTCGAACTCAAACCCCGATCTCTTCGGCAGCAGCTCAATATACTGGTCTATGGACGGAACAGAGTGCTGAGCAGTTAGCTCCGACACCGTAGCCTCTGTCATCGCCGCCTTGCAATACGGAAAATACGCCCCCAACACATCCAACAAGTGCAATGTCTGCAAATCAAACTGCTCAAACCCTGGCGCCCTCCCCACCCCCAGATATGACAAGATGTCGTCGTCCATCGCCAGTGTTTCTCCCTCCCCTTGTAAAAGGGCTGTGGCAGCTTGCCTCTCGCGTTGAATCTTTTGCATCAACGACCAAGACTGCGTTCCTTGTGCTGGCAGTCCGCCCGCAACCACGCCCTTGCGGCCTCCCTTCCCCCCCCCCCCCCCACTCCCCCTCCCCCCGACACCAGGTACAAGTTTCTGTTCACCTCACCTAACAAAACATTAATGTCGTAAGAATCCACCTCCAACCCGCCAGATCCCCCTCCACCTACGCACATGCCCGGCCCAGCGCCTCCGCTCAAAAAGCCCATGCTTGGGGCTGGTAGGAGGCACACCGCACCAGCGCCTCCGATTCCGCCGCAGCCTGATCCGTCCATAATTCTGCGGAGGGAAGCAGCATGGCGGCTGGTGAGAACTGTTGATCCTTTCCCGCCAAATTGGGATTTCCCGCCAAATTGAGAGGCACCACTGGCTCCCTCACTCGCGCCCCCAGCCACTAGCTGGGCGAGGAGCCACCAAGAAATGTCAGCATTTTTCTGTGCTGAGATATCTTCCTCCTCGTCTGCACCAGCACTTTGGTCGTCACAAGTCGCCGCGGCATCTGCACGCGCATTGATCGCCAGCACCAAAAATATCACTTTCATCCGTTCCACTGCTGAACCCCACATTGCGACTTCTGCCTTGCGTGCTGCCGCTCCAACGCCATCGCCGCCGCTCATTTCGGAATGCCCTTCCGCAGCAGACGCATTGGCGAAGCGCATCAGTGCCTCATCCTGACAAAGAATCAGCTGCGCCATGAGTGAAGCTGAGTCCCACGACATTTTTTCCAACAGCACCCACTGCCCGGACGCAATCGCCTCACTCCGTACACAGCCACCATGCGTCCCAGCACCGCCCTCTCCTCGACTTTCCCACAATCCCACCACTGCCGACGACACACCCAGGAGCATTTTGCATATCAAATCTAGAAGCTCGCTGCTCATAGCAGCAGAGGCTGCCGGAGCAGACTCGCCGGCGCAACATGTCCTCACCAGTACCTCCGTCTGCGCAAGCGCGGCACGCCACAGACGGAACAGGATCTCCGGCTCCATATCCTCCAACCGACTTATCACCGCATCCTCCTCCAACCCCAACCCTCCTACCCCCTCTGCAACATCAGCCAAATCCCGGACACCAAAAATCCGTGCCAGAACGCTGACAGCCTGAACTATTCCCCGCCCGTGTATGGCCCCCCAGGGCTCGACTTCCACTAGGCCAACTTGCCCAGTGAACCAGTGCGTCCCAGCTCGAGATACTCGAGATACCGCACTTACTCCACCAAACATGCGCGAGCCTCCGTGCTCGCTCTGGCGTCCCCAATCCGTTGTCAGCACCCGCTCTACAGCATTGATCAGGATGTGTGGATCAAGGACGAGTGCAGTCGCGAAAAATCGCTCGGCAAGCAACCGCCCTACCACATCACTCTCACCGACCCCTGCGCCACTCAACATCACGGCAGCCATTTTTAGCGCCACACCCTCCCCCTGCTGCAGCGCCACCAACTCCAACCACGTCACCACCCGCCGCCGGTCCTCCTCCTCTTCCAGCGCCTCCATCTCTAGAGCAGAGACCCCGTCCTCTTGCCGGGTCACCCCAGCTGCAGCACACATCCTTGCAGCCATTTCCACGGCCAAGGAATTGAGCGCGCGCACCAAGACACAACATCCATCCAGGAAATCGTCTCCTGGTACACCGCCGTCGCCGTCGCCGTTGCCGTCGCCGTCGCCGCCTCCGCCTCCGCCTTCGCCTGCTTGTCCATTAGCGCAGCCGGTTGCCTTGTCCTTTGAAGAAGAATTGCTGGGCGTGTGCGCCGTGACGCTGCGAAAGCGCGCGGCGAGTGCAAGCACCGCGCTCGACACTACCACGTCATGGAACGCTCGCGCAGCAGTTTTGACCTCGGACGACCACGACAGAGGCACAAGAGCGACCTCCTGCACACTTGCCACAATTCTCGAAGCATCCGGGGTCTGCCAACCCCATCCACCCTCAAAGCCTCTGTGGCGCGGGAAGACCCGGCAAGAGGAAGGGGTCTCTGCTCCAGAGATGGAGGCGCTGAAAGGGGACACCCTCTTGCTGCCCCCCCCCCCCCCCATGGCAGGTTCGTGGTTGTGCACCTCGTCCCCACCGACAGCAACACTGCCATTCATTGTCACTATGGGCGGGCCTGGGGCGCAAGGATTCGGCGCTGCGAGCCGCGGGGGAGGCCGTAGAATGCCCGTGGGTGTGACAAGCGCTATGAGCGCTCTTAGTTGTTCTCCCTGCAGGAGAGGAGCACGTTGAAGGAACAAGGCAGCGAGCTGACGCAAATCCCATGCCTTGCCGCCTGCTGCCCGCTCGCTCGCGATCCTCGAAGCAGCGTGTGCACGGAATGCCGACTCTAGAAAGCCTGGTGTGCACAATTTGTCCACAACAGCCGGCGCGCAACTGGAAACCAGCCTAGGACACTCTTGTGCGAGCATGACAAGGCCGCCGAGGATGCCGGTGTTGTCTGTGGTGTTGTCTGGGTCCGTGCTCGTGGGCGGGACGAGCAGCAACTCGAGCGCCTCAATCACCACACGCTCTACACTCTCACACCTCAGCTGCGCCAAAAAATCCAAAACACGAGCGGCCGGAAATGTTGACCACGCCCACGCTCCCACCACATGCCCCTCCGCCTCGACGTGTTCTGCCCCCCCTGTTCGTGGCGGCAGAGTCATGACGCGAGCGACCAGCCACCGTATTACACGTTCTGGGTACGCTCGCCCCAGCCTCACAAGCACCCAGTCCAGCCTGCCACTCACAAACTCATCACCCTTTGCGTTCCTCTCCTCTCCAGGAGCAGCGACCCCTTTGGTCGCCAGGTCGTCATCCCGTGCACCACCGCCACCCAATTCAGACCAAAAACAGCCCACTTCGCCGCCCTCGATCTCTGCAAGGAGATCAGCAAGATCAAGGTCGACATCTGAAAGGGCCCCCGCCGCAACCGCCGCTGCATTCGCATTGCTGGCATTTCCATGCCCTTTGACAGAAGCGGAATTTTCTTTTTTCTTTTCACGGAAGAAGTGAAGCCGATCTTGAAGACCCGCGGCCCGTGTCCCTGCAGCATGCACATGTGTGAAACAGGCAGACAGCAATCTCAAGAGGGCCAGGGGAACGGCTTGTCGTGTGCGCTGCCTGTACCGAACATCCACCGTGCGTCCAGCCTCGAGGGCAGCCTCTTTGGCGGCACGTGCGTCTTTCGCAGCGAGCACCTCCTCCTCGCTCTTGCGCTTCTTCGACACCTGCGACGCCCCCTGGGCTGCCACGTGACCGTTGAGTCCTGTCCCTCCACCGTCTCCCCCGCCCGGGGCG
>Ga0315899_10001946_pt1 | contig 23198 bp, 17 predicted proteins | sample LakEriMetagenome_2_FD_203518 | JGI IMG/M metagenome (GOLD analysis project Ga0315899, IMG submission 203518) | Freshwater fungal communities from buoy surface, Lake Erie, Ohio, United States - Buoy 4 MA112 | ecosystem: Environmental > Aquatic > Freshwater > Lake | place: USA: Lake Erie, Ohio... | reverse complement strand
TACATCCGTGAAGCTGTTGCCTGCATCGGAGAAGAAAAGTCGACTTCCGGCTGAAGCGTTTTCCGTATTGACTACCAAATCGAGGTAACCGTCCTGGTTGAAATCAGCCCAGCATACACCGGCATCTTTCGACCCGGTAGTTGCAAGACCTACCGAGGCAGCGACGTTGGTAAACGATTGTGTGTAACCGGTCAGGGCGGTCAACATGATGAGCATCCATGCTGCGAATGCGTTGCGCAATAAGGTTTTCATGTAGAAATACACTTTAATTACAGAGGTTGGTTTTGGAAGGGGCATTCCGATTTTCAGAACACACCTTGTCTTTTCCAAATGAAATGGAATTAACAACCTTCGCAGAGAGTTAATGATGAATGTGCTAACAAGAGTCTGTTTATTGAGGTGAATTACCCCAAATAATTCATTTTGCGGCAGATAGCGTCTGGTCTTTATTTTTGGAGCATGACGAATCGAAAAGAAGAATCGACAGATTTAACACTGCCGCAAGCACAACGAAAAGTGGATGAATGGATTCGAGATGTGGGTGTCCGCTATTTCAGCGAATTGACTAACATGGCTATGCTGACCGAAGAGGTGGGAGAGGTGGCAAGAATTATTGCACGACGATATGGAGAGCAAAGTGAGAAGCCATCAGATGCAGACAAAGTGCTCGCTGATGAATTGGCAGACGTATTATTCGTACTGATATGCCTGGCTAATCAAACCGGGGTTGATTTGGATGCGGCGTTCAAAAAGAATCTGGACAAGAAGACTATCCGCGATGCAGAAAGGCACAGGCAGAATCCGAAAATCACAGGTCAATAGCGTTCAAGGGAAGGGTCAATCGTGTCAATCCAACCCATTATGCCGCCCTCCAACGAGGTTATGTTGTTGAAGCCCATTTTGTGCAGGTGTGCTACGACAGCCTCTGATCTGCGTCCCGATTTGCAATGAACAATGACAGGAACATCACGGCGAATTTCCTCTATGCGAGCCACTATCTCACCCATTGGAATATGCAATCCTCCAATGCAACACGTTTCTACTTCGTATAGCTCACGTATATCAATGAGCTGATGTGCAACGCCGTTATTTTTGAATTCAGCGAGTTGTTCGGGAGAAGTTGCGAGCATCGTTTCCATTATAACTTGAATTTCTGTACATCAGCTTCCGGAAGAAAGTCGAAGAAAGTGTCTCCACGCAAACCGAGACGAAGACACTCCAAAGGAATTACCTCATTTTCGGCAATGTTTCCGAGATTTACGTTTGCCCCAAATTGTTTGATGAAATAAACCTGCTGCGGTTTTTTAGGTGCTTCCCACAGAATATTTTCCGGATTTACGTTCTTAATGATTTTATTGATTAGGAGAACGTGCGCTTGTCCATTGGGGCGGTAAATGCCAACTGTCCCGCTTTCACGAGCTTCCGCTATCACTTTCCATGATCCTGCCGCTAACTCATGCTGCATCATCTTGATCCAACGCGCCGGTGAAATGAGAATCCCTTCTTCTTTGGAACCTACTTCGGAAAGGACTCTGTAGTTCTTGGCAAAATTGCTGATGATTTCACACTTCTTATCATGCGCTATACTCATGCTACCGTCTGAAATCTCAACGGTATCCAATCCTAAACCATCAATGTATTTCTTATAGTCATCCAGCTGGCCGCGCACGTAAAAGGCTTCGAACAAAGTGCCTCCTACATAAACACTCATGTTGGCTTTTTTGTAGAGCTTGACCTTCTCCTTTACGTTCGGCGCAAAGGCTGATGTGCCGAAACCAAGCTTTACGATGTCCACCTGGTCACCTGCGCTATCTATAAGGTCTTCAGCCTGTCGAAGACTGAGACCTTTGTCCATTACCATGGTCAACCCGGAATTGCGGCTTTTTTTCGTCCGCTCCGGAATGTTTTTTAGTTTGAAGTTCATGTACGAATCAAAAAGAATCGTGCAAATATGCAAAGTTTTGCATAAGCACCGGGGTTAATTTGGCTACTTATCAGTGGCGCTAGGCCGACTGTTGTTTGCGTAGCTCAACAAACAGTAAGTTTTGCTTGATTTCCGGAAAGTATTCTTCCAAATCATTCAAGCCTTCCGGGTGGCGCATGGCCATTCGGAACATTAGCTCTTCAGCATCGGTTGTTTTTCCCGATTGCATCAGATATGCAACTTGTCTGAACCCGAGATCATTGCTCTGAGGGCAGTGCTGCCATCCCGTTTGGATGATGTTGAGTGCGCGGTCAAATTCACCGCGATGAAAAAAGATATCGGAATAGTCGAGCCAAAGATCTTCATTCTCAGGGAATCGACCGATAATGGATTCTGCTATTGCTTCCGCCTCATCTGAGCGATTCAGCTTCTTTAAAAACTCAATTTGGAATAAGTAGTAATCAGGATTCTCCGGCTCAATCTCAATAGCGCGATCTATAAAAGGCAGTGCATCAATTGTCTTGTTCATTAAGTCCATTGTGATGCTAATACCCAAATACGAGTCCGCATAATACTCATCTACATGTATGCTCTTTCGATAGTAAAATAGTGCTTTATCGAATTGATTGAGTTTTTCGAAGCATTCTCCTATATGGCAGTACACCGGGGCCTGAGGCGGCTCATACGCATAGGTTTCTTCAAAAACCTGCACTGCGTCTTGGTAACGTTCTAGCTTGAAAAGTGTATGAGCTTTATTGTAATACGCCGGTGTAAAATCTTCCTGGATAGCTAGGGAGTAATCGTAACACTCGAGCGCATCTTGAAACTGACTAATCTTTTGAAAAGCATTGGCCAAATTGTACCAACCCGGAAACGAAAAAGGAAATGATTCTAAAAAGCGCTGGTAGAATTCGATGGCCTCTGCTGTTTTGTCGTTTATATCGAAAACATAAGCTAACTCGTAAAGAAGTACTTCGTTTTGCGGACTGCGGCGAATGGCTTCCTGAAGCGTTTCCTGCGCTTTGTCGAACCGCTGCATGTTCTCGTATTCAAGCGCTATCTCAAGGTAGATGTCATCTGCAAACTCACTCGATCCGAGCGCCAATGCTTTTTGCAGTAGTTTAATGGACTTGGCGTGCTCGCGTTGTTGGCTGTAAATGGACGCTAACGTTAATAAAACTTCCTCATTGGCATCCATCTGTTCCAATCGTTTGAGAAGCTTTAGTGCCTGTGTTAGGTGTCCCATTCCGGTGAGAATTTGTGACTCCCGGAGCAGAAGGGTCATGTTTTCGGGAAACAGATTGTAACCGTATTCAATGACTTTAAGCGCTTGCTGGAATTGGTTGGTTTCGCAGTAATAGTCAACAATCTCTTCTAACTGATCGATATCGAAGTAATACGAGTCATTGTGAGAAATCATCTTCTCAAACCGATGCACGAGATCAATCGAATTTCGATTGTCCTTGTTGTCTTCGTTCATCTGCATGGCCAATGGTTAAGTAATTGTAGTTATCTACAAATTTAAGCATTGCATTGCATGGTAAAAAAAATCGAGCACAAATTGTGAAGGAAGGGATTGGAATCCGTTAATACTTGATTGCGTAGTATAAAATCTTAACCAATTCGTTGTTGGTCATAATCATACCCTCTTCGTTTTGCCACCAATTCAACTCGTTGTATTCAATGGGAGCAGCTCCGTGAAAGTTGATTTTAATGCCGGCCTTCTCAAACTTGTCTTCGAATACCATTCGAACACGACGCATATGAAATGCACTTGAGATAACCGTTATGTGTTTAGCATTATTCGTTTTGCACCAAGTTAAAATTTCATTCGATTCGTCCATTGTGCTATGTGCCGACGACAGCGTATCAACCTGCTCGGAAGGAACACCTTTACTGACCATAAAGTGTTTGGTCAGTTCACATTCTAGCATCGTCGTGTCCAAACAAAGTATTTGATAAGGGTAATTGCCACCTGTAGCCGCGAATTGTTGAAGTGGAAATTGCTTAAACAATTCAAAGGCGGCTAGACCTCGCTCATAACTGTTGCCTCCCAGCACAAAACACATTTCTGTTTGTTCAGGTGCGTCTGTTGCATTCAGCCATTTTCCGATACCTCTGAAAATGGTATTCAAGGAAAGAATGAAAATGATAAACAGGGCGAGTAGAATACTTACCACCTTAAACCATCTTTTAGACCAGAGTTTTTTCATGAGATTAGATTTGGATCCACGATGCACAAAGTTCGCGAAGTTCTAGATCGGGATTGCACTTATTTACGGATATCAATGCTGACTTTGCATTTTCCAGACTCGTTAATGAAACATCGAAGTTGTAGTTCCATTGCGTATTTTGAAGCCAATGTCGCGCTTCGGGTATCGACATGTCGAAACGCTTGCTTAAGTGAATAGCACTATGCATATCCTGTTTGAATGTGATGCATTCACCATTCATGATTTCCAGCATCTGTTTTACAGCGTCTTGTTTTTCGCGCATAGCATGTTGGCCTACTACAATTAAAAAGCTACTCCAGGGTGCACTGAATTCTCCAACCCCTTTTACTTGTCCTTCGTTGACGTATGGACGGGTCATGAATTTTTCCCAGTAAAATAGATCTGCACGCGATTCACACAATGCAGTTACTCCGCCTTGTAAACTATTGACAACTTCAAATTGATTGACATGCAAATGCTCTGTTCGTTCTGATGCGTGGATCATTGACATCAGATGGGAGCCTGATCCAAAACGTGAAATAGCAATTTTCTTGTTTTGAAAAGTATCTACATGTTGAATGGGTGATTGAGCACTTGCATATATGCCCCAAACGAGCGGCGTATCAATATAAACTTTTGCAATACTTGCCTCCAGACCGTCTGATGCGGCTGCAATGAATCCTTCTGTAAGCAATATGGCAACATCGAGTGATCCGTTACTGATGGCCTGCGTCATGGCTCCTGTTCCGCCGGCATACATTGTCCAGGAAAGGTCTATTTCATAATTCGAAAAAACATCGCGCTCTGCTGCTAGTTGCCAAGGCAAGTTGAAATGCTCAGGTACTCCTCCAACGCGTAAACTTTGTTTCAGCTTCATGACCACATTAATAAGTACCCGCGCGCTTGCGCAACAACCATTCGGTTGAAAGGAGAATTAGAATGAGTGCGCACAACCAGCGCACATTGATGAGTTCATCCAGTTGTTTGTTCTCGTATGAAACCGATACAATTTCTTTTTTGGCACGTATTTCTTCCGTGAGTTTATTCATCTCTCCGGCGTTAACCATAATCCCATTGTTCTCACGAGCGAATTGATTCATGAGACGATGATCGGCAATTGTGTTGATGATTTCTAGTTGCAGCGGACTCACGCTAAACTCTCCGCGCTCGCTTAAAGGATTTCCTTCACTGCTTGCCTTTGCTTCATAACTATAATTGCCAACAGGCAAACGACCTGCATTCAATCGATACATCTCTCCGTTCGCTGAAAATAAATAGTTGAACTCCTTGCCATCTTCGTTTTTGATTTTCATAGAAATCTCTCTTCCCGGAACTGCTTCATAGCTTGCGTTGTATAACTCAGCATCAAACACGATGTCTTCATTTTCCGAGAAGTCATTTTTTCCGTTTACCCGAAACAAGCTCTTATCGTCTTTTGCTGCCAGGTACTGAACACTCTTCGTTACTAACTCATTAAAACTATCGTGCGATTCACTTTGTTGGAAGCTTGTGCTCCGCCAACGCCAGAGCCCTTCACCTAGTATAAATCCAAATTTGTTTTCACGTATTTCAGTGAACGCGATTAAGGGCTTGGTAGTTTTGATAGTTCCTACTTGTTGGACAACGGCAGTTTGAATTCCGGGACTAAAGGACAAATCGCCGAAGGGTACTTGCAAAGGTGGTAGCATACGCACAAGTGCCGGAAATGATGATTCCCAATTGAACGTGCTAAAAGATTCTTGTATACTGCCTTGGATATCGGTTGTGTTGCTGCGATAATTGCCTAGTGATACACCTAGATTAAGGGCATTAAATGCATTGAAATCGGTAGAGGTTCCCCAAACGAAAAGTCCGGGAATTTTTTTTTCCAGTGCTGTCGTAATCAAACTTGAACCGATGCCTCCCAGGGCGGGCAGCTGATGCCAAATGATCATGCTGTAGTCTTGAAGATTTCCGTTGAATTCTTTTGCTAATCGAACATCGACTTGATAACTTTCATTTTCCGCGATGGCCGAGCGAAGCGCCTGTATATCGGGATGCGGCGCATGGGCAAGTACTAACACTTTCTGACGACTGTCGAGCACGTCAATGAAAATATCTTGACTATTGTTCGCATAGGTAATCTCATCCTGGAGTCGTGTAATAGATACATTGTAGCGTTGCAATCCCACTTCACCTGCATCCAGTGTTAAGGCTATCTTTTGGAAGCTTCTTTCTTCCGTGAATGCTATGCTTTGCGAATACAACGTGTTGCCCTTGCGACTTACCGTTAGCGTTACTGTTTCACCGACTGCCTTTCTTCCCTCCACCATAATTTCCATGGGGAAACGATTGCCCAAATAAGCAAGACGATTCGCTGAAATATTAGCGATGAGTGCATCCTTATGAATGGTGGTGTCGCCCAAGGCAATCGTGTAAACCGGCACATTTAGCTTTTTGTATGAATGAACCGGGTTGCTTCCCTTGTTATACAAGCCATCACTGGCCATTATCACCGCACCTAAATTTCTTCCACTGAATCGTGTGTAGACTTCATCCAGAAAATCGGAATAATCCGTAAGCTGTTCATTGAAGCGCAAAGAGTCAATGCCCTCACTTACGCGCTCTCCAAAAGAAAAAGTACGCACATCGTAGTCTTCACCAAATGAAGCTGCAAATTCTGCGAGCTGCTTCTTGTATTCGTTCTTGTAGTAATTCGAGTCTGCTCCGACAATGAGCGACTGCGAGTTGTCTTGTGCTATTACGACAATAGGCTTTTCTACAGTTCTCTCGATCGTTTTGATGAGAGGCTTGAGCAGAAAAAGGCTGATGAGAGTAACGCAAATAAATCGCAGCACTCCAAGCGCTGTAGCGAGGGGCGTGCCATATGTTCGATTAAATCGATCACGGAAATAAAGCGCACCGGCATAGACAATGCCTGCCAATAGACAGAACATCATGAGCCATGCAGGCGCTTGCGTAATGATCGACATTTGTGTTTAGATAGTTTTTACATCAACATTCCACCGCACACATGAAGCGTCTGTCCCGTGATGTAAGCGCTCATGTCAGATGCTAAAAACAACGTTGCATTGGCAACATCTTCGGTTGTGCCGCCTCGCTTCAAGGGAATGGCGTTGCGCCATTCTTGAACCGTTTTCTCATCGAGTGCGCCCGTCATTTCTGTTTCAATAAAACCGGGAGCAATTGCGTTGCATCGAATATTGCGTGACCCCAATTCAGCTGCGACACTTTTGGTGAAACCAATGATTCCTGCTTTGGATGCTGCATAGTTAGCCTGACCTGCATTCCCCTTCACACCAACAACTGAGCTCATATTAATGATGCTGCCGGCTTTTGCCTTCAACATCGGTTTGATGACTGCCTTCGTAAGGTTGAAAACAGACTTCAGATTCACACGCATTACTTCGTCCCACTGTTCCTCACTCATGCGCATGAGTAAAGTGTCACGCGTTATACCGGCATTGTTCACCAAAATATCGACAGTGCCGAAGTCGGCTACTACCTGATCAATCAATGCTTGTGCTGCATTGAAATCGGCTGCATCGCTTTTGTAGCCTTTGGCTGTTCCTCCTTGGGCGGCCAATTCTGCTTCTAGCGCTCGTGCTTTGTCGTCACTACTCGCATAGGTGAACACGACGGTTGCGCCTTGAGAAATGAATTTTTCAGCGATGCCTTTTCCGATACCGCGCGAAGCGCCGGTTATAATGGCGATTTTACCTTCTAGGATTTTCATGGTAAGTGAATGGTTTGTAAAATGTCAAAATTAACACATGCGCTGCTTTGCACTGTGCTTGTGTGAACGATTAACGTATGCTAACAGAAATAAAACTCAGAGATCTGCTGCTTCTGCAATGAGCTCGGCAACGTCTTTTACAATGATGTTATTTTCTTTTTCAAAATGCTTCACGCCATCGGTCATCATCGTGTTGCAAAACGGACAGCCAGCTGCAATGACCGTTGCGTTCGTTTCTAAAGCGTCTTCTGTGCGCTCTACATTCACTTCTTTGTTGCCGGGCTCAGCTTCTTTGAACATTTGTGCACCACCTGCACCACAACACAATCCATTCGCCTTGCTTCGTTTCATCTCGACTAACTCCGCATCAAGCTTTTGGATGAGTGCACGGGGTGCTTCATATTCTCCGTTTCCTCGGCCCAAATAGCACGGGTCGTGAAATGTGATACGCTTTCCTTTGTATGCTCCGCCTCCTTGAAGGGTGATGCGCCCTTCTGAAATGAGCTCGTTGATGAGCTGGGTGTGATGCACAACTTCATACGTGCCTCCGAGCGCCGGATATTCATTCTTCAACGTGTTAAAACAGTGAGGACATCCGGTAACAATCTTTTTTACTTCGTATCCATTCAACACTTGTATGTTTTGCATGGCCATCATCTGAAATAAGAACTCGTTCCCTGCACGCTTAGCAGGATCGCCTGTGCATGATTCTTCTTGACCAAGTATGGCGAAAGAAACATTACAATGCTGCAAAATGCGCGCTATGGCCTTGGTGATTTTTTTCGCGCGGTCATCGAAACTACCCGCACAGCCTACCCAAAACAATACCTCCGGAGCTTCGCCTGCAGCGAGGCATTCAGCCATGGTTCTTACTTTCAATTCTGTCATTGTTCTCTATTTTTTTGAATGCGTTTCACCGCGTTCGTACTGTCTGTTTTGGTGGACGCGCAGCAGCGTCTGTAATTTCTGTTGCGGTGGACGCGCAGCAGCGCGTCCCTACCAGCGTGAAATTCTAACACCTAATACCTATCACCTGTCACCTAATACCTATCACCTAATACCTTACCCCTCATCCCTAAAAACCTGTATCGTCATTTCCTTCTCCACCAAATCCGTAAATCGTCCTTCGTAGCGTGTGGCGCGCACCATATGGTTGTCTATCCAATGATAATTGCCTCCGCGCGGTTTTCCGAATATGATTCCGTGGTATTGAAACCCATGTTTCTTCAACCATCTTTCTGTTACTTCACGATGTGCTTCGGTGCGTGAAGTGAAAAAATAAATCACGTGCCCTTCGTTGAACCATGCGTTGCATGTGGCCAATGCGTCGGGAAAAACCAACGCATCTTCCATGCGCTCGGGCTCTTCGTTGGGTATGTCCTCTCCAATCGTCCCATCAATGTCGATGAGAAAATTCTTCATGCCTTCGGGCAGCACAGGTGAAATGCGCTTGCCGTCTTCGCTTACTTCTAATAATGTTGTCATGTCTGATAAGAATTGAAATGGTTGTTTGAAAAACCCTGAGACTGCTCATCGATAATCGCTGTGTGAAAATCGATGCACATGGATGAAGACTCATTAATTCCCCAAGTTGCATTTCAGAATTTCTAATCAGTTATTTGTCCAGTTGGCGCGGTCCGCAGCACTCATTGCCCACGGTGCGCCATTGTTTTCTATGTTGTTAAACATCACCGTAATGCTCTCCGGTGATTTACTTTCTTCCATGATTAAGTAACGTCGTAAGTCAACAATAATCTCTAGAGGGTTGATGTTTATCGGGCATGCTTCAGTGCATGCGTTACACGTAGTGCAAGCCCATAATTCCTCTTCACTGATATAATCGCGCAAGAGTGTTTTGCCGTCGTCGGCCCATACTCCGTTGTTCGCGTCGATGCATCGGCCAACTTCTTCCAAACGATCGCGCGTGTCCATCATAATCTTGCGCGGGGAAAGCTGTTTTCCGGTTTGGTTGGCAGGACATTCCGATGTGCATCGACCGCATTCGGTGCAGCTATATGCGTTCATCAAATTCACCCACGACAAATCAAACACGTCTTTTGCTCCGAATCGGGTAGGAGTGCCGTCGGATGCCGGTGGCGGAAGACTCGGATCTAGCATCAACTTCACTTCGTTTGTCACCGATTGTAAGTTGCCCAATTCGCCCGCAGGTTGAAGCTTCGAATAGTATGTGTTGGGGAACGCAAGAATGATGTGCAGGTGCTTCGAGTAAGTCACGTAAACAATAAAAGCAAGGATGCCAATAATGTGAAACCACCAGCAGCCACGCTCAATCAAGATGAGCCCATCACTTGAAGAATTTTCCAGCATGGGAATAAGCATTTGAGAAACGGGAAAGCTGCCTGCTTCCACATAATGTTCAGCGCCGCGCGATTGGAGAATCGCATCGGATGCGTTCATGGTCAGAAACGCCGACATCAACAAAACTTCAGCAATTAGTATTAAGTTGGCATCGGTGCGTGGCCATGATGTCATTTCACGCATCCAAAAGCGCTTGATGCGAAGCACATTTCTGCGCGCGAGAAATACCACACATGCTAAAAGCACAAGCAGAGCCAGTATTTCAAAGCTGCCAATAAGAAAGTCGTAAAATCCGCCAAGGAAAGAAAACAGGCGATGATGACCGGTAATTCCGTCCAATACAATTTCCAGCAACTCTATATTGATGATGACGAAACCGGCGTAAATAATCAAGTGCATTATTGCCGCCATCGGACGGGTAAACATTTTTCCTTGACCTAAGGCAACGCGGGCCATGGTGGCCCAACGCTCACTGCTCGAGCCTGTCGAGTCCGTGTTGCGGCCTAGCAAGATGTTTCTTTTCACGAAAGAAAATCGCTTGAATGCGAAATAAGTGGCAGTTCCTAAAAGAAGTATGAATAGAATTTGAGCAATCATAAATGTTCTTTTCGATTTCGATAGAGCTTTGCGAATAACAGTTAAGCGTGCACTAAGGTTTCGTTGCCCACAAAGAGAGGTCTGTCGGTCATGAATTCCATCACCTTTTTACTCACGCTCTGGAGCACGCCAGCCTGCGATGCGTTCATGAGTGATTCATCTATGAGCGAAGCAACGGTTTCCATATCGGATTCAACTAATCCGCGTGTAGTTATGGCCGGTGTGCCAATTCGAATGCCACTTGTAACCATCGGTGATTTATCATCGAATGGTACCATGTTTTTGTTGACGGTGATGTGCGCCTGAATGAGAGCAGCGTCAGCTTCTTTTCCTGAAAGTCCTTTATTGCGAAGGTCTATCAAGAAGCAATGATTGTCGGTACCACCACTTACAATTTGGTAGCCTCTGTTTTGTAATGCACCGCATAATGCGTTTGCATTGCGTATTACCTGCTCGCCGTATATTTTGAAATCAGGTGATAGTGCTTCGCCGAATGCAACTGCTTTTGCAGCAATGACATGTTCCAATGGACCGCCCTGCATACCCGGGAAAACACCACTGTCGAGCAATGAACTCATCATGCGCAATTCACCTTTGGGTGTTTTAATGCCCATCGGATTTTCGAAATCATTTCCCATCATGATTACCCCACCACGCGGCCCTCGCAGGGTTTTGTGTGTGGTAGTCGTCACAATATGACAATGCTGCATCGGATTATTGAGTAAGCCTGTTGCGATGAGTCCAGCCGGGTGCGAAATATCTGCAAGCAGGAGAGCTCCTACTTCATCTGCTATGGAACGAAAACGTGCATAATCCCAATCGCGGCTATAGGCCGATGCTCCGCAAATAAGCATCCGGGGCTTTTCACGACGAGCTATCTCCGCAACCGTATCCATGTTGATGCGGCCTGTTTCCTTATCCACACCGTAGAATGTGGCGCGATATAATTTACCGGAGTAATTTACCGGTGAGCCATGCGTGAGGTGCCCCCCTTGCGATAGGTCCAATCCGAGTATAGTGTCGCCGGGTTTCAAACATGCAAGCATCACTGCGCTATTGGCATTCGCTCCTGAGTGTGGCTGCACATTGGCCCAGCATGCACCGAATAGTTCCTTCAAACGATCGATGGCTAATTGTTCGACCTCATCTACTATCTCACAACCGCCATAGTAGCGTTTAGAAGGCAAGCCTTCTGCATATTTATTGGTGAGCACACTTCCCATGGCTTGCATGACTTCATTACTCACAAAATTCTCGGAAGCAATGAGCTCAATGCCATGGCGCTGGCGTTCATATTCACGTTGGATGAGGCTGAAAACAGTGGTGTCGCGCATGTCGGTAATTTGATGTTGCGAATGTAAGGCTCAGCCATTCAACACAAAAAAGACTAATTCAAGAGTTTCCAACGGCGCCAACGTATTTTTGACCGTCCATTTTGCACTGTTATGAAGATTTTTTTCCATCGAATAATTGTGGCCGTTGTGTTAACGTGCTCGAGCCTGATTGCTTGGTCTCAAAGTCCTGTTGCAGTGAAGGTCAATGGCCTTCAAGCTCCAACTGTGACAATGATTGTTGAGTATTTTTCGGAAGACAGCTGGAAGAATCTTCAAACCATCAAGGATCCTCAAAATGGCACTTATGTGGGGAAGGTTCGTTTTCCCCACGATGGTCAGTATCGATTCCGGTTCTCGAGCGATCCAAAAAGATGGTGCGAGTTTTTAATTGTGCGCAATGACATTCCTTCGAATGGAATTGAAATCACACTCGAGTACACACAACTCAAAGGACATCCAGTGAAGCTATACGATTCGCCAGAGCAGAACGCCTACATGGAGCTCATCCCGAAGTTCAATGAGGTAAGCTTGAATAAGGATTCGCTGGATCGTTTCGAATTGGAGTATCAACTGAGAGAACAGAATTTTGCAAAAGCATGCGCTGAAATTGCTGAGAAGTATCCAAACACGTTCACAGCAAATCTGCTGACCAAGGCTGCACCGGTAGCAGTCTATGCAGGCAAAACCGAATTCGCTCTGAATGCCGACTCCTTGACACGATACACCGCAATGCACGTCATGGATATGATGCCTATCCAACATCCCGATTTGCTCCATCACATCGCTTTCGTTCGACGAATCAATTTGGCCTATCAATATTTTGAAAAGACGAAGCAGCCTGAGCCATACATCGATGCGCTCATGAAGAAGGCCTTGGTGAGTGAGGGTATGACCACGTACATGTTCAAGTTTTTGCTGGATAAAATGATATCATTTCGAAACGAACCGGGATTGAGTTATTTGATAACGTGGTATGCGGATGATTGCACTGAGGAAGGACATATGGAGGAGAATACGAAGAATCTTCTAACGGCATTGGACAATTGCAAACCGGGAAAAACCATTGAGTTTTTAACCCTGCCTGATGCCAATGGCAAATTGATTTCGAGCAAGAAGATTTTTCAAGAAAATAAGATTACGATTTTGCTTTTTTGGAGAGCCAACTGCTCTCATTGCAAGGAGTTCGAACCTAAGCTGGAAGAACTCTATGCGCAATACCATAGCAAAGGCTTGGGGGTATATGCTATAGGCACAGACAAGACGCAAGAGGAATGGTTGGCTCAGGATAGAATAAATGATTCACCCTGGTCGAGTGTGTTTCTTGCATACGATCAGCGAAAGGATTTCAATAAACGTTTCCCGGTTCCGAGTACTCCAACGCTAATTGCCGTGGATAAAAATGGAGTCGTCATGAAACGACTTATTACACGCAGCAAGATAGAGTCGGAGATTAAGGAGCTTCTCGGATTATGAATCGATTAGCCGAAGAGACAAGTCCCTATTTACTGCAGCATAAAGACAATCCCGTGCATTGGTATGCATGGTGCGATGAGGCTTGGGAGGTGGCTCGCAAAGAGAATAAATTGGTACTGGTATCCATTGGCTATAGCGCTTGCCACTGGTGCCATGTCATGGAACATGAGGTGTTCGAAGACTTTGAATGTGCTGAATTCATGAACATGCATTTTGTGTGTATCAAAGTCGATCGCGAAGAGCGCCCGGATGTTGATAGTTGGTTTATGGATGCTGTGCATCTCATGGGCAGTCAGGGTGGATGGCCACTCAATGTTTTCACTCTGCCCGATGGTAAGCCTGTGTATGGAGGTACATATTTCCCGAAGCCTCGTTGGATGGAATTACTTGAAAACCTCCGTGGCGTAATGTTGCAAGATTCTGGTCGAGCCATGGAGTATGCCGGTCAGCTGCACGATGCATTGACACGGTTGAATTCAACTAATCACTTAACAGCCGAATTACCTGGCTTGGCTGAGGTCCATGGATGGATAGAGAACTGGTCGAAATACTGGGACTTGGAACGCGGTGGAAACCGAAAGGCGCCGAAGTTTCCAATGCCTAACAATTGGGAATTACTTCTGTATTATGCCGAGTATTTTAAGAGCAAGGGAGCCTTGAAGCAGCTGAAATGTACGCTCGATCAAATGGCTAGGGGTGGCATATATGACCAACTTGGAGGAGGCTTTGCGCGTTACAGTGTTGATGCTGACTGGAAAGTGCCTCATTTCGAAAAAATGCTCTACGACAATGCACAACTGGTGAGTGTATACGCCCAGGCTTTTCGAGCGAGTGGTGAGACATTGTACGAATCTATTGTTGTGGATACTCTGTCCTTCATCAACCGAGAATGGAAGTCGCCCGAAGGCTTGTATTACGCCGCACTCGATGCCGATAGCGATGGGGCAGAAGGGACGTATTACGTATGGACGGAATCAGAGTTCGATGAGCTGCTCGGGGACGACAGTGAGTTTTTCAAAAAGTATTTTGGTGTAGGAAGCCACGGATATTGGGAGCATGATGTTAGTGTATTGTGCATGCGAGCCGGCGAAGAGGAGTGGTGTCGTAACGAACAGTTGGATGCTGTCGAATGGAGAACAAGACTGCAATCCGGCAAGGCGAAATTGCTCGAGCACCGAAATAGGCGAACAAAGCCCGGGCTCGACGATAAGTGCATCGCATCATGGAATGCGATGCTTGCGAAAGCATTCGTCGAGGCTGCGAAAATCCACGGCTACCAGGGATATTTGAACGATGCCGAGAATTTGCTCAACGCAATCGATGCACAGCTAATTCAAACTAACGGTTTGCTCGCTCACGCTCGCACCAAAGGAAAGGTGGCTGAGATATGTTTATTGGAGGATCAAGTCTTTTTTATGGATGCCTTGTTGTCTTGCTATGAAATTTCCGGGAAGGAAAAATGGCTCACCTTGGCCATGAAAATCATGCAAGGTGTTGAAGAGCATTTTACATCAACGGATTCAGACTTGTTTTTAAATCGACCGCATTATGTCGAAGACGTGATTGGAGCCAAGCGCGAGTTCAATGATAATGTTATTCCATCGGCCAACGGCGTTGCTTGTCGATGTCTTATCAAACTGGGGCGTTTTCTAGGAAGAACAAAGTGGCTTGATCGAGCTGAGCTCATGTTGAAGGAAGTATCCGCTACTATAGATTTCGCGCCGGGTTTCAGTAATTGGATTCTTGCTTTGATTGAGTTTAACGCAGTACCGGTCGAAGTCGTTTTCACAGGCCCGCAGGCGCTTGTGAACTCTACAAAGTTTCATGCGAAATTCAATCCTTTTGTCCTGTCTGCAGCATCAACAGTGAGTAGTGAATTGCCGTTGTTTAATTTGCGTGGAGGCGACGATTCTCCTATCTATGTTTGCCGCAATCAATCATGTGAAATGCCCGTTTATCGCATAGAAGATGTTATTATTTGAATGAAAAAAGTGAATCCCACATATGGCTTTTTAACTGTTGTGCTTGCATTGATTTTAAGTGTCAGCGAGACAGCAAGCGCACAGCTAATTGACAACCGCATAGGCAATGCATTCAATGAGGAGATGTTTTTCAGTCAGCAGTTTCTGTGGATGAACAAGATCAAATCTATTACCGGAGTAGTGAGCGTGAAGCGTCCGGGTAAGCCTATCGAACAGCGACCTGATATTAGTGTTTATCGCTTCAACGAAGTGGGATTAATGACACGCATGGACAAAGTGACTTCCGTGAAAAATCTCATTGACAGCTTAACCATAAAGTTCAGGCGGAATGATTTGGGTTCGATTGAGTTTCGCGAAGAAACAGGCACGCGTGGCTATTACAGTACGGGTTTTGTTTACGATGAACAGGGTCGATTGATAAGGATGGAATATGGAACCGCGGAAAATGTTGCCACTCAAAAAAACAAATTGGAACCTGGAAGAACAGTCACCATTAACGCCGAATCTGTTATCTGGAATGAGCAGGAGAATGGAGTGGTGAGGAAAAGTGTCTACAACAACTATGGCTTGCACTATTCGAACTGGACTATTCGTAAAAACCCCAAGGGCTTTGTAGAGTCTGAAGTTGAAGAGCTTATTATGAGTGGCCGCACCAAAACCAAGACATACACCTATAATGATCATGGTTGGATTTCGAAAATTGAATCGTCTGATAATATGTCAGCCGGTAAGAAAGCTCAAACTTTTATCTATGACAACATGGGTAACGTACAAAAAGTGGAGTTCTTTGATGGAAGGAGTTTGACCAGGGAAATAGAAGTGCTTTACTCTCCTACGTTGTTGGTGGAGGCTTTTCTTGATCATAACCTAACAACAGGAGATATTCTGATTACAAAGTTTAGCTTCGAGTACTACTAATGAAATCCTTTCGAATCATCAGACTTGTCATTACTGCGTTGCTCATTCAAGCTGCGTTTACTTGCGTAGCACAACCAAAAACAGACGCGCAAAAAGTTACTCCGCAAACTGCTCGTAAAAAGGAGGCTGAATCCCTGGAGAAAAAACAGAACGAGTATCAATCTCGAAAGGATCATCACCTGGAATCGCAAGATAAGGCCACAAGAAAGCGCATGAAAAAAAACCTGCGCAAAGCCCGTCGTCAGTCATGGGGAAAAAATGTTCCCTGGTATAAGCGATGGTTTCGTCGCCAATAGTCTTCTCGTAACAATTACGCAATATTCACGAAATCAATGACTTGTGATGTCGTTGAAAAAAAGTTTGCACGTTTTAGGAAATCCGTTGTTCTTTGCGAACCTTTAGGGTATGCCACGACTCCATTGTACTACGATCGAAAGTCGTTATTGTTACCTAAATTTTGACTTGTTTAACACACTTTAAATCGTCTGCTATGCAGAGAAAGTTTTACGCGTTAATCGCATTTTTCTTCCTGACCACTGCCGCTTGGGCACAAACTAACTCCGGCTCCCTGAAGGGAAAGGTCAGCGACAAAGACACGAAGGAAACACTTCCTTTCGTGACTGTAATCGTCTACCTGAATGGTAACACGGTCAATGGCGGTACTACCGACATAGATGGTGAATACTCGGTAAAACCACTCGAACCCGGAACGTACGATGTGTCGTTTCAGTTTGTGGGGTACCAGCCGCAAACCATCAAAGGGGTTGTCGTGAAGGGTGGTAAGATTACCCCGCTCGACGCCGAGATGATGCAAGGAGCGGAATTGGGAACTGTGGAAGTTTTCGATTACAAAGTTCCGTTGATCGACAAGGATGGAGGTTCTTCAGGTGGTACTATTACCCGTGAAGACTTGAAAAACATGCCAAGCCGATCTGTGACAGGCCTTGCTCAAACAGTAGCCGGAGCAACAGATACAGGAAACGGTATCTCTATCCGTGGTGCTCGCGAAGGGTCAACCTGGATTTACATCGATGGTATCAAAGTGCGCGGTTCATCTGCACTTCCCAAGTCTGCTGTTGAAGAAATCTCCGTTATCACGGGGGGTATTCCGGCAAACATCGGGGACGCTACTGGTGGTGTAATCAACGTGAGTTTACGAAACGCGTCTGCTAAGTATACAGGAGGCGTAGAAGCAATCACTTCCGGCTTTCAAGTAGGCGACAAGGTGATTGGTCTAGACCACTATGGCTATAATCTCTTTGAAGGTTCTTTATCAGGTCCTCTGTTGTTTTCCAAAGACGAAAAGGGTGAAAAGGGTCGTCCCCTTCTTGGCTTCTTCGTTTCCGGTAACTACACCGATATCGTTGACGGAGATCCGCAGTTCGGTGGCGTGATGCGAATGAAAGAAGACGTTCGTACTGAATTATTGAACAACCCTCTTCGCCCTAATCTAAGCGAGTCCGGTGAAGCAACGGGTGTGCTTTACAATGCGGACTTCCTTACAGCGGATGATTTCGAAATCACCAAAACCCGCATGAATGCGAGAAATCGCTCTGCTAACTTGGTTGCGAAGGTTGATGTAAACACTTCTGAAAATGTTACGCTAACGTTTGGTGGAACCGCTGCTTTCAACCGCGGTCGCGACGCAACTCGCGCCAACCAACTTATGAACTGGGACAACAACCAGCTCAATACCAACTTTGACTGGCGTGCATATGCCAAGTTCAGCCAGCGCTTTAAGAATGCAGAGGGTGAAGAGGCAAGCGCTTCCAACCTGAAGAACATCTTCTATAGCGTAATGGTCGACTACTCGCGCAACTATGCTAACAGTCAGGATGAAACACACGGAGACAACCTATTCAATTATGGTCACGTGGGTTACTTTGATATTTACCGCGGTAATACCTACGAACAGCAACCGGGTTCTTATTTCAAGCAAACTGGTTTCCAGGATATTCACACAATCTTTACTCCATCTGAGTTTAACTCGGACTTAGCCGCAATCACAAACCAATACTACGAAGGCGCGCAGCAGACTATTTTCTACCAAGCTGCTTTAGCGGAGATTACAGATGCAAACGGCAATCTGATTACGGATCGTAACGATATCTTCTTGGACAATCCGGGCACTATTGGTTTCCTCGCCTTGAACCCTGCTGCGAATCTCAATAACCTTACTGCAGCCAATGGTTTGCGCAACGGTGATGCACCTCCGGGAACTTACAACTTGTGGAGTTACCTGGGGGCTCAAAGCAACAACTACGCGGTATTCTCGAATAATCAGTTCCGTGTTACTGGTATAGGATCTGCTGATATTGGAGATCATGCTATTCAACTCGGTTTCGAGTTCGAACAGCGAAAGGATGCAGGCTTTAGCGTTGCCCCTGTAGATCTTTGGAATCTCGCTCGCTTGAACGCAAATTCACACATCGAAAAGGTAGACAACCAAGGCATAGGATACGATTCTACCACTATTTACCGTGATGGTAATTATTACGTTTATTATAACACTGCTGTCGGGGTGACCAACCAATCTGAGTTTGATTACAACCTCCGCGAAGCGCTTGGTTTGGACCCACGCGGTGGTGACTACCTCAACGTGGATAATCTAAGCCCTGAGTTCCTGAGCATTGATATGTTCAATTCCGATGAATTGTTGAATAGCGGTAATCAAGTAGTTTCTTATTACGGTTATGATTCACATGGAAATAAACTCACGGGTAAGAAGCCAACGATTGATGAGTTCTTTGCTTCCACTTACGAGGTGGGCAATATCACTTATTTCAGTCGTCCAATCGGCGCATTTGAACCAATCTACACTTCCGGTTATTTGATGGATAAGTTTGCCTTCGATGATTTGATCTTCAACCTGGGTGTGCGTGTTGACCGTTACGATGCCAACCAACCGGTATTGAAAGATCAGTTTGTAGTAGGAGAGGCATTTACTGCAGCCGAAGTATCTGAGTTCGGTGATCACCCGGCGAACATTGGCGAAGACTTCGTAGTGTATGTTGATGATTTGAATAACCCAACAACCATCATGGGTTACCGCGATGGTAACAACTGGTACAAGGCTGACGGTCAGTTGGTATCTGACCCTGCGGTTATCGGTGGCTCTAGCAATCCTAAACCTTTCTTGAAGAATGATAAGGATGCTCCGCTTACATCAAGCGCATTCAAAGACTATACACCGGCGGTGAACATTATGCCCCGTATTGCCTTCTCATTCCCTATCAGTGATGAGGCTACATTCTTCGCTCACTATGACGTATTGACTCAGCGTCCAACTGAATTCTCACGATTCGATCCAACGGACTACTTGAACATGAAGTTCCAGAATGATCCGCTTATCACCAATCCTTCTTTGAAGCCTGAGCGCACAGTTGACTACGCACTCGGTTTCCAACAGGTGCTTTCAAAGACGTCATCGTTGAAAATCGAAGCCTTCTACCGTGAATTGCGAAACATGATTCAGATCCGCAAATTCAACGGAGCTTATCCGATTGCGTATCGTGCATTCGACAACATCGACTTTGGTACCGTAAAGGGTTTGACCTTGACGTACGATCTTCGCCGCACAGGTAACGTCCGTTTGAATGCTTCTTACACACTGCAGTTCGCTGATGGTACCGGTTCGACTTCACAATCACAATCGGCTCTTATCAATGCCGGTATTCCAAACTTGCGTAGCATTAATCCATTCAACTACGACCAACGTCACCGTATTATCTTGACGACTGACTATCGTTTTGCTGGTGGCACAGATTACAATGGTCCGATGATCAACGATTTCCAGGTTCTCGCTAATACAGGTTTCAACTTCATTGCTAACCTCGGTTCGGGTACACCTTATACACCTCAGCAGTTTGCTACTCCTGTTACGGGTGAAATCACACCAAGCACGGAGGGTTCTATCAATGGTGCTCGCTTGCCATGGCAATTCGGTGTTGACTTCCAGGCCGACCGTAATTTCGATTTGTACATGGGTGGAGACAAGAACGGAAAGCCTAAGGCGAATCTGAACGTGTATGTTTGGGTTACCAACTTGCTCAATACACGCAACGTGCGCGGAGTGCACCGTTTCACCGGTATTCCCGAAGATGATGGCTACTTGGCATCAGCTCAGGCGCAACAGGTCATTAATCAGCAAAACGATCCGGATAGCTTCCGCAATTACTACGCAATGTTCGTGAACGATCCCAACCGTTTGGGTTCACCGCGTCAGATTCGCTTAGGGGTACGTTTGGATTTTTAAGGTTTAACAGTTAAGGATATTCAAGGAAATTTTCGATATGAAAAGCATGTATAAAATAGCCGCTTTTTCTGCCGCAATGATGCTCTCATTCGGCGCGTATGCCTACCGATACGTAGGCTCCGGAAACTCCGGCATGGCCACTCAGAATAATGACGCTCCATCGGAAACACGCGCGGCAGCGTGTGCTCCAGCAACTGCTCTGCTCGACCTAGAGTGGAACAACGTGCGTGCGCGCATCGAAACGGGAGGTAATATGTGGCAGAACCGTGCAAACGGAACTGCTGCCTACGAGGTACCTAAAACCGAAACTGGTTCGGGTGGTGTTTCTTCCATCTATGCCGGTGGTTTGTGGATGGGTGGAAAGTCGCAAGACCAAACCCTGAAGCTTGCAGCAGTGCGTTTCCGCACAGAAGGTAACGACTATTGGACTGGGCCACTCTCCACTGACGGAACTGCCGAGATAACTGCCCAGACTTGTATCGATTATGACAAGTTCGCTGTAACCCTTCGCGAAGATGCAATTCGTCATCGAACCTATTGGGATTTAGTTACTGCCGGAGCTCCTGCAGAGGCTATAGCAGAAATCTTCCCGGATGGTTATGCGATGCCTAGCTACTTCACTTCGTTCCCCGCTCACGGTAACACAGGAGCAGGTCAAGATTTTTACCTTGGTCCATTCAAAGATTACAACAACAATGGTGTCTATGATCCGGAGTATGGTGACTATCCTTGGTATGATTTCTTGCGCGAAATTGATTGTGCTCAGCGCCGTCGCGAAGACCAGGTTCCTTTGTTTGGAGACCAGACATATTTCTGGATTTTCAACGATAAGGGTAACATTCACACGGAGTCTCAGGGTCAACCAATCGGTATGGAAGTTCGCGCTCAGGCGTTCGCTTTCACTACCAACGATGAGGTGAACAACATGACTTTCTTGAACTATGTATTGATAAACCAGGGCTCACAAACCTTGACCGAGACCTATTTCGGTTCATGGGTTGACCCCGATCTTGGTTTCGCAAACGATGACTTTGTAGGTTGTGACGTTCAACGTGGTCTGGGATATTGCTACAATGGTGATGCATTTGATGAGGCTGGATTAGGCTCATTGGGATATGGTCAAAACCCTCCGGCAGTTGGATTGGACTTCTTCGAAGGCCCTTACCAAGATGGAGACGGTGCTGCAAACCCTCTAACGGAAGATATTCTTCAAGCGGAAGATGAATTGGGTATTCCCTACAAAGGCTTAGGTATCGGTTATGGTGATACTATCATCGATAACGAGCGCTTCGGTATGCGTCGTTTTGTATACTACAACAACGGAGCGAATCCAATCAATGGTGAGCCGGCTTCTCCGCAACATTACTACAACTACATGCGCGGTATTTGGAAGAATGGTCAGGAAATGTTGTTCGGTGGTAACGGGGTAAGCGGAACTGGCGTAGTTACAGGAGTGCCCGCTCAGTACATGTTCCCCGGCGACACCGACCCATACAATTGGAGCACATACGGCGTCGTTCCTCCATCAACCGCTATTCCATGGACAGAACAAGAAGCTGGGAATGCTCCGGCTGACCGTCGTTTCATCCAATCTGCAGGTCCTTTCACACTTCAACCAGGTGACTACAATAACATCACTCTTGGTGTGGTTTGGGCGCGTTCAATTGGTGGTGATCCTTTTGAGAGCGTTGTACTGCTTCGCTTGGCCGATGACAAAGCACAGTCTTTGTTCGATAACTGTTTCGAATTGGTGAATGGCCCGGATGCTCCGGACGTTACCGTGCAAGAGCTTGACCGTGAAATCATCCTCATGCTCACTAACGATAACCCTTCTTCTAATAACTACCGCGAGGAGTATACCGAGTTTGATCCTTCTATTCCTGAAGAATTGCTCGATGGAACTCCTTTGACAGAAGAGGATCGCAGCTACCGTTTCGAAGGTTACTTGATTTATCAATTGCTCGATGATCAAGTGAGTAATTCAGAATTGAATGACATCAACAAAGCTCGTCTCATTGCACAATACGACATCCAAAATGATGTGGTTGAAATTATCAATTATAACCGTGACCAAACTACAGGTTTGATCACTCCATCGCTCATGGTGCAAGGTGCAAACGAGGGTATCCAGCATTCGTTGCGTGTTACGACTGATGCTTTTGCTTTGGGTTCTCCTGCGTTGATTAATCACAAGACGTACTACTTCATGGCGATTGCATACGGCTATAACGAATATCAACCCTATGACTTGGTAACAAGCACCGGTCAGGATGATGTGTTTAAGCCATCACGTAAGAGCGCTATTGGTCAGATTCCAAAAATTGCTGCTATACCTCACAATGTCGCAACCGAAAACGGCGGTACGATCATCAACGCCGGCTATGGCGATGGTGTTCCACTGGTGCGCATAGAAGGAACGGGTAACGGTAAGAACTTGCTGAACCTTT
>Ga0315899_10001945_pt1 | contig 23205 bp, 24 predicted proteins | sample LakEriMetagenome_2_FD_203518 | JGI IMG/M metagenome (GOLD analysis project Ga0315899, IMG submission 203518) | Freshwater fungal communities from buoy surface, Lake Erie, Ohio, United States - Buoy 4 MA112 | ecosystem: Environmental > Aquatic > Freshwater > Lake | place: USA: Lake Erie, Ohio... | reverse complement strand
ACAATTTCCCTAACCAATGAAACCGATACTACCGAAGGCAACCATGATTCTGCGCCGAATGCCGCCATAGATGGATGCGACTGAATGGTAATCACCAATCCCATGATAAAGCCGGTTGTTGTGACCAAGAGCAATGTTCGATTTCCGATATAAAAACACTGATTGATCCATTCCGCCCACTCCATCTTCCCACGTTTAATCTCTTGGAAAAAACGCAGAAAAAACAGAAACAAGTCAGCTGTTTCCTCCAATAAAGCCCGTACCGGATTGCTCTTTATCATCAATGTTGATTACATAACTAACGAATTCGAAACTAGAGCGGTCATCCAATACTAATTCTGAGTCATGTCATAACGCATAGGCTTCAGCGCATGAGCATCGGCAGCTATGGTTGAAATAATTCTCATCCATAATTCAGCACCATTCACCGTTCCTGCGCAAATTGCAGGCATGTTGAAAGCTCTTGTTTATGTGCGTGCTACAATCCAAGTGTCCCTGATTTTTCTTTGGACTGCCTTTAGCGGAATACTTGGAATGATCCTCATGCTAATCACCCGCAATGGGCAATGGGTGCACTACGTTGAAGGCCGTTATATCTTCTGTCCACCAGTGCTTGCCATTGCGCGTGTCAAGCTTAAAGTAACCGGGTTGGAACACATCGATCGCAACAGTCCGTGCATTTATGTATCCAATCACGTCTCTCATTTGGATGTCGTCGCCATCGCAAAAGCAATCCCCATTGGTCTGTTTTATATCGGAAAGAAAGAACTCAAGCGTGTTCCGGTGCTCGGTCAGTACATGTATTTAATTGGCCACATTTTTATCGATCGCAAAAACAGAGAAAAAGCCATGAGCAGCATGCGTAAGGCTGCTCAGATAATCGCAAATGGCAAAAATGTGATCACCTTCCCGGAAGGGACGCGCAGCAAAGACGGGAAAACGGGAGTGTTCAAGCGCGGTACATTTATCATCGCTCAGGAAGGCAAAATCGACATCATGCCCATAGCCGTTGTAAACGCTGAGAACATTCTTCCGCGAGACGCATTCATCATTCAACCCGGCACCATTGAGGTTCGCATTGGCAAGCGCATCCGGGCAGAAGAATTTGCCGGAATGAACGCTGAGCAAACCGCAGAACTCGTTCGTTCACGTGTTATCCAACTCATAGCCTCCTCCCATTCATGAAAAACACTTTCCTACTTTGCTTGCTTATTGCATTTGTAAAAAGCCTAACGGGCCAGGTCCAAGCACCGTGTTACTTGTATGGACGTTTACTATTGGAAGCAGACAGTTCAGCGGTTCAAAATGCGCTGATATTCGCATCGCAAAAGCCTTTCATGCGTTCTTCACTTTCTGAAAACCTACCCAATGCTTACACGGATTCACAAGGAAGATTCACGTTGGCCATGAAAGGTGCTACAACGCATTTCCGCATTATTCGAACCTTGGGCGACACTATCGATATCACATTGGAAAGGGTGGATTGCAACAATATTCGCGACATCATTCTACCTGTTCCTTCTTCCCAAGCATACGGTGGAACATACGTGCAGGCCAATGTAGAATTCATCTTCCCGGAAATTCGTTTAGAAGCTTATCGCACCAATCATCGTCCGGAAGAGCTTCCTGCTGCCGTTGGATTCATTGACTCATTGACGATTGCACAGAGCGATCGCAGCTCACTGCAACAGGCGCTCAATACCATTCCGGGCGTGGTGATGGAATCACGCGGCTATGGTGGAAGTCATCGCCTGAACATCCGAGGCAGCAGTCTGCGTTCCCCTTTTGCCGTGCGCAATATCAAACTCTACCTCGATGGAATTCCGCTTACCTCTGCCGACGGACAAACTCCGTTGGAACTAATCGACCCTGAAGACATACAGCAGTTGGAAGTCATCAAGGGACCTGCTGGCTCACTCTATGGCAACGGCAATGGAGGCGTATTACTCCTCAAGAGTAAAGTTGCGGCTCCAAATCAACACTGCGTATCATCAGGATTTCAGGCCGCATCCTATGGAGGCTATCGTTGGAATAACAGCGTAGCTCTAGGCTTTCAGACAAGCAGCCTGAGAATCTCGCACAACTGGCAGGATTATGCCGGCTACCGCGATCAGGAATTCAATCGTAAGCAACAAGTTTCCCTGCTGTTCAAACAAAAGATTAGCGAGTCACAGCGCATAAGCATCTACGGAACGTACTACTCCGGCAACTGGGGATTGCCCGGTGCGCTCAACGAAGAACAGGCGCAGCTGCAACCGCAAAGTGCTGTGCCGTTTTCTATCAGTAATAACGCCTACCTCAATCGCGAACGCTACGTGGCTGCCATTACCCATGAATCCTCCTGGCTCAAACACTTCAATGAGCGCACAGTCATCAGCTATCAAAAAACGAATAAGCGCAATCCTTATGGCACTTCTCCTGCCAACAGCGGCTACAAAGATGAACGCGCCGACGCCATTTCAGGCCGCACGGAATGGTCCTACAAACAAACCGTCAATCAACTCAGCTGGCAGGTCATTACCGGTGCTGAATGGCAAAACGAACAGTACAATATTCTCGAGCAGAATATCGCAAACTCCTTTCCCACGACCTTCAAATACCTCTATGATGTGGGCTACAATCAATGGATGACATTTCTAACGGGAGAGTTGGCGTATAAAAAAGTACTAACCGTTCAAGGTGGTTTCAGCTATAGTAACAATCATCAATTCGTTCGAGGCCGCAATGCTTCCGGATTCGAATTTGACACCACGATAACGTATGGCTCGATAGCGCTGCCAAGACTAGCGACATCGCTCCAACTTCATGACGGCCTGTATCTCTATCACAACGTTTCGCGCGGAGCTTCCAACCCCACGGTATTTGAAATGATTGACCAGGAAAACAATACCTATAATTTGAACCTTCAGGCCGAACGTGGACTTAGTCAGGAACTCGGCGTCAAACAATACATACCCCGTATCGGACTCACCTACTCGCTTTCCGTGTATGATTTCAAACTGGAAGATGCCATTCTGCCCACTACGATTGCGTCAGGACCCAATGCGGGAATTCAGCTCTATAACAACATCGGCAGCACAAATCAACAAGGTCTAGAATGGGCGTTGCAATGGAAGGTTAATGACATCTTCCGAAATTTGGATGTCCGACTATGGAACAACGGAACATTAAATCATTACCGTTTTGGAGATTACGTAGTGAACGAATCCTCTCTACTTGATAATGCGCTTCCGGGCGTTCCTGCCGCTCAAGTAACGTCGGGAATAGGCATTGGAAGTAAGGCATGGAACATCAGCATCACCGATTACTGGTTTGATAAAACTCCGCTAAACAATGCGAACACTGTTTGGAGCAACCCGTATCACTTGATGAACCTTTATGCCGATTACACCCTGCATATACGTCGGTCGTGGGAACTGCAATTCAGCGCCGGCGTCAATAATGCACTGAACACTTCCTATACATCGTATTACGCTTTAAATGCTTTCGGAAGTAAATTCTTCAACCCTGCTGCTAACCGAAATTTTTTCACAGGCATCCGACTGTGCTATCATTTTCAATAGCTCGAAAACGGCGCTGCAATAACACTGCAGTGCATGACTCCACTCATAGGATATGGTGACGGCCCTCATGGCGTTTGAGGGGCGGACTCTGCAACATTTGCAGCAGAAACCTTTAAAATTATATCCAATGATTACGGAAACTATTTCACCGGTGAGCAACATTTCAGCTGAGCACAGTTCATGGTTACGAGGCATCGATTTTTATCAAGATGAAATAAATATCATGCGCAAAAGACTTACTGAAGTTTCAAGCAAAAACACAGCTCGTGAAGTAAAAAAACATGTCGAGCAATTTCAAAATCAATTCAAGGTACACGAAGAGCAATTGCACAAGTTGAAACATGCTGTAAGCGTGCATGCGAAGAATATCGACAGCGATATGATTGCGCATCACGGCCAATTGGAACGTGCAACAGCAGCAGAGCATGATATCATGCGCGATGACTATGTGAACACCGAAAAGTTGTTCAATGAAATGCGTCACGATTTTAATCGATTTCTAAGCAAGTACATGTAAGATGAATACGAAAACACTACAACGAAGGCAACATTCAGAAGCCTTTTATCAAAAGTTGGGGTACTTGTTTTACTCGATTGCAGCGACCGATCATCGCGTAAATGACGCCGAGAAGGAAGCCTTGTTGGCTCTCATTGTCGAGGATTGGTTGTCCTTAGATGAAGCGACCGATGCTTATGGCACCGATAGCGCATACCAGATTCAAATCCTCTTCGATTTTTTAAATGAGAAATCGTTTGACGCCGAGAACGCCTGGAACATCTTTGAACGCTACTTCAAAAACAACATCGCAGCCTTTGATGAAGACATTATCGACCGCATCTTCCACACGTCAGAACGCATGGCGGAAAGTTTGAACGGGCGCAATAAATCAGAAGTACGTGCCCTTGCAAGACTGCACTTATTACTGGGAAAGGAAACACATATCCTCTAACCCTAACTCTAAAACAGCACAAAGGCCTGACGGATTCCGTTCAGGCCTTTGTGTTTATTCCTTGAATCGCCTATCGCGATTGATATTCCAGATTGACCGTGATGTTCGCTGTTTTATTCTTGGACGTCGTATTGAATGATCCTCCCCATGAATAATCCTCTGAAGAATTCTGACCAACAATCTGAAAAACGCCCATGTCCGCCTTTTTCAAATCGCCCAAACTTCCACCGGCATTCTCAGCAATCTTCGAAGCTCTGATCTGCGCGTCCTTGGTAGCTTCAGCAATCATTTCGATTTTCAATTCAGCCAACTTGGTGTAGTAATAATTGGGCGAATTGGAATAAAACTCAATCCCTGAATTGATCAGCTCCGTTACCCGACGGGAAATCTCCTCCACTTTGTCCACCTCACGTGATTCAACCTGCACACTTTGCTGTAAGCGATAACCGGTAAAAATACTAGCTACAAGGTTGCCGCTATCATCGTAACGATTATCAAACTGCTGTTCGATATCAATAGCAGAAAAAATCAATTGATCAGCGGGAACCCCATTGGAAACCATGTACGATTTGATGGTCTCACGCGCAGCATCCAATTCAGAATAGGCCTGCTTCAAATCGATACTCTTTTTATGAAAAGAGCCGCTCCAAACAATCAAATCACTGGTGAAGTCTTTACTACCAAGGCCGGTCACGGTGATAACATCACTATGACGATACCGATTCTGATAAGCGCTTCCCAGAATAAATGCAGCAACAACAACTGCGGCTGCAGTAATGATGGATGAGAGGTGTGATTTCATTTGACTAAAGGATTATGTGAGCAAGTTAACTCAATTCCATAGCCGATATTTCATTTCAAAAAAAAGCCCCGCAACAGAAAGTTGCAGGGCTGGATAAACTCAATTATTTCGACTATTCCTTTATGAATTGAAGACTTTCGATTCCCGAGGCTTGCACCAGTTGAATCGTGTAAATACCGGCAGCCCATGTCGAACAATCAATACGTCCCGACTGCTGCGCAGAACCGAATGCCATTTGGTCGATCTCTTCAACACAAGCTCCAAGACTATTCAGCACGCGAAGCGTCGCCTTACCATTCTTCACCGGTTGAACGGTCCACTGCACAAACTCGCTTGCCGGATTCGGATAAACCGTCAAAAGATTCGCAGTCAACTCGCGTTCACTCACGGTCAATGCCGATGATGGCAACACAATGTTGTCAACCCAACATGCATCCTCTCCTGAGCTAACAGTGAAGTCCTTCGCATAGCGCCAGCGCAAATTGTGGGATCCCGCAGTAAGAGTGTAGGTCACAACGGTCCAATCATTCTCACCACTCCAAGAACCCTGCTCCACATTATCAATCAAGAACGAGAGGAAGTCGTAACCATCCTCAGTACTGGTCTTGAAACTAAAGGAAAACTCAAAGTTTGCAGGACTATCCACCACGATATACATACTGGTCAAATCATTATCCGCAATACTGCCACTTTGCATGCTGTAGTTTCCTTCATACGCATAGGTGCTTGTTACAAACCAATCGGCATCTCCGGAATAATTCCAGCTGTAAGAATTGTCATCGCCGGTTTCCCAATCTTCCATGTTTTGGTTAGCAGTTACAGAAGCCTCGCAATCCATACCGTAGAATGCCATCGGCAAATTCAGTAGCATTTCAATCAAGGTAGCAGCCGTTACAGATGCATCAACAGTAATGGTGTAAACCGCTTGCGCAGTTTCTCCGGCTGCTATTACACCAAGGTTCAACGAGCTGTTGCTCACGGTAACTCCAGGAGTAGAAACCGTCAAATTAGCCATCACGTCATTCGCTGTGGCAGCATGACCCGAGTTCGTCACCGGGAAGGTGATTGTTACAGTTTCTCCTGCATCGATACGTCCGTTACCATTGCCTTGACTATCGTTAACCTCAAAACCTGTAGCACAATCAAACGCAGGCGCATTGATAACGACATTCAAATTACTATTCCATGTATTACCGTCAGCATCTGTGTAGGTCACTACAAAAACCACGTTAGTTTGATCCTCAATAGCACCATTCACATGGAAACTAAAGGCTGACTGCGCATCCACATCTTGACCGGCAGCAAGCGTTCCGAAATCATGGCTGCTATCATCAATGACGATGGCCGAGTTATTGCACGTAACAACTGCCATAACGTTCATCGCAGACTCTACTCCGATATTTTCAGCATTTACATTTAATCCAATCTGTTCGTTGTAATCGGCTTGACCGTTTCCATTGCCTGATGCATCATTGATACCGGTGGCTTGACCCACAACATAAGGACCATTGGCTGGCGTGAGTGGTATCAAGGCTTGATAGGGAATTGCATTAAAAGCCGTGGCGGTAATGAGAATGTTACCCGGCTGTGACACTGCATCAAAGTTGAGCGTTACCTGACCATTCGAAGCGACCTGCGCATCCAGAATCTCTCCGTTGAACGTTGCACAAATCATGGCATCATTCACATTGCAGCCCACCGTTAGTGAGGTCACACCGATAATCGAACCGGCAGGGTGAGTGGCGGTTAAAACAACCGGCATGGCTGTGCGCAATTGCATCGACGGATCTGCCATCAGAATCCAGGTATCGGTCATCTCATCGCCATCAGTACCATAATCATCGCTCATGCTGCTGCAGCCATGATAATGGATGCTACCCAGCGTGTGGCGCGTATCGATACCGGCGCTTTCAGCGATAATCTTGTTCATCTCGTCCTGCGCTTCCATCGGAGGAGCCCAACTTTGATAAACCGAACTGAATGCACCTCCGATACCACCCGTTAAGTTAGCCGCTGAAGGACTCTTGATCCAAGCCTCTCCAAACGTGTCGCCGGTATCGTCATCATCGTCGTAGTCACCCGTGCAACATCCAACGACAATGAAGTAAGGATAGCGACCGTTGTTTTGTAGCTGATTGATCTGCGTATTGGTATAACTGCCCGTTACAATCAACGTATGCGCTCCATGTCCCGTATAGTTTATCAAGGAACAACCGGTCTCGATAACTTCCGTAAGTGATGTTGAAGATGGACTGCCGCTGCCATCAGCAGTGATACCTCCGCTTGGAGAATCTGCAGTATGTCCACCATCATACTTTTCCCAAACTTCCGTGTAGGTAAAGTCGAGCAAATCTTCTTTAATACCATTTTGGTGATCCCAGTCAGGCTCATTATCATCGCCTATTCCATCTCCCTCATTCGATCCAATACCCATGGCTTTGGAAAACCAATCCACCCCTGTGTTGGGTTCGCGCTCATACTCGAGCATCTTATTAATGAGTGGAGGCAGTTCATTCGCCGTATGCACCAGCAGGTGCCCCACAAATAAATCCGCATAGCTATCATTACCGGCTACGTATCCGTAACAAGCGTCGCAATAGCCCTGTCCGCTTGAGTAATTCACCAACTGCACCGGCACCTGGTCCTCATCACCGACCAAAACCAAGTAAGTCAATCCATTGGTGTTGTAATAATTCTGAACGTAATCGCCAATGGCAGCTACCGAATTTATACCGGCCACATCCACCACCTCAACAGGAATTCCCATTTCCTTCTTCCACTGAACCCAAGGCTCGAGCGCTGTCATGTACTGCGCGTCGGTAATGATGAGCATATTGCCAATCTCACCCACTTGTTCATAGCGGTCGCTGTTTTCACTGTAATTGAGGAAATGTGAACGATACACTTCTTGCATAGGCAAGTTTGTGCGTTGCATTGCTGAAGTCGGAAGCGGGTTGGTACCAAGTTCCGCTGTTGGACTTACCGTAACATCAATCGAGCTGTAGATGCGCAGTGTGTGTGTTACAGGATTGTATTGTACGGGATAGAAATGAATACTCTGTCCGCGGAATTGATGCTGAACATACGCTTCTCCCAATGAAGCGAGCTTGCCGGGATAAAACGCATTCTCTTGATAAACGGCGCCTTCCTGAAACGGGACGGTCGCAGGGTCAATTGTGCGCAACAAATTACCCTTGGAAGGAAGCATGTAAATGTCACTAAACTCTTCATAGACGGCGTGATTTACAGTCACCATCATCTCGCGGGTATCATCCACGATGAGCGCGCCGGTCAACTGCTTCACGCGAGGTGCACCGGCTTTAAGGACATGTGTTGCATCCTTAAAATCAACATCGGTGTAAATACCACTGTGCGAAACGGCGTAATCATCGATTGCACAGGTTAGGGAAACTGACTGCCCCGACTGTCCAATTACTTGGATGGAAGTTTGAGCGAATACAACCGGACTTAACAGCAGTAAGCCCAGAAAAAGGTAAATTGATTTCATAAACGAGGTTTGTTTCAATGCAGTTTGGTGAACTTATGAGATGCGCCGGAGGGCAGTCTCAACACATAAATGCCTGCGGCCAATCCATCTAAATTCATACGAACCGATGGCTGCTGCATCATCTCTTGCTGAATCATTTCTCCGTCGATAGAATACAACTGAATGGAGCCTAAGATTGGGCCGGTGTAAAAAATTTCATTGGCCAATACAACAAGTGTTGATGCATCCTTGACAGTTTGATTGCTGTTCAGCGCAGTGGTATTGAAATAATAATAGGCATCAACATAATTCAGTGGCTGCCCTGTGGGAAAAATCAACAGGTGCAACATGCCTGTGCCTGCGATTAAAAACGGATTGACAATCATGCGCAAGTAGCCCTGACCTCCCGGAGGAACAGGATTCATGTCGCCATCATTGGGAAGGCCCGTGTAGCAGTGCTGGTAATCACAAGCCTGAATGTCCCAGCCTTCGGGACAGGTATTCTCAATTACACGCCACGTAATCCTCGCGGAGTCTTGACTATCGTGACCGATGTACATGTAATGTTCCGTGTACATATCCATTTCCAACACACCGAACACTTCATTACTCGGCGAAAATGTATAGTTCTGAGCCGAAAGCCAAAGAGAGGCTGACACAAAGAATGCTGTCGTAAAAATGGAATTAAGCATACACCAAATTAGTACAATTGCTTCTATACAAACCCCTCCCCGATATGTTTTTTATCGTCACACTTGGAATTCAACCCGACGATTAAAGTGCCTGCGCAAGTGTCATGATTTCTCCTACACGAATACCTTTTTCAGTATCCAGTAATGTAGAGCATTCATTGATGGGATCGTGCTCATAAATGAGCACCCATTGCTCATCGGTGGCACGGCGAAGTAAGCGAGCTTTTTCGTCCAACGTGATTAAAGGACGTGTATCATAGCCCATCACATACGCCAACGGAATATGCCCCACAGAGGGAAGCAAATCGGCCATGTAACAGAACTTTCGACCATTCATGGTGATGAGTGGCAGCATCATGCTATCGGTATGACCATCGACAAAAACCACCTCAAAACCAAGTGGTGTTGGAGCCAAGTCAGCAGGTCGTTCAATGTATTTCAACTGACCGCTCTCCATGATGGGTAAAATGTTCTCAGATAAAAAACTGGCCTTTTCTCGCGGATTGGGCTTGGTGGCCCATTGCCAATGGCGCTCATTGGTCCAGTACACCGCATTGGCAAATGCCGGACGAAATTGACCGGAAGCTGAGTCGAGCTCAATTGCCCCGCCACAATGATCGAAATGCAAATGGGTCAGAAATACATCCGTGATATCATTTCGATGAAAACCAAGTTTAGCCAATGAACTGTCGAGAGATGCCTCACCGTGCAAATAGTAATGCGAGAAGAATTTCTCACTCTGTTTGTTCCCAATTCCGGTATCAACCAGTACCAGACGATTGCCATCTTCAATCAACAGACACCGCATGGCCATATCGATAAGGTTGTTGCTGTCGGCAGGATTGGTTTTTTGCCAAATCGACTTAGGAACTACGCCAAACATGGCCCCGCCGTCGAGTTTGAAATGACCGGTTTCAATGGAGTGAAGCTTCATGGGGCGAAGATAAGGGATGAGGGGTTAGGGGTTAGGGGTTAGGGGTTAGGGGTGATGATACCCTCACACCTCACACCTCACACCTCACACCTAACACCTCACACCTAACCCCTCATCCCTCGTACTCAACGGTAACAATAATCTCATTCCTTCTGCACAAAAACTGGTACGGTGCATTGTAACCCAAAAAGCGAAAGTGCCCGTTATGCTTGATGCCCTTTTCAGCGAGGGCTTCTTCGAGTTTGGCCGCATATTTCTGGATATCCTTGTCGGAGGCGTATCCGCCAAAACGTAGGGCTGCAACGTACTCAGGTTTGGTCGTAGCAATATGAACCGAAGCATCATTCGGTTTAGGCAGATTCTCCGGGGTCATTCCTTTGGGCATAACAAAACTCATAGTGGAGCCCGTTTCGCTGATGTCCATATGCACAGGAGCAGTCATGGCGATGGACATTCCCTGTTGATTTCCGCCGAATATGTACCCGGCCAGCTTGCGAAAGCCTGGAGAAGCCACGTCCTTGTAAGACGAAGCCACACTCATAACCGTCGCCATAGTGGCTTGGGGATAAAAACGAATTTCGAAGTCCTTCTCCTTTCGAACGACTTCATAAGGCTGATGTTCGGTTTTGTTGGAAGCCATAATCGTGTAGAGTTGTGTGATTGTGGGAATGATAAGTACCAGCAATGCAATTAATAGTATTCTTTTCTTCATAAACATTACAGATAACACAGCGAAAAAAAGGTGATTGTAATTGCACCACCATGATATCACTGTCTAAAACAACTGCGCCTCGTCATAGTTTTCCGAAATTGAATCTATTCATCAAATTCATCATTTACTATATTGCCACCATAATTCAAAACCAAATCACCATGAAAAAACCTTTACTCTTTCTTTCTGTAATCGGTCTTAGCCTAAGCGCCTCAGCGCAAACCGTGCTTTTTGAAGACAACTTCGACGCCTACACTGTAGATCTCGGCGTGGCAGAGCAAAGTCTTGTTTGGGACACCTGGGATGGCTCAGCAGGTGCCGACGGCTCTGTTTCCGCGGACTATGCTTTCAGCGGCACCAACAGTGCTAAAATTGACGGTCTAACGAACGATCTGGTTCTTCCCATTGGTCCATACGATGCAGGCAAGTACGATGTGAAATTCAAAATGCTCATCACCGATGCCGGCGGGTATTTCAACCTGTTGCACCAGTGGTCTGCCACCTCAACAACCTATGAGTGGGCAGTGGATGTATTCTTTGGTGCGGATGGCGCTGTCAATGTTCAGGCCGGCGGAGCCCTGGCTGGCTCTACTTCTGTAGCCATCAGCGAATGGTTCGATGTGCAAGTAACAGCGGATTTGGACTTGGATTTGGGCCACGTATATATCAACGGGGTTGAGGTTGCTACTTGGCAATGGTCGTTGAACAATGCCAATGGTGCTGCAGGTCAGAACGTGCTTGCTGCAGTTGACTTCTATGGAACCAATGACCAACAAACAGCCAGCCTTTACTACATCGATGACGTGCAATTGATTGAAAGCACAGGTGTTTATACTGAGGAAGTTCATGCCGCTGCCATCAGCATGTGGCCGAATCCGGCGAGCAATCAGCTGAATATCGAATTGCCTTCATCCGTTCAATCTGCCGATGTTCAAATTTTCGATGCACAAGGACGTGTGGTTGCAACCACGCTTGCAACTGCTGCGATGCAAAACATCGATGTTACAACTTGCGAAGCAGGTATCTACACCGTGATTGCAAAATGCAATGGCGCTGTGTATGCTCAGAAACTCATCATTGAATAAACGATTCGTCATTAGTCGCTAGTCATTAAAAAAGCCACCCATGGGTGGCTTTTTTAGTTCCTCTATCTGTCCTGTCAATCCCGCAATGGTGGGCATAGAACATGAACTCCTTTGATTGTTCTTCTTTTAGGCGCGCTCCAAATTCTGCGCTAGCAAAAAAATCACCGCCATGCGCACCGCAACGCCATTCTCAACCTGATCCAAAATGATACTCTGGCTGCTGTCCGCCACATCGCTGGTGATTTCAACACCGCGATTGATCGGGCCGGGGTGCATCACCACTATTTTCTTAGACAAACTATCCAACAATTTCTTGTCTAGACCATACTGCATGCTGTATTCCCGTAGGGAAGGAAAATAGCGAACGCCGGCATCTTGACGCTCCAATTGAATACGCAACATGTTGGCAACATCACACCATTCCAATGCTGTGCGAAGATCATGCTCAACCTTCACCCCTAAACTTTCGATATGGCGTGGTATCAGCGTAGTCGGTCCGCACACCATGACCTCAGCTCCCAGTTTTTGCAAGCAATAGATATTGGACAACGCCACCCGTGAATGCGTGATATCGCCTACAATCACCACCTTCTTACCGGATACACTGCCCAATTTTTCCCGAATGGAATAAGCATCGAGCAAGGCTTGTGTGGGATGCTCATGGGTACCGTCGCCGGCATTCACGATGGCTGCGTCCACATGCTTGCTCAGAAACAGAGCCGCCCCCGGTGAAGCATGCCGCATAACCACCATGTCTACTTTCATAGCCAGGATGTTATTAACGGTGTCGACCAACGTTTCTCCCTTCTTCACCGACGAACTGGAGGCCGCAAAATTGACCACATCAGCACTCAAACGCTTTTGAGCCAACTCGAAGCTCAAGCGCGTGCGAGTTGAATTTTCGAAGAAAATATTCGCCACGGTGATGTCGCGCAAGGACGGGACCTTCTTAATTGGTCGCGAAAGGACCTCTTTGAATTCATCGGCCTGAGAAAAGATGAGCTCAATATCAGCCTTCGTAAGGTCCTTAATACCCAACAAGTGCTTAACGCTCAATCGTAATTTCTCGTCCGCTTTTATCATGGTTTATCTGTTGTCAATATCACTTTATCCTCTCCCCCATCGCCTTTCCACATCACCTTTACCTGCTGATTGTCGTAGCTATCTACCCGCTTGCCGACATACTTCGGCTCGATGGGTAGCTCACGCGTAAATCGTCGTTCAACCAACACAAGTAGTTCAACCGTTGCCGGCCTACCATACTCCATAATTCCTTCCAGACCTGCGCGAATAGTGCGACCAGTATACAATACATCGTCAATAAAAATAACGTGCTTACCCTCGAGTGAAAACGGAATCTCCGTCTTGCGCGCAATCAACGGCTTGTGGTGAATTCGAAAATCGTCGCGGTAGAATGTTGGATCGACTACGCCATAAGGAACATCGACCTTGGGCTGCATGTGCTTAAGTTGCTCCAGGATTCGCTCGGCGAGCAATACTCCTCTGGGCTGCATTCCGATGATGACACTATTGGAAAAATCATCATGGTTTTCGATCAACTGACACGCCAGCCTGGTGATGATCAGGTGCAAGAGTTTGCTGTCGATCAGGGTGAGTTGACGCATCGTGAGTGCGAAAATACGAAAACACAACTACTCCACCAACGCCCAATACTCCCTATGATTAATCTATTCAGTGAAATCGCTGTTGCGACGAGCCAACACACGAACGACCAAGCCGGTTCCAACATGGTACTTTCCTTCATTCAGCTCAACTTCCTCGGTAGTCAACTCCAACCATTGAAAACCATTTAAAATGTACTTGACCTCCTCTTCTGAAAACAGCATGGAAGAATCTCTTGGGCCACCCACACGAGGATCTCTGGAATTAAAATCCTCGTGCCCCTTGGCAAAAACCTCCATTATTACATGGCCACCGGGCTTGACCAACTGCGCCAGCTGACGATGGAGTTCCACACGATTGTCACCCGGAAAATGCGAATAGATGAAAACCACAGCATCAAATAACCGGCTCGCATGCTCGAGGTAGTCTTGAGCATCACAGACTTCATAAGCTATCGTTTGATTATGCTCAAGGGCCAAATCCATCGCCTTATCGCGACCGTTATCGCTGGGATCAAAGGCTGCCACACTCCAACCGAGCTGAGCTGCAAAAACGGCCTGTCTGCCTTCGCCCTCAGCAGGCAACAATAGTGTACCTGGCGAAATATCTTTTAGCTTATCAGCGAAATAGCGATTAGGCTCAGCACCATACGCAAAACCCTCTTCCCGATAGCGCTCGTTCCAAAAATCAGTATTCATCGTATATAAACCGTTTGCACAGCAGTGTATTTGTGATCAAAAACAACGACCACATTCAAGGATTGTCCGGACCATTCATTCTTAACAGGAATTAAACAACCAACCTCACTTCGTGCATCCTGCGTTAACTCGCCGTGTTCCAATAGCTTTCCCTGAGCATCCACAATATGAAATGCCCCATGCTCAAACGGTGATGCGGTTCGAATGTGCATAACGTCATGAGCCGGATTTGGGAATATTCCGATTGACCTGTCATGATACCCTATCGAAAGCTCGTGGTTACCCAAAGTTTCTCTCACTAATCGTACACGGTAAATCGAAGCATCAGCAGAGGTACTTGACGTTTGATTGGAAGAAAAGGGATTTAACTGCGTTGAGGAAATTCCGCCATAGATGTAGCCCAGTTCGATGGTATCACCGGGTATTTCATTCAAAAGTACAACACCCGATGCACTTGAGGGCAAGGAGGAATCTACTAAAAACTCAGCCCCGGAACCCCTAAGTCCGGGCATTTGCGTAGCAAATACACCCTCTTCAAAATTGCCTTCCACAGTTCGTGTGATGCGCGAAATGGTGCGGGTAAAAGGGACAAGATCATCCTCTACCAATACTCCATTGCTGTAATAGTAGCGACTCATACCTCCAAAGAACAAAGCATGTGTTTGAGATCCATCGAATACGGATAACGAAGGACAGTGATAATTACTGAGGTATTGATTGAAGGCTGTATGCGGAATAACCTCAGCGCCATCCAATTCAACGGGATATAGAAATGGCAAATCAACCGTTGGCTGAAAAACGCCACTCGAAATAAAATACGACTCATGACCATCAGCATAACGCCAAGGAAGGAGGTTATAATCACGTCGGTGCAAATGGACTTGATCGATTTGCTCGGTGAAGTTGGACAGATTCAAACCCGATGCTTGCTGGACAACCTGAAATCGGCGAATAGCATTGGTATAGCTCTGCGTATAGGTTGGCATGCCCATGGGGTTGTAATTACCATCAAAGCGATGACCGCCCACCAAAAGAAATCCCGTTTCATCATGCGCTAATCGTCCGCCGGTAACAGCCATGCGCTCATCATCCAACACGCGGAATGAAGAGGCATCGACATTTCCACTCATCACGGCGGATATGACCTCTTGAACATGCAATACGGTCAATCGCGGAAAGGTGATATGATCAGCCGCTGTTGATGAATAGGCATACCCACCAATCAAGTAGAGAGAATCACCGTGCTGAGTAAAACACATATTTGTGGATTGCAATTGCTCCTGCAGAGACTGGGGTAAAGTTGAAATACCGGCCTCCCACCACTGCGCAGTTTGAGGATCAATCACACGCAACATGTCGTTGTTTTGATTCTCCGGAAAAGCATTGAAAGGTTGGCGTGCATGCAGACCGTCGCGTCTGCCACCAACAAATAGCCATTTTCCGTCATGCTCAGCAGCGGCATAGGAGTGCAAACCTGTCAACGCAGGAATTGTCAACGGCTCAAGTTCAACCCTGTAATCAAATGCTGTTTGACCATGAGCGGCCATTACGACCAACGACATCAATGAAAAGAAAAAGCGGTGCATATCCATTAAACTTTTGGGCGAAAGTAGATACTGCCAAAGATGTCATCTGTAACTTTAGTCACACGTCTATTGTGCAGCCGAGGCCACGGTTACCGAGCGTAGCCGAGGCCACGGTTACCGAGCGCAGCCGAGGTACTATTCAACCATATACACATTCGCCGTAATCTGCGTCCAATCGCCATCGGGCTTGCAACTCACGACACGGGCGAAAAAGAGCTTACCCGCGTCCATCAAGCGAGAACAAACCAAATTCAGATTAGCCGGAACATAGCCGATGCGGATTTCCTCAATGTATAATGCAATGGCATGTTTATCATAAGCGTTGGAAGGCTCGCGTTTCATGGTCAAGACTGCTTCGGGTATAATCCGATCCATCACTTCCTGGATACGTTCTGCGTAACTCGTTCCGGCCACTTGAATTTCCAGTAGAAATATCTCTTGCGAAAAAGGTGTAACTCCTGTTTGTCCCTTGCTCAACAGGGCCAACAATCCCGGTGTAATGGGAATAATCGACTCATTCATTGCTCACGAGTTTGAGAATTTCGGTCTGTTTCGCAATCTCCTCTTCTAGTGCTGAAATCATGGTTTCTATCTCTTCCCTTCGCTGTGCAAGCGCTTCTTCATCCTTCAGCAAGGGTTCCATATCAAATGGAAAGGTCGCACGCAACTGCTTGATTTTTTCCTGCATAGCATCAATGGACTTGCGCAGGTGCTCTATTCGTTCGCGCTTGGTGTCGCCCGAGTTGCTGAGGAAGTCTGAACTCTTCTCTGTATCGAGATACAAGAGAATGCGCTGCAACTCGCTTAGTTGTTGTAAATCGTATGCTGCCTTGACCTTTACAAACAAGTCAGCATCTTCAGGCGATTGTCCAGGATTGAGATCCGGATGCAATCGTTTACAAAGCACAACGAATACCTCGCGCAGTTTTTTCACTTCCTCTTCAGGAAGCAGACTATTTAAGAGACCATTGGCTCGATCCAAATCCGAACTTCGCTGAGCGATTTCCCTATAGTATGTTTCAAGTCGTTCATTGATTTCCTTATCGATGGCGGCCATGTTCGGCTGTTCATTGCGGTTGAGTGCGGCATGAATCATCGCAATTTTCATCTTGATGCGCGAAAGTTCCGTTTGCCTTTCGAGCTGCATCAATTGATAACGCCCCAACTTTTCGAGATATAGCGCAGTCAGAATCGGAGCAACGTCTTCCACTAGCTGCTTGTGCTCCATAAAACACTCGACAAAGCCGGCATGCAGTAATTCCAGTTCACGATTGAGTTCAATATTTTCCGGGGTTTGCGCTGGGAGCATGGGCGTGGTGTGGTGTCCGTTTGTTTAAAGTATAAATTTAGTAAAATAAATGTGTGCAACTCTGACGGAAAAAGAAAACACAACGAACCGTTTAGACTGGTGTTCGAGTTCAAGGAAAATGCACGTCGCCACTCATCTATAATGGAAACTAGTGAATCACATTCTTTCGCACTGTTAACAGTAAAAATTCCTGCAGCTAAACTCCTCCTTCCAACCAACACCTTAAAAATTTTCCTGACAACTTGGGTCAAAAACACGGTCAATACATAATGGTGTGAAAAAACAAAACATCTTTGCACGAGAATTCACATTCATCAACCACTACAACTATAACTTGACATGAATAACACACTAGAAAAGCTGAAGGAAAACCTTACCACAGGTAACATCCCGGTGAATTATCCGCACTTTGGCGGTGCAGGACTTATTGTTACCGATAACCCTACACGAAAATCTCATCCCAGTGACCTCGTTGTATTCACCCACCACGCCGGAGCCATCAGTTGGCTCATCATTCAGCTCAAAGGCATCTATGAATATGCACTCGATTACAGCAACAAGTATGAATTCTACCAGTCCATTGGACAATTCGCTATTGAAGCCATCCAAAGTGGACAAGCGTTGCCTGAAATACTTCAAACCATCACTGAAAAAGTAACAGAATCCTGGCCAATTCAAACCACGGCTAAATCGATGGAATCAACGAACCAAGATCCTCAACCTTAAACATCATGAAGTTTGTGGAGGACATTCTATTGTCTTCCCTTCAATCGCAGACCTTCTATCCAAAGGCTATAAATGAGAAAAGGAGGAAGTTCACACCTCCTCCTCTCTCATAGATGAGTTCTCTCACATACATTCCTCCGCAACAACATTGCATACCAATGCACATTGGCGACAAGCCTCTGCACATGTTCTGCAACTGTCGTCATGCATAGCATGCTCCTCACACACCTGAGCGCACGCGCTGCAAACTAATTCACACAAGGCACTGATATCAGCCTTGAAGGTGGAGTTTCTCGCCTGCATCCGTGCTGTCAAGGCACAGATATCGGCACAATCACGACACATATCTGCGCAAACTTCTCGGTTCGTTTCGATACAGTCGGTCAGGCAACGCTCGCATGCGGTCATACACGCCAAACAACTTTCGATGGATGTGCTGTGGATACTCATGTCAGTTGAATAGTTTTAGTTCCGTTTAACGATGCAAACATGCAACCTTCAGCATACCCTAAACCATGACAATTCGATACTTTGGCTGTGACCTGCATCAAGAAATTCCATGATTCCAAGCGATTGCATCAACCCCATAATCGATGGAATGCATCCATAAGAACGAACACCTCGACTTACTTTTCGCACATGAAAAAATCCATTCTGTTGTTATTGCCTATGGCAATGCTTTACGCATGTTCCGGTGAAACTACCCATAAGCCCGACACGCATCCCCTGAGCGGAAAGTGGATCGATCTTACTTATCCGTTTGACAGCACCACGCTTTATTGGCCCAACAACGTATCAGGATTTCAACACACGGTCGATTTTAAGGGCATATCACCCATGGGATATTTTTATAGCTCCTATTCGTTGAGCACCCCGGAACATGGCGGCACTCACCTCGACGCCCCTATACACTTTGCTCAAGACCGCAATACAACGGATGCAGTGCCTCTCGACCGCCTAACCGGCGAAGCAGTTGTCATTGATGTGAGCAAGGATGCTCTGCAAAAACGCGATTACCGAATTGGATCTGCGGAGATTCAACGCTGGGAAGAAAAGCACCACACAACCATAGACCATAAAATCGTGCTCTTTCGCACCGGATATGGACAGTATTACCCCGATCGCGAAAAGTATTTTGGTACCAACCTACGCGGTGCTGAAGCTATCCCCCAGCTTCATTTTCCCGGTATAGCATCCGAAGCCGCTGATTGGATTACTAAAAACAGATCTGTGATTGCTATTGGCCTTGATACACCCAGCTTGGACTATGGCCAGTCAACCGACTTCCTTACCCATCGCATATTGCTGGAGAAAAATATCCCCGGTTTTGAAAATGTTGCCCATCTCGATTCACTGCCTGAAGTAGGAAGCTATATCGTCGCCTTGCCCATGAAAATTACTCAAGGTAGCGGTGCACCCTTGCGAATAATCGCACATGTAAGATAGGAAATCAATCCGAAAAGGAATTTTAGCAATAGACTTTGATGCATACAGGAATCACGTCATTGCCAATGGTCACTGCGACGTCACTGAAACACTCCGTAATTAGACCGATAAAACTGTGATCAGTATTCAGTCGACATCGCTTCCTGTGATACATACAGTTGAAAAGTTTCCGATAACGGCTGATATTAAGGCTGCTCTTTGGCTTTTTTGCATTCTGCTGCCATAAGCCGCAATAAAAAAGGGCCACCTTTCGGCAGCCCTATCTATCGTTAGTCATGTAATATTACATCTTCACATTATCCTTAAGGATATAGCCTTCTTTACCACCCATCAACTTAATTTTAATGAATTCTCCGTTGTCGCCGAGCAATTCAAACTCAGTATCACCAGGCACCTTGCTAACTACTGAAGCTCCCTTTTCCGGGCCTGCCAGTACATCATAACGATCCGACTTACCGCCACGAGTCTTCACCGACTTCGCAGATGCAGAGTGTGCATTACCTGAAAGTTCATTCACAGGAAGAGTTACTCCAATGGAAGCAAGTACCGCTACTTCATCCAACTTCTTTTGAGCGAAATCCAATTCCTTTCCGTACTCCTCGCGGTCAATTTCAGCGGCCTGTTTGTAAAATTCTACAGCCTTCTCATAGTTGCCATAAGTAAGATAAATGTGAGCAATGTTGCACAAACCTTCAGCGCAATATGGATCTGCCTCTACGATGCCCTTGTATAGAGTGAATGCTCCTTCATAATCCTTTTGATCTTCAATCAACTCCATGGCCTTTTTGCCCTTAATGGCATGATCCTTCACCTTAATCTTACGATAGTCCGGCTTCACTTGCTCGAAGATGGGACATACATAATCAGCAGCCATCTTAACCAAGGCTTCAAAAGCCTGATCCACCAAGATGTTCGTAGCCGTCATCGCCGTCCAGTTTCCTGTTTTTGGATCGTATGTCGAGGCTGATTCTTTGGTAACATCCTTAGACATAATCGCCAAAACCTGACCGGTGGTCACTGAAATAATCTTCATCGAAATGGTCGCGCGAATCTTACGAACACGACGGGTGCTGCCCGATTCATAGTTTTCATTCCAATTGGTACTTCCTGAAATAATGGCATCGATACCCAAGATTTTACCTACTGCTGTTGCTTGAGAGTCATCGATAACCCCTGACATACCTAATTGCTGTTCTTTCAGTATTCGTTCCATCTCGGTGCGCTCAACAAAAGAGAAAATCGACGTCTTAACACCCTTTTGGAAGGTCTCGCCATCTTCTACCTTGAACAAGCTAACACTTACCTTATCAATACCACGCTGATCCTGCATCCATGCTTGCAAAAGCTGATCGGTCGTTTTCTTACCACGTCCGTCATAACGATCGTAGTAATAGTTGTTATTTTCTTCACCGAAATCAAGCACCGCTACCCGCTTTACGCCTGGCAATGGCTTTTCAGGTGCCTTCATTAAGAAATACGGCTTTTGAGCCTGAGCCAAAGCTGCCAATACAATTAAGCAGCAAGAAAGTAAAAACTTCATGTGACGTGAATGGTTTATTAATTAGGGTGCAAAAATAGAAACTTGAAGAGTCCAATTTGTCATGTAAATCACGTGTTTTGCTTTCCCACCGTTTCTCGCAGCTATTCCCCTAATTTCGGAGCAAAATCAAGCAGGATGAAACTAGATGAGATCATAGAATTCCAAGCCTCTCCGCAAATGATTGTCTCCATTATGGCAATTGGTGTCTCAAAAACATTTGCCGAGGGCGATGTCATTCTCAACGAAGATGCGTACATCCGATCCATACCTATCGTCACCTCAGGTAGCATTCGTGTTATGCGCTCAGAGGGTGATGAAAAGGAAATTCTCCTCTATTACATCAAAGCCGGAGAAAGCTGCATCATGTCGTTTTTGGGAGGAATTCATAACGACACCAGCAAGGTAAAGGCCATTGCAGAGGAAGAAACCGATATCCTCTTCATCCCCGTAAGCAAGGTCAAAGAACTCATCAAAGAATACCCCGAATGGCTCGATTACATCTTCCGGCTATATCATCAGCGTTTCGAGGAGCTCCTTGAGGTCGTCAACGCCGTAGCCTTTAAGAAAATGGATGAGCGACTCTTATTGTTTCTCGAGAAAAAAGCTGAGATCAGCAATTCCAAGCTTTTATCGGTAACCCACGAACAACTCGCTGCGGAACTCGGAACAGCGCGTGTTGTTGTATCCCGCCTACTCAAACAAATGGAAGTAGAAGGCCTCGTAAAACTCGGTCGTAACAAAATAGCGCTCCTGTAACAAAAGTCACTTTTAGTCTTGTTTGAGTAGCGCATGTTTGCAGCATAAATTTCTGTTACAATGAAAGCAAACATGGGAATCTTTGATCGCGTATTTCGAATCGCCTTGGCAATCGTTTTCACTACACTGTTTTTTACGGAAACAATTTCCGGAACTTGGGGAATTGTACTGATGGTTCTGGCTATCGTTTTCGCGCTAACCTCTATTGTTAGTTTCTGCCCGCTCTATGCACCCTTTGGTATCAACACTTGCTCAACTAAGAAATAATTATGGCTCAGACATTTTCAGAAATCATCCATAGCGAAACTCCAACTCTTGTCGATTTCTTTGCGGAATGGTGCGGCCCTTGCAAAACCATGGCGCCCATTCTGGATGAGTTGAAATCCGATCTTGGAGAACAAGCGAAGATTATCAAGATTGACGTGGATAAGAATCAGCAAGCGGCTCAGGCATTTCAAATTCGAGGAGTACCCACGCTCTTGCTCTTTAAAAATGGCAAAGTCGTTTGGCGACAGTCAGGAGTGGTTCCGGCATTTCAACTCAAGCAGATCATTGAGCAGTATCGCTGATTTTAGGATATGCGAACACGTGGATCAATCCAGCCGTAAAGAAGATCTACAAGAAGATTGATTACCACAAAGGCCATAGAGATCACAATAACCCCACCCATCACCACCGGTAAATCCTGGTTTTCAATGGCGGTAAACATTTGTTGACCCAAGCCCTTCCAGCCAAACACAAACTCAACGAAAATTGCGCCAGCAAGCAAGGATGCAAACCATCCGCTCACGGCTGTGATTACGGGATTAAGGGCGTTACGCAGCGCATGCCGCACAATGACATCAAATTCCGAAAGTCCCTTGGCTCGGGCTGTCCGAATAAAATCCTGCTGCAACACATCCAACAAGGAGCTGCGTGTGAGTTGCACAATGACCGATAACGGACGAATCATCAACGTGATAACAGGCAGAATCATGTTTCGCAAATCCAAAAACTCTCCCTTCCACACGTCTACACTGTAGAGGCTGCCGGTCATGTTCAGACCTGTACCCGGCAAGACCAGTGTGGCGCGCAAGAAATGTGTGGGCGATAACCGCGCTAAAACAACATAGCCTGCAATACCCAACAACACGACGGCAAGCAGAACTGATGAGCGTGAGAGACTCATTTGTCCGAGCTTCAGACGAGACTTTCGAACAGCTGCGATGAGCAGAAGAACATATAGCAGGAAAATCCAAGGCAATACAACTTGATCTCTCCAAACAATTGCCCCTACCCACGCTACGAGCATGGCCA
>Ga0315899_10001944_pt1 | contig 23213 bp, 15 predicted proteins | sample LakEriMetagenome_2_FD_203518 | JGI IMG/M metagenome (GOLD analysis project Ga0315899, IMG submission 203518) | Freshwater fungal communities from buoy surface, Lake Erie, Ohio, United States - Buoy 4 MA112 | ecosystem: Environmental > Aquatic > Freshwater > Lake | place: USA: Lake Erie, Ohio... | reverse complement strand
CAGTAATGCCGTTGTTGAAGAGGTGGAAATTGTGCCGCTCGGGGCCTTTGAGCACGGTCAACATCTTTCCATTTGGGCCCTTGTTTGGGCCAAGGAACAGCCTCGGGTTGTACCTGAAAAGCGCAGCTCCGTGTTCGCGCGTCTTGTCAGCATAATGGGCGGCATCTATGAGGGTATGGATAACTGCCGGACTGCCGGGAACAGCTATGGCCCTGGTCCATTCGTCTTCAAGATCTAGTGTTACGTCGGTTCGGCCGACATCGATTCCCATCACGTCTCGCTCAAATGCGGCATTCAACGTGGACTGGTTCAGGATTTCTATCGAAGTATTCGCGTCAAGGTGGTGTGCATAATCTTCTTCCTTCAGGAGTTGTTCATCACTACCAGTGAGGACCAGGTAAAAAGCGAAACGGGGCACACGGTCAGATAGGGCGCGAATGGCAGCAGCTTCTTCTCTCCGCTGCTCGTTAGCGCGCTGAAGGCCAACCTCAGTACCAATGACATCTCGGAATTCAAGTAGCTTCAAAAGCGCGGCCTTCTGCTCACTCAGGGGCACAGAAGACCCATCTTTAGCCTGCAGAACGATAACGACCGGTGGCTCGTCGGCTTCAACTACAGCAACGAAATCAGCCCCCAAATCACCCGCGCGGTCACCGAGAATGGACGCACGGATTTCTTGAGGGTCACTCCCGTATGGGGCTGTAATGATTGACGCAGCAAGATGAGCCGCCGCACGTCTAATGCCCTCTTCCTTGGGAAGATCGCCGTAATGTTCCTCGCGTACTGATTCCTGCTCCCGAATGAGGCTGGTCTCTGGCATCTTTCCTCCAAACTAGGCGGCTGTCGCGATTAGGGTAGCGTATCCTGAGCATCGCTCATAGAGTGTTCCCGGTCAGCCACAGGCCATCTGAGATAGGCAAATTAGAGGCAGGGCTTTTCTGGGAGCGAGGAGTTTTCGAGGGCTGCAGGAGTGAATGTCTGGCGCGCAAAGTGACCCCGTAAGAGCGGCAAAGAGATAGAGCCTTGGCCCGCACGTACCTTGAAGTAGCAGAATCCCGCGGTGTTAGGGAGATTAGGCACGCCGTTAGTGAACGGTCTCACCCCACTAAGATCGTGAGGGGGTGACATGGAGAACACCACGAAATCAAAGAGCCTGCGAAAGGAGAGACGCTGCCCCACATGCAACGCTGGGAAGCTCATCCATATCGTCTACGGATTGCCGGGACGCGAACTCATTGTGAAGAGCGGCCGAGGCAAGACAGAGCTTGGAGGCTTCGTCATGATTCAGATTATTGATACAAACGCGATCAGATCCAACGATCCTGAATTGAATTGTCCAGCGTGTAACAGTAAGTTTTTCCGCAGCGAGGTCCTGGACAGAGCGCAAGAAAATGACCAGCCGATTGGAGGAGCATTGAGACTTGAAGGTTGAGAGAGCAGCCACCTCAGTTTTCTGATCGATCCTCTCGATGGCGGAAGCCGACTTCTAACAGTTGTAAATAATTCAGACTGTGAGTGGATTAGGGAAACCCTAGGCGATGAAGCTGGCTTTGCGGAGGATATGGGTCCAAATGAGATTGATCTCGATGCTGTTCACGATTTTGTGGATGAAGTGGTCGCTCAGAAGCGCTGGGTGCTGGACTAAACCATGCTAACCAACTGGTGATACTAGAGGTGTTGCTCTAATTCCCACCGGAGCGTACTGCGCGCTTTTGCCGAAACGCTAGGTAGTCCAGTCGTGTACCTGCCCGAGACAACTTTCTTCGCCAGCTTGCCGCCCGCCTCAAGGGAGATGAGAGCATCAACCACCTCTTTAGTTCGCCTCTGGCGCATCGAGATGGTCTTTTCTGGCTCGTCAAAGTACGAGAGCCGCGCAAGATCGACTGGCATATTCAGATTCGGTTGCTCCGGGAGGTACTTCCAGGCATTTTCGGCAATGGCATGTTTTGCCCCTTCAAGCGGAGTAGATCCGTAGAGTGCGCGGCTGATTGACTTTAGTGCCGATTGCACTGGTCCACCCTCGACGTCAGAGAGCTTCGCGATTTGGCGTGGTAGCCACACGAGGTTTGGAGTGAATGTGTACAGGCGGGGATCCCGTGAGGCGAGTACATCACCCGAATTGTCACGCCAGATATGGGCAGCTACCCAGCCCAGACCAAGTCGCTGACCGGTCATGTACCCGTTTGTGGGCCCACGAACACTGAGCGCCTTCACCAGTCCTTTGACGAGAGAATTGTCATCTCGGAAGTAGCCGGTCGAATTCGGAGAGCCCCACTCGTCTGGAAGGCCTTTACTCCTATTGCCGCGACATTTTGGATCGCGGACGGCCCACGGGAGTAAAACTGGGCACTCCGCGTAGACCTTTGGATCCCACCAGACGGAGCAGTCAGCCACGATGTGCTCGACAAGCCACTGACCATTTGAGCCACCTTGCTTTATGAGGTCGCCCAGCAATCGGTAGAGGAGATTATCTCCGTCTGAGAGCGCGGTCACCTCTTTGCGCTCCAGCCCGCAACAAGCCCCTCGCCGCCACAAGGATGCTTCCAGGCTACGAAAGATTGCTGAGCATGATTCTCAACGAGATGCTCGGATGTCAAAACCATGTTTGCGATCTCAATCATTGGCGTTATTGAGTATGTCCCTCGGACGTCCTGGACGCTCTTTCGGACTAGATCGAGTTCCTTGATGCGAGAAGCAACCTCTGATGGAAATCGGTAAATCGCCTCCGCCATGGTTTTGGGTGAGTAGCCGAAGGAATAGACAATCGTGGCCCCGTCGCACTTGAAGCCGTCGCTGCTTCTCATCTTGACAAGATCGTGTCTAAGGCTTCGGTCCTTGAGGTATGGAGAAAGCATCTTGGTTACGCCATAATCATTCTTCTTACCATTGTCTCCCACTAGAGCAATATGTTTGACCTCAATCGCCCAGACTGGAACCCCTCCAAATCCAAACGCGACCAGATCACAATTAATGCTGCGTCTCGTTGGGTATGGAACTTCGGCCCGCACTTCTCCTCCGCTGCCAAAATCGCTTGGGTACTTCCCATTCCACCACGCTGCCAACTTGGTGGTGACTTCGCGTTCGTACATCGTTTTCACGCCGGGCAGGAACGGCTGCTTGTCTCGTTGGGCAACTCGCCCTCCGGAGTCATTAGCGTCGAGGTACTCAAGGCCTTCAGCTATGCGGTCAACAATTGTCTGGAGTTCCATGAACAGCCTCCAATCTGAGTGCTATTCGGAAAGATAGTTGGTAGACCTCTTTAGTACAAGCGCTGCAACGCCAATGTTTACCGCGTTACCAAACTGCTTATATGCGGCCCCTGCGCGGAACGATGGATCTTTACGCATGATCTTGCGCCAGGGTCGATAGTTCGTGAATCCCTGCAGTACGCCTGCTTCAGCTGGACCGATTCGGCGCCATGTGTCACCCAGCCCAACGATTGGGGTTTGAGCCATAGCGACGAGGGCTGGAGCGTAGGTCGGCGCCTTCACTCGAATTCCACTTGGTCGAAGTTGGATCAGGCAGTCCCGAAGAGTGCGGCCTGAACGCTTAGGGTGATGGCGACGTGCCTGCCACTCAAGCTTCCGGCGGCTCTCTGGGAACTCGGCGACCTTCCACTTCTCCATCCACGCATCAAGAAGGGCCGCATGTTCTTTGTAGAAGCGCTTGTTCTTCGTGACAAAGTCTGTCCACCAGTCTGGCTCCCCGCCAGCAGCGTCATCGCGCTTTGCACGGAGGGTTGAGGTGCTCCCTTCTACGCGCCCAGGCTTACGCATACGGCCATACCAGGCATCCACCCAGATCGGGAACCCAGGCAGATCGTCGGCGGGTACTTGCTTAACAAAGTCATCCCATGCCTTGAGCCAATTGAGTTCCTTCTCGTCGAGTTCCGTCTCCTCAGGGTCGGAGCCCTTGAAGATGGATTCAATGTCCCAGGCTGGTGACGAGGCAGTCCGCCAGTCAGCCGCGTCAAGAAGGTTTGAGTTGTCGGGAACTTTGAGGCCCTTTTTGGAGTCGACAGCAACGATGTAAACCCGCGGGCGATTCTGGGGGGCGCCGCCTCGCGCCTTCTTAATCTCGTGTGGTGAGATCAAGAGTGGCTCAGCGTCAACTGCGTACTTTGCATCTCGGAGTGCTTTGATGATGGTGTTCCAGGTTCGACCTTCGTCGTGGCCTACAAGGTTGGCCACGTTTTCAAGAATGACGAGCGGTGGCCGGCGAGCCTCAATGATCCGCATGATCTCGTGGAAGAGCGTCCCTTGCGTCTGTTCGCTCATTCCCTTCTGTGCACCACCCTTGGAGAACGGTTGGCAAGGGAAGCCAGCAAAGAGGATGTCGTGTTCTGGAACGAGATCGTGTTCCCGAATCTCTTTAGCTGTAGCTTCCCGCGCCTCACCATTCTTGGTAATGGAGAGCACCTCGCGAATATCGCCTTTCAGATCCGTTTCTGGGAATGCCGTGGAGTAGACCTTCTTGCAGTCTTTATCCCACTCAACTGCCATGACGCACTCGGCATTGGGAAAGACCTTCAAGGCGGCGTGATGGAATCCGCCGATTCCAGCGAAGAGATCGATGAACTTGACCTTCTTATCGAAGGTCACGTCAACCCAACCTTCTCTTTCACCTCACGCATCGTCTCGGTGACGATGGGCAAGAGGCGGGCGGCGCCGTCGCCGAGGATGTTGTCCACTTCGTGCGGCAGGGCGAGGAGCTCGTTGTAGCGCTCGCGGGCGGGGGCGTAGTGGGCGATCAGGCGCTCGGCGAGTAGGCGCTTCATGTCGGCGCAGCCAGTGAGGGCGGTGCGCTCGTTCTGCCAGAGCTCTTCGTAGTTGGCGCTCACCAGCTTGTGCAACTGACAGACGTTGCAGGTCTCGGGGTGCCCTGGGTCGCTCTTGAGTGGGCGCTTGGTGTCGGTGATGATGTGCACTATCTGGTAACTCGGTACGATCTAGCAATCGAGCGCAAATTCAGCATAATCCAATGCTAACATGAGCTAGACACATGTTGAAAGAAAAGGTGACAGGCATATGTATCTAAAGCAAACCAACGCCCAAGAATTAGGTTGGCGCAATGGGGTTGCCCGGCAAGCCGGGCCCTACCTTCTGATCTCGAAAGCCTGGTTGAATTGGATGCCGCCACTAAGCGACACAATTACGAATGACATGTGTCCCATTACGGTAACTTTCTCCAACGGCTCGAGAGCTGTGCTCCCGTATGTTTGGCACAACGATAAGGTTACTTTGGGCAAACCGAATGGTAGAGACGAGTATCGAATATACATCGCTGCTGCTGTCAAGAGCGGACAAGTAGAACTTGAACCAGGCGATTTTGTTGGGTTTGCTCAAGACCGAAACAGCCCATACTCAAATGCACTCAAGATGTATTGCTTTACAAGGGGATCTACTGACCACAGCAGACTAAGCGATTTAAAGCCCACAGCAGCAAGTTATTGGGAGCACAACTATACGATTGAGCAAAAGACCGAAATAACCTCCCAAGAAGTAGTCACAGTTGATATTGAAGGCATCAATAGCCGTATTGAGGCCAATCAAGCACCAGAGTCAGTTCTCGCATCAAGGTTGGGTCAGGCATCGTTTCGTGACATCGTGCTCGCGGCCTACGATAGTAAGTGTGCTGTCACCGGAAAGTTTATCCGTGCAGGCGATTTTCTCAACGTAGAAGCGGCTCACATTATTCCTGTGGCCCACGGTGGCAACAATCTTCCAAGTAACGGACTTGCTCTCACACGTGATCTACATTGGGCATTCGACAAAGGAGCCTTTACACTCACCATGGATAAAAAAATAGAGGTACATCCATCAATCACTGGAGAGCTTTTGGATCTGAACGGGAAAAGTATTCGGGAGCCTTCTGCGGAATTTTTTGCGCCCGCTGTCGACCAAATTCGCTACCATCGGACCAAGATTTATGGAATGTTTCTGGAATCAGGGCTGATCCAATCAAGCTAGCCGAAATATTCGATTAAGGTTCTCGCGAGTATCGCTGAGAAAAGTGGAGGAACAGCGTTACCAATCATCTCAAAGATTTCACCTTGGGAGCCGATGAACGGGTAGTCGTCAGGGAATCCTTGGAGTCGTGCTGCCTCAAGCATCGTTATGGAACGAGCCTGATGCCCTGAGTAGTGGATATGCCTCAGACCATCTTTTTTGAGGTGTGCTGGAATCAAGTTGCTTTGGTCATTGGGGTCAATCACGTGATATTTGTGAACTTTGGAGGTTCTTCCAGTCACGTGAGTGTACAGTTGTTTTAGGGCATCGGTACTTGCATACATTGATTCCCTCTGCAGTCTGTCATTCGCGAGCAACGAAAAGATCTTCCGATCCCGAGCATTGACAAACCGAGCCACGTGAAGCGGATTTACGGCAATTGGTTTTGGCCAATCCTGCGGAGTCCATTTAGCACCTTTTGTGAGCATCGGTGGGGCAGGCAGTTTCCCAATAGCGTCCCCCACAGTGCGTCTTCTGCTTACCTGTCGGCGCGATAAGGCAAGGTAAAAACCGGCCAATAGAGCTTGCGGATCAATGCCGCGAGTGACTCTGCGATGTAGGGCCACGATAATTACTCGACTGCGCCGCTGTGGCAGACCAAAGTTCTCCATTTTTACAACAGCTTGCGACAAATCTGCCAGGATGTCGTACTGCGAAGTATTGAAACTCGATCTAATCCGCTCGACAATCGGAATACCGCCGGGGGAAGCAGAAAGCATTCCAGGTACGTTTTCGAATACCAGAACAGGTGGCTGATAACGCCGTGCAATGGCCAAGTAGGCTTCAAATAAGTAGTTCCGATAATCGTCCTGCATTCCGTTTGGGTCACGGACGCGTCCGGCAATAGAATAAGCTTGGCACGGAGGTCCGCCGATGATCAAATCAATTGGACTCTTGCCAACAATCAAACCGAGGTCGTGAAACACTCGATCATGGTCCGTGATATCGCATTCGATTACGCTCTCATTACCCGGTAGATGCTTTGACTTTAACCTTTGACGCAGTGTATCGGCAGGAGCCTTCTTCCATTCAACGTGTGCTACCGGCTCAAACCCGGGTACTGAGATAAAACCATCTGATAGGCCTCCGCATCCTGCAAAGAGATCCAAGAACCGGATCGGCGAAGTCATTATTCAATCGAATTGCGCAGTGCGCGCACTAGAGCCTCTGCTAGCAACGGGGGGACTGCATTTCCAACCTGCCGTGATTGCGAGGTGCGTGTGCCTAGAAATGTAAAAGAGTCTGGAAATGTTTGAAATCTGGCATTTTCACGGACAGTTGGAACGCGATTGAACTGGTAATGGAAATGGTTACGATGCCCTGTGTCAACAGTCCCAGCCGGTCGATCTGGATGATATCGCGTCCAAGCAACATTGAATCGTCGCGAGTCTCCAACTCCTGTGGGAAGACTCCTGTAATCTTTTCCCGGAGGTACTTGCGCGATTACCTGCTTCACATGGTCAGAATGGTTCGTCCGGATATGGTTAGTTATGACGTTGCTGCCGTCCCGCATCTGGCGCTGAAAGCTTGTAGTTGGCGGTTTGTCGTAGTTCATACCGTCAAAGCCGGGTTCAGATTCAAGTGATGGTAAGTCAGAAATAGCTTCGCTTGCTGAAATGAACGCGGACGGCGCTGTGGGTCCGTGACTGGCAGATGGCCACAAGATTTGTTTTTTGCCCCTTACTGCGAGAAAAAACAGTCTCTTTCTGTGCTGAGGAGCGCCGTACTCTGCGGCGTCAAGCACCTGTGAGTCGACCGTGTAGCCGAGTAGGTTTAGCCGTTTTTCAACTTCGCGCCGGACCTCGCCCCTGTATAGGTTTGCCATACCGCGGACATTTTCAATTAGTATTGCAGTGGGTTTCGTGAGTCGTGCAATCTCAAGCACAGATAGATAAAGTTTATTTCTCGGGTCATCAAATTTTCGTGGGCCTGTTAGTGAAAATCCTTGGCAAGGAGGTCCGGCAACAATGATTGAAGGGCGTCCTATTATCTTCGCTAATTGATTGATCTCGGAAGCGCGACTCAAATCAAAGATCTTGCCGGGTTCTCCTGTAAAGTTGTGATTGAAGGTAGCTATTGAGTCTGAGTCAAAGTCGACTGCATGTTCAACATGTATACCTGCCTGGCGTAGGCCGAGTGATAGGCCGCCTGCTCCTGAAAACAAGTCGACTGCGTAAAAATAAGATTTGTTCATTTCTCGTGACTCCAGTTTGTGCGCGGACTCGTAAGCTGCATTTGGTTCACGCCAACCCAACCTTCTCCTTAACCTCACGCATCGTCTCGGTGACGATGGGCAAGAGGCGGGCGGCGCCGTCGCCGAGGATGTTGTCCACTTCATGCGGGAGGGCGAGGAGCTCGTTGTAGCGCTCGCGGGCGGGGGCGTAGTGGGCGATCAGGCGTTCGGCGAGAAGGCGTTTCATGTCGGCGCAGCCGGTGGCGGCTGTGCGCTCGTTCTGCCAGAGCTCTTCGTAGTTGGCGCTCACCAGCTTATGTAGCTGGCAGACGTTGCAGGCCTCGGGGTGCCCCGGGTCGCTCTTAAGTGGGCGCTTGGTGTCGGTGACTGAGGCCATCACCTGCTTGGTGATCACGGCGGGGTCGCCCAAGATGTCGATGGTGTTGCCGATCGACTTGCTCATCTTCTTCTCGCCGTCTGTCCCCAGCACCACGGGGGCGGTGGTGAAGACAGCCTCGGGCTCAGGGAAGGTGTCGCCGAATTTGTTGTTGAACGAGCGCGCGATCTCGCGGCTCAGCTCCAGGTGTGCGGCCTGATCCTTCCCCACCGGCACCACGCTCGCCTTCGGCAGCAGAATGTCGGCCGCCTGCAGGATCGGGTAGGTGAGCAGACCGTGGTTGATGTCGTCGGCCTGCTGCGCCTTCTTCTCCTTATAGGTAGGAGTGCGCTCAACCCAGCTCACGGGCGTGACGGTCATCAGGATCCAGGCGAGCTCCTGCACCTCGGGGCGATGGCTCTGCACAAAGAGGGTGCACTTGTTCGGATCGAGGCCCAGGGCAATGAGCGCCGCGGCCATCTCGCGCGTCTGGCGTCGCAGCTTCTCGCCGTCGTGCACGCTGGTAAGGGCGTGGTAATCGACGATGCAGTAGATGGACTCGTAGTTCTCTTGTAGCGCCACGTAATTGCGGATGGCGCCCAGGTCGTTCCCCAGGTGCGGCGCCCCGCTCGGCTGGATCCCCGAATAGGCGCGGATCGGCTGCTTCGGTTTGCTAGGCTGCGTCATGCGTGCAGGATACCCCGCTCGGGGATCCGCCAGTACATAGAAGAGGTGCCCGCCATGCGTCGCTCCGCCCGCCAGTTGTTTGCCACCCTCTCAGCTGCCGCCCTGCTGGTGCTGGCCGGCGCCGCCCCCGCAACGGTGCGCGCCAACGGCTTCGCCCCACAGGCCGACACCTGGGTCGCCACGACCGGCACCCCAACGGGCACCAACGCGGGGACCTCGTGCAGCGCCCCGGGCTTTGTGGTCGACGGGGTGAACGATGAGGTCGAGATTGGCTACGCCATTCTCGATGTGCTCCCGGGTGGCACGGTGCACCTCTGCCCCGGCTCGTATCGCGTTGCGGCGGGTCAGGGGTACGACAAGTCGTTCACCCTCTCCGGCGCGGGCCGTGACACCACCTTTGTGCTCGGCACCGCCGAGTTCCTAGAGTCAGGCGCGTACGACAGCGGCGGCACGGAGTTCCTGTACTCCGTAATTGACAGCACCACCCTCTCGGTTCGCGATCTCACGATCGCGGGCTTCTACGGCGATAATTCGGGTGGCTACGGTGCACTCTACGGCGTCGACTTTGTGCTGGATCGAGTGCGCATGCACCACAACGGCAGCCAAGACGGCGATGGCGGCGCGATCTGGGCGAACTCGGTGATCGCGCGAGATAGCATCTTCGAAGACAACTACGCCAGCGACGATGGGGGCGCAATCAGCAGTAATGACCTCACCCTGCTGCGCACCACCTTTAGTCGCAATGTTTCCGGGATGAGCGGCGGTGCATTTACCGCGGATGGTGTTATCTCAATTACAAAGAGCGACTTTATCGATAATGAAACGTATGACCAGGGTGGAGCGGGATACATCACGGACGGCTCAACGGTGCTCATTGATCACTCGCGTTTCCGCGGCAATCTAACCGATGATGGGCATGGTGGTGCGATTCAGCTGCTCGAAAGCACATCAACGGTTCGATATAGCTCGTTCACGGCCAACGACTCGGGATCGTCGGGCGGTGCTGTGAGCACCCTTGGCGGCACACTCAAGGTGATTTCGTCCCGCTTCTATAACAACGAGGCATCCGGAAATGGTGGTGCGATTCAGAGTTCCAGTCAGAGCGCGCTGACCGTCGTTCGCTCGCACTTCTTCGGCAACTCGGCGGGGTATGCTGGCGCACTCTTTGAAGTCGCCGTCGCCACTCCTCCGTTGATCCGATTCAACATCTTCAGTACGAACGCGTCGAGGACGGGCGGAAGTGGCGCCATCGCTGTTGACGGTGGCGATATTGCGGGTGGTGCGGGGCCAAACCTACTCGGCATCACCAGCAACAACTTCATCAACAACACCTCGGCACTTGGAGCAACAATCGAGGTGCAGCAGTGTGAACCAACCGCTCGGGCGAGCGTGCGTGCCATCACACTCGGTAATCGAATTGTGCGCAAGGCCTCAGCCGCCATTGGCCCCAAGGTTCGCTTCGCCACCATCCCCTGCGAACCTAGCTGATCAACGAAGAACCCCCTCGGCACGCATCGCTGCGACCGAGGGGGCCTCTGCTCCGCGAGGAGCGGCTGTTGTGTGCGGTTGGCTTACTTCGCCGTGATGCGGCGGTAGAGCACGGAGCCCGACGCGTATGTAAAGACCAGGCCAACGCCGGTGCCGATCGAGCTGCCGATCGCCGTTGGCAGCGAACTCGTGAGCAGGCCCACGAGTGTGCCAACTAGCGTGAAGACCACTGCACCACCAAGGCTCCAGAAGAAGATCTTCATGAGGTGACCCTGGGTGCGGCTCCACGAGGCCTTAACCGCATCAATGGCACCCATGCCGTCGGCTGCGAACCAGCCCGCCTGGCCGAGGCGCATTGACAGATAGATGAACACCACCAGGAAGAGAATGAACAACCCCGTTGTCACGCCGCCAGCGTTGGCAGCAATGGCGCCGCCGATCACGACGACGAGCCCTACGATGAAGATGCCCACGGTTGCGAGCGTCACCAAGAGGCCCGCTGCAAAGACCGAGAGACCACGCTGGCCAATCACGGCAAACGCCTCACCAATGGTTGGCGTGCCAGCCTTCGCCGAGGTGGCGAGTGCTCCGTAGATCTGGCCGTACACGGCGATGAAGATTCCCGTGATGATCGAGATCCCCGAAGCGGTGGCGATTGGGCCAGCCATGGCGCCGATCGAGCCAACGTTCTCAAAGCCATCAACCAAGATCGGCTTCAAGACCAGGTCGGTTGCGTACCCAACCGCGACGCCGAGCAGAATGATCGGCAGGCTGAAATAGGGCATGAAGAGCCCCCGAACCGCAGCCGACACGAAGTCGCTGAAGCCGAGTTCCTTCCCCTTCTTTTCACCAAGTAACGACATGTTCCCTCCCTAATGCCCACCCAAAGTGAGTGGGCTTCGGAGAGTATGGGGGATACCTGGGGCGTGCGCGCGTTGAATCTGCGCCGTTAGGCGCGGCGCAGGAGCTGGGTGCCGGCGAGCGCCGTGAGGGCGGTCAGCGTGGTGAGCAGAATCACCATGTCAGTGGCCTGGCGGCTGTTGCCGTTGGTTGAGGGGAGAACATCCCCCAGCACCGCAATGAAATCGGTCCCAGCGCCAACGATTGTGCTCGAGCCCACAATGGTGGCGCCACGATAGGTCGCGAGCGCGCGCACCGTGCCACTACTTGGAACAACGGTTGCCAAACCGCCATCGGAGGTGTCACAGGCGAAGAGACCATTAGAACCTCCGACAAGCAAGAGTCCACTGCTTGTTGTCGCAAGAGATGCCCAGACTGCACCGCCGATGTCGAGATCCGACGCACAGAGTGCGCGCCAAGAGTTACCCCCGGAGCGAATGTAGGCTCCCTCCCAACCCGAGGCGTAAAGTTCTGTGCCCGTGTTCAGTGCGCCATAAAAGGTAACAGCCGGAGTGTCTTGTGCCGCCCATTTCGGGGTCTGCGTATCATCAAATCGTCCTAACGAATCCGCCCCGATGACACCTCCCGCAGCACCAAAGTTCCCAACGACAAGGACGCCACCGTCTGGATGGGTCACCACATTGGCAACGAAAGAGCTCAGTGCAGGTCCTCCCGCCCCGTCATCACCGAGACTGCTCCAAACCCACGCACTGCCGTCGTAGGTACCGTAGATTCCGAAGTCATAGGTGCTATCACCATTCGCGTCGGTGAAGTTGCCACCAACATAGAGAGGTCCACCAGGAATTTTTTCTACTGTGTAAACGGCCTTGGTTGTATCAATGAGTTGACTGCCAGGGCAGGCACCGAAACCTGACCACGTGCTGGTCGACGCAGTGAACGCAGCCAGGTTGTTGCAGTCATCGGCGCCCGTGTCAACGGTAAATGAACCGCCCACGTAGACAACACCAGCGTCAACAGCAATGTTGTAGACCGTTCCCGCGGTGATGGATCCGTCGGCGGCACCGGCTGGAGCGAGCGCCTCCCATGCCTGGCTCGCGGCGTCCCACTTGGCGATGCGATCTGCCGCGGCAATGCCCGCGAAGTCGGTGAAGGCACCACCCACATATACGTCGTCACCATCAACCGTGATCGCCCACACGGCACCATTCGCCAGCGGGGCACTGGACGCGCCGAAGATAGGGTTCCAGGTCAGGTCATCAATAGAGGGTGGGCTACTCGGCGCAGCCGTGACCACGAGGGCGGCGGCGGCAAGGAGGGTGGCAACCAGCTGGCGGGATCGCTTCATGAGGGGGATTGTAGCGGCTCGGCGTGGCGATGCGCGCTACTCACCACCAGAGCTTAAGAGATCTTGCCTCGAGCCTGCCCCAGCAGCGGAGCCGTGAAGGACCGGGGTGCTAGTTACCTACGCAGTCGTATTTCTGCGTAACCGTTGGCGGCAGCAGTGCCTCGCGGCGTAGGCAGTACAGCGGACTAAAGATCCATGAGACTGGGGTGACATACGTCCACGATGAGCCAGATGCTGGGCACCACTCCCAAATCTGCCACTTCCCGTCGCCGTTGCGGTCTTGATCAGGAGGCGGTACGGCCTTCTTACCGGTGGGCATTGCGCCACAGGATTCGGTCAGGTAATTGCTTCCCTCAACGACCCCAATAACATCCCCAGCGCTGTTGAGAACGGCGCCACCAGACGAACCGCCGGAAGAGTTCAGCGTCGTAATGATGTTGTCTCGAGGCATGGTCGTTCGCCTAATTGCAGAGACGACCCCTTCTGACCAGATTGCTACGGCTTGGTCTGGCGAAGATCGGCCCTCACCATAGAAATAGGAGTCACCGCGACCGGGAAACCCGAAGCTAAAGACCTGATCGCCCATCTGGACTGCATCAGCGTCCGCAAGCTTCAGCGGGATCGGCATGACGTTCCCCGAAAAGGAATTCCTACAATCGTCGAGGTTCTTGATCTGCAGGAGTGCAATGTCGTGCTCTGTAGACGAGGCAACTGGCTCTACCCAGCATGGGTAGGTATTCAGTCGCTCCTCTGGCTCGGACGCGAAATACGCGCGATAAACCAGGCCGTAGCCAAGCTCTGGGTAGAGGCAGGTCTTTGATCGTGTCGGCTCAATGACATGCTTGGCCGTGAGGATGAGATCTTCATCAATCAGGGTTCCGGACCCCGTGATAACTCCGCCTCCAGTGCAACCAATGCCGCGGGCGCGCTCCTTTGCCGTGAGTCCACTTGGCAGCTGAACGGTGATAAAAACAGTCGACCGTACGAGGTCCGCCGGCCGCCACGGCTCATTTGGGGGTCGGTAGAACGAGGCGAAGAGGGCGCCGCCCACCGCAGCGACCACTGTTACTAAAACGACGATCTTCTTCCACACGGGGCGGGGCTCCTTCCGTTGCGGATCGTGCTCATTGGGTTCCGAATGACCCTCAGTTCCGCTATGGTACCCCAATGACTTCGCCCCGCCACCCTGGTGTTGCTCGCGCTTTATCGACTCTACTGGCGATCGCCCTGGCGCTCAGCGCCTGCGGAGGTTCGACCACAACCCGCCCCCCTGAAGAATCAGTGAAGACGATCAATGTAGTCGCACTCTTTGACAGGTCAGAGTCAACAGCCACAACTGGGGGAAACAATGGAAGCCGGGTTGGTATAGAGCGTGCAATTTGGCCAGCGGTGTTCTTCCCAAATCTTGGCAGAACCTACACCTTACGCGTTCTGCCAGTTGGCTTTGCATCAGAAACAGAGACTTGGTGCGATTGGCCATCAGCGGATGCAATTGAAACAGGTCAAACGATGAGCCAATCTGACAAGTGCCAGACTGACCTAAAGCGCATTCTCCCAAAGTCAATTACGACCGATGCATTGGGAAAAGATACCCATTTTGACAAAGCCTTAGCGGTTGCCGCCGATCGCCTACTCAAAGAGCTCGGCACCAAGAACGTAGTGCTGCTAGTCAGTGATGGCGAGTTTAACAAAGGGGGCTCAAACATAGACTGCGAAGCCTCCCCGCAATCAGAACCGTGCCAAGCCTTGAAAGATCAGTTGGACTTGCTTAATGGTGCTGGGGCTACGGTCTGCCCTATCTTTGTACGGACTCGTTCATCTAAAGAGCAAAGCTCATCCACACTTAAGTGGATCTCTTCAGAGCAGAAAAGCAACTTCTCAGATAAAGCAAATCTGCAACCAGCCACATGTCCCACAGACGAGATCGACTTGTCAGCACAGCCATGGGCGCTGGCTGAGACCATCTTTACTTGGTACGCCGAGGAATTAGCGGGACTTAGAAAAGAGTCAATCAACGTTGACAGCTCTGGAAGAACAGAGGGCCGGATTGTTGTGCCAGACGGAGCCGCTCAGATTGCACTCGTTGGCTTCAAGGGTTCCGAAAGCGCCAACGTTAAGTTTGATGCAGGTCAGTGCGCATTGGGCCCGGGTCAAGAGTTTAGCTCCTTCAAATATGCCCCAGTGACTACCGACACGGTGGCGGGTGAGAGATGCCCCGGGGCTGAGCTCACAGGCAGTGGCTTAGTAAGAAATCAAAAACTGTATGCACTCTTTATCCCAGGGAATCAGGAGCTAGCTGCGTGCACTCCTAACTCTGACGGTGGGGGCGAGTTCGCATTTGTTACTGGGTTCGCAAAGCTGCTTGATTTTAAGCCGCGCGTGGTGTGGATTAACACTAAGACAGGGGCGGTGGTAGATCCGAAGCTTAAGAACGATCAAATTCTAGAAGGCGGAGAAGGAGTTGCAATCACAGAAGATCAGGCCACGGAGCTTGCCAGCCTCGGTAGCGATTGGAAAATTGCCCTTGATTTCAATGGACCAAACAAGCCAGGCACGGTAGAGAGCTACAGACTGCTTTATGAATCAGTTCGTCTGCGCGATGTAGGCAATGGACTGTATACGGCGCGCGAACCAATCGCTGCCACCCTTGACAAGAGCTTCTGCGCTCCATTGTTTGTTCGCAATCCGCTTCAGAAGTACTGGCTGCTTCTCGTCGGATTAATCACGCTGGCGGCACTACTCCTAGCAAAGCGCCTCATTGACAGCCAGCGCATCGACCTTGCCGGCGACCTTGCGATTCTTGATAGCACCGGCTCCCGCAGTGTGGCGAGCAGCTCCATTAGTGGTGGCAGCCCGAGCTGGTTCAACGTTGGTGATCGCGGAAAGATTGAGCCAGGCAAGAGCGAAGACGGTAAGAACTGGCGACTACGTTGGAGGGGCGGCACGAATCTGTCTCTCGAGCCAGCAGATGGTGAAGCAGGCGAATGGTCTGAGGGAACCGTGAAGAGCGAACGCGGGCGCGGTTTCATTGAGTTCAAGCGAGTCCCGCTTGTCGGGGGCTCTGAAACCAACACGATTCGATATACACCAGAAGAGGGCACAAAGCTGGGCGAGTTGATCAATAGAGAGTTGGAGGATCCAGAATGAGCTACAAGCATCGTTTCATGTATATCGGTCTCGGCGGAACCGGCCTCAAAGTTGGTACCGAGCTTGAGCAGCTGTTGCGTCGCCAGATTTGCGGTGCAGACGGCCGGGCCCTCGTAGGCAAGGGTAAGTTCTCCAGCTACAAGCGCGATCAACTCCCACCGTTCTTCCAGTCTGTGTACATCGACTATTCGCAGCAGGAGATGGCGGGCGTTCGCGATTTCTTGCGTGGCCTCGACTCAACCGCCATTGACCGCACCACATCGTTTGTCGCAACACTCTCGTCAGCCGCGGCCTACCAACACATTGCGGCGAAGTTGCGAGCAGAGCACAGGGATCTCGTTAAAGATTGGCTACCAGGATCAGACGGCGAGCCGACGCATGCGCCAATGAGCACAGGCGCGGCACAGTTCCCGACCGTCGGTCGCGCCGCACTCTTTGACCGCCTCTCCGATGTAGGCATTGATGGTGTATTCCGCCCAATGCAGGAGGCGTTCGCGCGTCTCGCTAACTCACAGGGAGATCTCGACGCCTACACCGACGTTGTTGGTGCTGGTAAGAAGTCGGGCCACTCGTGGGTCGTAATTTTCATTGCAACCTCTCTCTCGGGAGGTACTGGTTCAGGAATCTTTCTTGATGTGATCAAGATTGCCACGGTCATGGCGCAGCAAGCGTTCCCGGGCACGGAAGTCTTTGTGATCCCGCTTATTGCTGCGCCGAGCGCCTTTAAGGACTCTGCCAGCGGCGAGCAGATGCGCATGCTCAACCTCAATTTCGCACGCGCCATCCTTGACCTGAGCGAGCTTGTGGACCACTCCAACAACAGCGACACTACGCGTGAGCGTTGGTTCCGCCAGCAGTATCCAGGGACAGAGAAAGTCGAGTACGACATCACGGCCGGCGGCGCTGCAGCACCGCTGGCCACCACGTTCCTATTCTCGCGTCCAGCCGCCTATCAAGAGGCGAAGGATCTCTGGCGCAGCATGGCGGTGTACGCCACAACGCTTGTTTCCGAAGCTGATACGGCGGTGAAGGCCGACGCTTCTGGCGACATGACTGGCTCGGCCTCACCAGAGAGCGTTGACCGCTTCGCCTTCTTCCAGGACATCATCAACTTGCGATCAAAGAACGATGCTGAGTCTCTGCGTACCTTGCATCCAACTGGCATTGGCCGGTTGAGCACAATTGAGGCGGCAACCGCCTCACTCTCCGTGCCAGTCAAGAAGCTCTCATTCTTCTTGGCGCAATACATGGCCCTGAAGGCCGCCGAGAGCCTGCATGAGCAGCTCCGCAGCCATCCACAAGGGTTCTCGCAATACATTGATAGCGACGTGAACGATGCCGACAAGGAGCAGGTGCTTCTCGACATCACGGCAAAGATGCGCAACGCCGACAAGGTGCAGGCACTACTCACAGCGCTTGATCCGAACAAGCATGAGGGTGCGCAGTGGTTGGTCGGTATGGAGCCGCTCGAAGATGCCTATAACGCGTTGACGCGCAAGACAGACCCGAAGAACCGTTCAAGCAAGCCGTGGTCTGACTTCGTAGGCATCGCACTGAACAAGTCGACCGATCAGTCAGTGGTGAGTGAGGTCGAGGCCTCAGCGGAGCGACTGATTCAAGAGTCAGTCAACGCCATCTCCATTGGCTGGGTAGAGGCGATGAAGCGCTATCAGGAGGAGGGTGGCGCTGGCCGCCTCGGGCTCATGGAGGCTGTCGCCGTCTTGCGCATCATGATCGAGCGTAATGTGCGCGAGCGCATGGAGCAGCCTGCCTCGTATCTTGCCGCGCCGACCGCGACAAAGTCTGGTCGAATTGGCAAGTACCTTGGCGGAATCGGCGCGGACGTTGCCAAGCGCGACGCCAAGAAAGTTCGCAGCTACTTCTTTGATCTCTACCGAGCCGCAGTGGTGAAGGCATTCCAAAAATCACAGCTCCGACAGCAGGAGTTGATCTCAACTATTGAGTCGTTACGACGCTGGCAAGAAGAGGCCGTCTCCGGCGTTTTGGCTCTCCGTGATCGCAAGGCTCAAATCGAAGGTGGCTGGAGCTCCCTTACCGCTGGTTCAAACAATGCCGGTTTCCGTGACTGGGTTCCGTCACGTTTGACCACGCGCGGGAACGGAAACAAATTGGAGAAGGCGACCACGCTGCTGAGTGACGTATTCGCAGTGGCCATGAATAGTGGCTCGTTCAGCCTTGAAACTGGTGGGGCATGGAAGGCCTTCAGCGGCGCAGCGCAGCGCCAAGTTGGTCAGGTCTGGGAGAAGGGTGCCGATAAGCCCGACACCATCGTGCACCACACTATTGACGCGCTCCAGCGGCTCTTTGACGATGCTCTTGAATCATCGGCGGAGGGGCGACCAGCCCTCCTCACGAAGGTTGAAGATGTGCTTCGTGTTGCGGCAGGCGTCGTTGCCACGCGTACCATGGAGGGTGCCGAGGAGGATGTTCGCGAGATGGGGAAGGCCCTCTCAGAGCTCATCCCTGACGGACTCGTACCTGATGCGCGTGACTGCAAGAAGGCGTTCATCGTTGTGACCTATCCAGGGCGCCATAACGGCGACGTGGAGAAGTACCTCGAGGACCGACTGCACAGCAACGCGAGCCTCGCAACCATCTTGGCTCGTTCAGAGGTCAAGTTCCATGCGTCGAGCACGTCGGACGCGATCACCATCAGCATTGCCCTCGCGCTGCGCGGCCTCATGGACATTCCAGAGGCACGAAACGCGCTGCGCTCGTGGGATACCGCGTATCACACGGGTGGCCAGATGCTGAAGTGGCGTCAGCGTCTGAGCATTGCTGAGCTGGCACGCCTTTCTGCAGTTCGAGATCAACTGCCGGTGCTGCAAAGCCTGCTGCACATGATCTGGGATGACCACGTGCGCTACTACATTTCAGATCGCGGAACTCTGCAGCCTGCAGACCCAAGAAATGTGAAGCTCACCGATATTGCTGCGCTTGGCATCCCGACGCCAAAAATGCGTAGCGCCAAGGGTGAAACCGAAGAGCTCATCATCAAGCTTGACCGGGTGGGTAAGCTCAGCGGTATTTCGACGTTTATGGAGAACTATTCGCGTGAGATCCTGGATCTGTACTGCGATAGCCAGTCAGTGGATGCGGAAATCGTGGCCACCAAGGTGTCCAGTTACCTCGCACAAGGATTCTCCGACGCCGAAGGAGGCAAGAAGCCATCCGCGGTGTTCTGTCAGATCGTTGAAGAGGTCAAGAAATCTGGACCACTAGTTGCTGAGGCAATTGCGGAAGCTGAACGAATTGACATGCCTGGACCAATCGGTCAAGCGAAACACGCCAAGCAGTTCTACGAAGATGAAATCAAGAAGGCAGTAGACCAAAAGCATCCAAAAACGCCAGACAGTGCGAAGCGTAAGAACCTCGACCAGTTCTGGGAGCAGGCTGAGACAAGGAAGCGCTAAACGTGCTCGAGGCACAAAGGTCGATCACGGATGTCGAAGTCGCGGACTTACGACAGGTTGATGCTGGCGGTGATGCGCACGAGCTGATTAGGAGTGCTTCGCTTCGTCGCTGGATGGCGGTTCGCAATACGACGTTCAGCGGCGCACGTGCACTTGGCTTGGTGTTGGTGCTGGACGCCACACCAGGAAAGCGCGAGTTAGAGGCACTGCGGATTGCCGTAGAGAGCGCGCTCCTCCCCCGCATTTTGGTGGTGCTCGACGCTGTTGAGCTGCCATCGCCATTGAAGCTCAAGATTCCCAAGGTGCTTGCTGGCCGCGACCCGCATGTTGGCGTACTCGTAATTCGTGATCCACTGGGTTCTCCATATGGGGCCGGCGTAGGCGGTACTGCACTTGGCGTGCCACGTCTCTCTGATCGACGCACCGATGAGGAGCTTCGTGAGGAGTCAATTCGCGCGGTGGTCGAAGCACTACGGGAGCCCGCAGTCTTCCAAGCAACGTGGCAGGCATCCGGTGGCGACTCATGGCGTGCCGTTAGCAGCGTTGGCTTGTATCGCGGCGTGCTCGGCGGATATTCACAGCAGGCTACGGCCGATCAAGCTGGGCGACTTGCCGAACTTCTTGAAGGGCATCAGCTCGAGACAATTGCAGGGAGCACTGTTTACCCAGAGTTATCTGCCGAACTTGCAGGTACCGCATTCCCACCGCCGCTGGTCGAGGGCGGTGAGCCGAACTATGAGCCGGTCATTCCCGATAGGCCGAGTGATGCGCGTCGTGTCTACGAACAGTCATATGCCGCGGCCGAGACGGCGCACTCGGCATTTGCGGGGCTGATCGGCCCAAAGCCGAAGGGCTGGCTCCCCTTCATGTGGTCGCGTTGGGTGACCGCCCTGCTTCGCCCATGGCATGCCCGCATGGCGAAGGCGAAGGAGGCGGCGGAGCAAATTCGTGAGGCTCGCAACTTGCAGGACGCCATCTTGGACAAGGCTGACTTCAGCGACGGTGTGAACATCGCCCAGGTCGATGCAGCTCGCAGGGCCGGTGTTGAGGTTATGACCCTGCTCCCTGAAAAGTACGACGTCGTTGAACTACTGCGTGATGAGGTTGCTGGAGCGTTTGGTGAAATCCGACTGCTTCGCGCACCGCGGCTTGCCGCGCTCAACATGCGTGACAAGGCGCGCCGCAGCCGGCCACGCTCTCCGCAGGAGGCGCGTGAACACCTTGCACAGCACCTTGATGGCCTAGGCATTGAGCGCGCGCTGGTCACAATTGAGAAGGAACAAGACAGCTACACGCCAGGATCGGCCGTTGCAGGGGCTTTTGGCGGGTGGCTCCAGACCTCAGGGCGAGGTTTCTTCTCGGCAATCGTCGAGACTCTGGTCGTCACCGGGCCGCGCAAGAAGTTTGCCAGCCTGTTGAAGCTCGCAGTTGGCCTTGCAGTCTCGGCTGCGGCGCTACTCATCACCGTCCAGGTGATCACGAACGTTATTGATGCTGGGTGGCCAGCACTCAAGATGCATTGGTTCAGGGGTTGGCTTGATGAACCCGTGCCAACGATTCTCGACTGGATGTACTTCGAAACCGCGCCGCTCCTGATGCGCGCACTCGCGGTTGTTGGAGTCGCACTCCTGGTTCGCACGCTCATTGGCGGTGCAGCTTCGTGGATCGGCAGTGGTGTCGCGACCCTATTCCGCCGACTGCTCGAGGTCACGATCTTCTTTGGCCTCTTGAAGGTCGTGGGGCTGGCCGCTACCGAGATCCTTGGCCGAACCGCGTGGGCCTACAAGGTGCCACCACTCGATCGCTGCCCTGACCTATCGCTCCGCGGTGTTCCGGGTGAGCTCTGCCGCGTTGGGGCCGAGGCACTGGATCGCATCCTCTGGTTCTCGCCACAGGGCCAACACCTCGGCCATTACGCGCTGCAGGGCCTTGGAGTCGCGAGTGTTTTGATGCTGCTGAGCCTCATCGTATTGACCCGCGGGCGCAACAAGTGGAACGAGACCCTTGCGCGAGACGGCTTTACCGCTATGGCATCGCTGCCAACAGAGAAGACCGCACTCGGTGGCAATCCACTGTGGGCGGCCTGGGCGAGCATCATCTACAACGATTGGCACCACGCTTCATTCAGGTTCCATGCCTCAGAGATCTTCGCTATCGCGACAGATACCGTGAAGAATTGGAGCGAGGCTTCAGCAAAACGGTTACGCGAAATTCAGAGCTATCTCACGAGTGGTGCGACTGGCACGACAGCGCTCGAAGAGTTCCATAGCCCTGCGTTTGAGACCACGCTTGACCATGTCGGCCGGGGCGGAGAATACGCTGGCTACTTAAGCGGGCTCAACCTCTTTGCGGCAGACGTCGCGCTCATTGGTGGTCGCGCCATGGATCTGCAGTGGGAGCGTATGAGGGGTCCTGCGCGTAATGAGCTCCCGGTTGCGGTCATGAGGAATGCTGACGAATCGATGCAGAAGTATCTCTCTAATCTTGCCTCGTCTGATTTGCTCCATCGCTCGGTCCGTGAGTCTGCTCCAGCATCGGACGACGATGACGGTCACGCGCGCGCCATTAATCAGCTGCGCCAGGATCTTCGCGATGCATGGGGATCTGAGTCGGTCATAAGTACCCTCTACAGCCAGGTCTTTAGCCGTGATGAGCAGGCTGGGAGCGAGCGGGTGATTCAGTTCATCGCTCCGGAAGAATTCAACCTGCTTGACACGCGGGAGACGGAGCCGCCAATCATCCGCTTTGCACCGCATGGCGCAGCAGAGGAGCTCCGCATCGACGGTCTTGTTGCGACAGAGTCGTTCAGCGCGGCCGGCTCTATTCGAATCATTCCGATTATTGAGTCAGCATGGTCATTCGCAGATCCTACCGACGCTGCTCAAGCGAAGAGTGACGCTACGTCTCGAGAACTGCGCCGGTTTGTACCTCGCGCTGGAGTGGTTGCTGAGGTGCTCAACTCGTTTGGCACGATTGAGGCCATTGAGCGCAGCTCCTACCCAATTCCGGAAAACGATGACGATCTCATTGGCGGCCCGGCAGTAAAGCCACAGCCCGAGCCAGAGCCTGAGCCTGAGCCCGAAGTGGCTCCCGAAGAAGAGTCTGAAGTGGCGTCTGGGGTAGATAGCCAGCCTGAAGGCACTGATGAAGATGCGGCAGCGGCTGTGGAGGGGCTCGTTCCTTCAGAGGCTGAGCCTGAGCCAGTGCTTGAGATTGAGGCGCAGCCAGACACCAAGCTAGAAGAGCGGCCGGGTCTGCTCCGTAGATTTATCAATCGGTTCCTTGGACGCGTTCCGGCCACGGCTCCTGAACCAGCCCTTGATGAGGAGCTCGATGAGAAGCCGAAGCGCCGATCGCGTCGAAAGGCGAAGGCCGACGATGATGCGACTGAAGGCGACGAGGCTGCGGAGGGATCCAGCAAGCGCCGAAAAACGAAGCGCGGGAGCCTCGCCACTGAGCCGAAGAAGCGTTCCCGCAAGAAGAAGAGTGCCGAGGAGTAGCTAGGCTCAGTCACACCTCCCTCCGCTACCCTTACCCCATGGCAGAGCAGGCGGGTTGGCAGGGTGAGCGACTCACGATCGGACTCCTTGGTGGGGGCACGGTCGGGGCGGCGGTTGCGCGCGGGCTAGCGAGCCGAGCCGAAGAGTGGGGGATCGGCATCGCGGGAATCGCGGTGCGCGACCTGGCCAAGGCG
>Ga0315899_10001943_pt1 | contig 23220 bp, 14 predicted proteins | sample LakEriMetagenome_2_FD_203518 | JGI IMG/M metagenome (GOLD analysis project Ga0315899, IMG submission 203518) | Freshwater fungal communities from buoy surface, Lake Erie, Ohio, United States - Buoy 4 MA112 | ecosystem: Environmental > Aquatic > Freshwater > Lake | place: USA: Lake Erie, Ohio... | reverse complement strand
GATACCTCCGATGTAGAGAACCCTGTGGGAGGAGTCGTATGAAAGCGCGTGGCTTTACCCTCATCGAATTGCTGGTCGTCATCGTCGTGCTCGGCATTCTCGCGGCGATCATCGTGCCGCAGGCCGGCAGTGCGCGTGTTGACGCGCGCAACGGCGCACGCGAAACCGACATGCGCAACGTGGGCAAAGCCCTCGAGATGTACAACGGCGACTTCGGTGTCTACCCCATCAGCCCCGGCTGGTCGGGCGACGCACCGGCATACGGCGGCAAGGGCTACGAAGGCCCCAACGCGTACATCCCCAATCTCAGCCCGACGTACATGAAAGTGCTGCCCCGCGACCCCAACCCCAGCTATCCGCGTAGCGACTACGGCTATCTGTATCGCACCGACGGCACGGGCATGGAGTTCAAGCTGCTCGCGCACCGCACGCCCGAAGCATTCAGCCCCGACCATCCGATGTATGACCCTGCCCGCCCGACCTTCGCCTGGGCGATCTACAGCCCGGGTGGCCGCGACTATTGAACGGGTGACGACATGAAGTGAATGAAATGAAAACGCCCCGGCGCAGATGCGCCGGGGCGTGTTGTTTACATCCAACTCACTTACGCCTTGCGACGCTTGGCAGCGAAGAAGAGCAGCGCGGGAACGCCAATCAGCAGGCTGATGCCAGCCTTCTGCCACAGCGGAGCATCACCAACCACTGCGGGCGACGCGGTGATCTGGACCTGCTGCTTGCTCATGCTGTCAAGGCGTGCAGCCAGCTCATCGATCTGCTGCTGCTGCGCGGCGATCTTCTCGTCGCGAGCCTTCAGCTCACCTTCGAGCTTGCTGTTGAGGCCTTGGATGGCGGCGAGAGCGACGCCGTCAGCGTTCACACCGTGGATGACGGTGTCCTTGTCGCCAAGACCGAAGTTGGCGTAGAAGTCTTGCGCCATCGGGCCCATGTACCACGTGCTGTCATCGTTCTTGTAGTGCCAGCGCGTGACAGGCATGGAAACGAGTTTCGCGAGCACTTCACGCGAGTCGATCGCCGTGAAGTCCTTCTTGCTGTTGCGGTCCGAGGGCTGGAACAAGGCACCCGACGAGTTGAAGCCCGATGCGCCCGAGTTGGACCAAACGATCAAGCCGTCGCTGCCACTCGTGGGCGAGCCTTGGGCTGAGCGATTCTCGATGAAGACGGAGCCCAGTGCAAAGATCGAACGACCCGAGCCTGCCGCAGTGCTCGCATACACACCCACGCCGCCACCAGTGTTGGTGTTCTCACCACGCACGCCGAAGCCCGTGGACCCACTTGAGCGACCACGGACACCGACGTTGCCTTGGCCATAGACACCAGTAGCATCGGCGCTGGTGCCAGCCGAGGTGCCAATCACACCGACGTTCCAGTTGCTATTTTGGGTCGAGGAGTTGTGGCCCCAGACACCGATAGCACCACCAGAACCAACCTGACCGAGGACGCCGACGTTACCAGCGCCGGTTGCACCGCCAAGCGCACCAATAGTGAAGTTGGACGCTGCGCCGACTTCCGTTGGCACCGTTGAGTTGTTCGGCAGAGTACCCGAGATACCGCCGCCAGCAAGGCCTCGGACGCCTGTCGACCGAACCGTTGCGCTGGAACTTGTGCCTGATGAGTTGAAGCTGTAGGTAGTGACGCCGGACGCGGCACTGGACAGCGTATTGCCAGCTGTAAGCGTGCCGCCCGCGCCAGCACTTGCTGCAAGCGTGGTCCAGAATGTGGGCGAAAGATCAGGAGAGTTGTTCGTGTTCGACGCCTGCAAACTACGCCACGAAGAACCTTGGAACAACACTGCGTCGTTGACGCCATAGGTGACCAGAGCACTCCAAGAGCCCTGCCAATTCACGTTGTTCTGACCAGCGGGACCTGCGGGACCCTGAGCACCAGCCGGGCCCTGCGGACCAGCCGGACCCATCGGACCCTCGGGGCCCGTGTTGCCAATCGGACCAGCCGGGCCCTGAGCACCCGTCAGACCCGTCGGTCCGATGGGGCCTTGGATGCCTTGGGCACCTTGCGCGCCCTGAGGACCTTGCGGGCCTTGTTGTCCAGTTGTCAGAAGCGTCATTGAAACGCTGGTGAAGTTACCCTCGACGGTGCTCACATTCGAACGCAAAACTTGCACTTCGATGTAGTCACCAGCCGCGAGTCCCAAGATGACGCTGCCGTTCACCGGCATGATGTTGCTTGATGCCTGTGAGCCGAAAAACTCGCGTTCAACGAGTGTCCCGTTGCGCCTGATCCTGACGCGACTATCAAAGACGTTGCCGCCGCTGAACAGAACGTCGGTGTTGATCAAGTACGAACCGGTTGTGGTCGCGGTTAGCCGAGACGGGGACGAACCGTTCCAGATGGGCGCGAGTCCCGTGTTGTGCGAGGCATTGTTAAAGCTCAACGTGGTCCAGGTGTTAGCCGAGAGCGGCGTCGAGTTGATGCTGACTTGGGCCGAGAGTTCGGGACCCGCCGTTCCAGGTGTGCCTTGCGGGCCAACCGGACCGATGGGGCCTTGGATGCCTTGCAGACCCTGAGCGCCCTGCGCGCCTTGCTGGGCCAACAGGCTCCACGAGGCCGGGCTCACGTCCGGCGTCGCGTTGGTGTTGGCGGCGATGGCGATGTAAGCCGAGCCGTTGAAGAAGACAGCATCATCGATGTCATAGCTGGCCGCGTTGGTCCACGTGCCTTCCCACTGCAGACCCTTGGCGCCTTGCGGGCCAGCGGGGCCTTGAGCGCCCTGTGCACCAGGAGCGCCGGCGGGGCCCGTCAGACCGATCAGACCCTGAGGACCTTGAGGACCAGCGGGACCCATCGCGCCGTCAGCGCCAGCGGGACCAGTCAGACCGATCGGACCCTGAGGGCCTTGCGGACCAGCGGGGCCCATCGGGCCATCAGCGCCAGCAGGACCAGTCAGACCGATCGGACCCTGCGGGCCTTGAGGACCAGCGGCACCCGTCGCGCCATCAGCGCCAGCGGGACCGGTCAGACCGATCGGACCCTGAGGGCCTTGCGGACCAGCGGGGCCCATCGGGCCATCTGCGCCAGCAGGACCAGTCAGACCGATCGGCCCCTGAGGGCCTTGCGGACCAGCGGGGCCCATCGGGCCATCAGCGCCAGCGGGACCAGTCAGACCGATCGGACCTTGCGGACCAGCAGGACCAGCAGGACCAGCAGGACCTTCCGGCCCAGTTGCGCCTTGAGCGCCAGCAGGACCTGTCAGACCGATGGGACCTTGCGGACCGGCAGGGCCAGCAGGACCAGCGGGACCGCTGCCGGGGAGGAGCGTGGAGGTTGCGGGCATGGTCTGGCCGGGCAGCGTGTAGGTGAGCTGCGAGTAGAAGACCGGGCCAGTGCCGCTGTCGTTGACGACATTGCCAGCGACGAGGGTGTTGAAGCCGCTGTCACCGACGAGGACGGTGCCACTGCCAGTGGCCTCGACAGCGGGCTGGTTGCCCGAGCTGATGGAGCCGTTGGTGAGGCTGAAGTTGGCGTCACCAGCGACGACGACGCGACCGGTCTGCTCACCCGAGGTGATGTTGACGCGGGTCGTGTTGCCGCCTGCACCGCTGTTGACATTGACGCTCACGCCCAAGGGGCTGGCGTTGATGTTGCTCCAGTTGGTGGCGTTGACGATGCCTTCGGCGACATCGAGCACCGCGGCGCCGCCGCCGTTGCTGGCGATGACGTTGCGGCCGGTGATTTCGCTGCGGCGAGTCGCCCAGGCGCCGGTGTTCGTCATCGAGACGGCGGGCTGGTTAGCCGGGGCGGTCAGACGCACGTTGTAGAGGAAGAGCTTCTGGCCTTCGGTGCCCGTGAAGTCGATAGCGGGGCCCGAAACGCCGTTGATGTTGACACCCGTCCAGCTCGACAGGTTGCCATCTTCACCCACGCCGTTCACGGGGATGTTGACGGTCAGCGTGCCGTTGAGGTTGGCGGCAAAGCCCGACTCGCTCTGAGCCGAGACAACGTGAATGCCCTGAGCGATCGCGACGTTTTCGGTGTAGCTGCCGGGAAGAACAGTGATGCTCTTCTGGTTGTTTGCACTCGCACCATCGAGCACGGCAGCGTTAATGGCAGCCTGAATGCTCGAGAAGTAAGGCGAGGTGCCGCCGGGCTTGACGACGTAGTCGGCAGCGTTGATGCCTGCGGGACCTTGCGGACCGGCGGGGCCTTGCAGGCCTTGAGCGCCCGTTGCGCCAGTCAGGCCGATGGGGCCCTGTGCGCCGGTTTCACCTTGGATGCCCTGAGGACCAGCAGGACCAGTCGCACCGTCAGCGCCAGCTGGACCTTGAGGACCAACTTCACCCTGCAGGCCTTGAGCGCCCGTTGCGCCAGTCAGGCCGATGGGGCCTTGCGGACCAGCAGGACCAGTCGCACCGTCAGCGCCAGCTGGACCCTGCGGACCAACTTCACCCTGCAGGCCTTGAGCGCCCGTTGCGCCAGTCAGACCGATGGGGCCCTGTGCGCCGGTTTCACCTTGGATGCCCTGAGGACCAGCAGGACCAGTCGCACCGTCAGCGCCAGCAGGACCTTGAGGACCAACTTCGCCCTGCAGGCCTTGAGCGCCTGTTGCGCCAGTCAGGCCGATGGGGCCTTGCGCGCCGGTTTCACCTTGGATGCCCTGAGGACCAGCAGGACCTTGCGGACCAACTTCACCCTGCAGGCCTTGAGCGCCCGTTGCGCCAGTCAGGCCGATGGGGCCCTGAAGACCAATCTCGCCTTGGGCACCCTGAGGACCAGCAGGACCCTGCGGACCAACTTCACCCTGCAAGCCTTGAGCGCCCGTTGCGCCCGTCAAGCCGATGGGGCCTTGCGCGCCGGTTTCACCTTGGATGCCCTGAGGACCAGCAGGACCTTGCGGACCAACTTCACCCTGCAAGCCTTGAGCGCCCGTTGCGCCGGTCAGGCCAATCGGGCCTTGAGGGCCGACAGGACCTTGCGGACCGGTGGGGCCGCTGCCAGGAAGCAGAATCGCGCTGGCGGGCATGGTCTGGCCGGGCAGCGTGTACGTGAGCTGGGTGTAGAAGACGTTACCGACGCCGTTGGTGCTGACAACGTTGCCAGCGACCGTGGTGTTGAAGCCGGTGTCAGCAAGCAGAATGTCGCCGGTGGTGTTGTCAATAACAGCGGGCTGGTTGCCGGAACGGATCTGGCTGTTGCCGATGCTGAAGGCCGAAGAGCCCGATGCGCTGATCTGACCGAAGACGTCAGATGCGCTGATGAACATGTTGCCGCCAACCAGAGCGATGGCGGGCGTCGTCGGCGCGGTGGGCCAGAAGGTGCCACCCGTGCCTTGCAGCGTGCCCGCGCTGATGGTGACGGGAACGCCCGTGCCACCGGCAACGCTGCGGAAGTTGACGTTGTTGATGACGACATCGCTGCCCGAGCCGGTGTTGCTCATATTGAGCGCGCTGGCGGTGCCTTGGGCATATGCGACGCTGTCGCTCAGGTAGAGCTGCTGGAACGACGTGCCGTTGAAGTTGATGGCAGGGCCGGTGGGCGCGTTGATGTCGATGGCCTGCACCGAGACGACGCCGCCGGTGTTGAACGTAACGCTACCGGTGATCTGCGTGGCGAAGCTCTTGCCTGCAACAGCGCTCTGGAGGTGAACGCCGCCGACGAGCGCGACGTTCTCGGTGTAGTTGCCCGGACGGACCAGCACCGTCGTGGGGCTGCTGGGGCCGAAGCCATCCGCCACGGCGGCGTTGATGGCGGCTTGAATGCTCGTGTGCGTGCCTTGGCCGCTTGCATCAACGATGTATCGAGCGGCGTTCAGACCGGTGGGACCTTGCGGGCCGGCAGGGCCCTGAGCGCCTGCAGGACCAGCGACGCCCTGGGGGCCTTGCAAACCGGCCGCACCAGCGGGACCGACGGGACCCTGCGGGCCGGCAGGGCCAGTGACGCCTTGGGGACCGACAGGACCAACGGGACCGACCGGGCCCACGGGACCCTGCGGACCAGCGGGGCCGGGGTTGCCGTTCAGCGCGAAAGCGGCGTACGGCGCACTGGTGATGCGCTGACGCGTGGCGAGCACGGAGTACGGATTGGGGCTGCCTGCGGGAGTGCGGACGCGAATTTCGAGCCAGCGCTGCTGGCCCGTGAAGGCGGCGGCGCCGAAGTTCAGTTCAACCGCGAAGCGCGAGTTGGCGACGTTGACGCCATTGGCCTGCAACGTGGGACCGACCTGACCCGGACCGGTCGGCACACTGAAGAGGCGGAACTCGAAGTCAGCGGGTCCATCGAAGGCCTGACCATTGAGACGCAACTGGCCTTGATACGTGAAGGCCGCATCCTGCGCCTGAGCGCGAGCGTTGGCGACGGTCCAAGGCGTCATCGAGCCCAGAGCCATCGCGAGGAAGAACGATGCGAGACGTCCGCGAGTCATGTTCAATCTCCAACTCGTCGCAGATCGCGACGAAAACCAAGAAAGTCGGTGTGTGAGGAATCAAACTCGGTGAGCAGCGACACCCAGCCTGTGCGAAACACGCAGGCCCACTGATCACGAGTGATGAAGCGATTCAGGCGCAGCTACCGCCGGCGAGCACGTTGAAGTAATCGACAACGTCCTGGTCTTCGGGGAAGACGCCGTTGCCGTTGAAGTCGATGGTGTCGCAATCGCCGGTCGAGCATGAGCCGCCAGCGAGCACGTTGAAGTAATCGACAACGTCCTGGTCTTCGGGGAAGACGCCGTTGTTGTTGAAGTCGATATCGGAGCACGGCGTTTGCGTGCCGCCAACCCAGAAGCCACCAATGACGGAGTAGCCGTCAACGGAAAGCAGCTCGTCGCTGGCGTCGGGCTGACCGATGGTGCCTTCGAGCTCGAAAAGCCCCTGGAATGTGAGAACGGACGAGTAGCCGCCGCCGCCGTCGATGGTGTACCAATCGACGACAAAAGGCTGTGCCAAGCCCACTGTTGCAGTCATGGCGACAGTCAAGGTCGCGACAATTCCGCGCATAGTCAACTCCCTCTCAACGGGGACGCCCGGTTCGTGAGCTGAATATACGAGAATTGCGCGAAGCGTCAAGATCGTGGAGGGGGAACACGAAGAAAAACACACAAAATGTGAAGTCACCTAAAGCGTGTATTCAAGATATTCGTCGCAGCAATGAATCGCCCGACACGCATTTACCGGTCCACCTCAGCGCGGCGGTGACAAATGAAAACCGCCGCGAGAGGGCTCGCGGCGGTGGATCGTGAAAGTGCCCAGGACAGGACTTGAACCTGCATGCCGGTGAAGGCTCTACCACCTCAAGGTAGTGCGTCTGCCAATTTCGCCACCTGGGCTCGTGGTACTTGGATGTTGCGGGCGACGCGGAGATTCCGAATCGACCGGGAGGGAAGTATACGTCGGCAGGGCGGCGTGCTTCCACTGTCAATCGCGGGATGGAAAATGGGAGCATTTTCAGCCGGGAGCCTTCAAGACCCCCGCGTCCGGCAGTTGCAGCGGGAAAGATTCGAGGTGTGGCTCGCCATGACGCGTTGCATACGCGCCGCGAGACACATCGAACCTGCTGCCATGTCCCCCACTGCCACGACCATCACCATGACTTCCTCCGCTGCATCGTCTGCTCAACTTGTCGCGTTCTACGAAGCTGTCGCCACGAAGGCGAAAGCTGCGAGCGTGTTTGGTGAGATCAGCGTCTCACCCGCGATGCTGAAGTGCGACGCAGCCGCGAGCGCTGATCCTGCGTTCTACTCCCTCAGCGTGGACGCCGGCAAGATGTGGGTGAATCTCAAGACGCCCGCGCGGTACTTGAGTCAGAGCATCGAGCAGGATCTGGTGCACACGGGCGACAAGATTCCTGAACTGCTGCACGAAGAGCTCGTCGAACTCGGCTATCCCGACCTGCTCCCCGGCGGCCCCGCGCTGGGCTTTGAGCACTTCCGCGATGAGCAGAAGCTGTACACGTTCCGCACGGCGACGCCGATTGATGTGAACAAGCTGCAAGACGCGAAGAGCGTGGAACTGGGAACGATGCTGTTGCTCGCGTATGAGGCAACGTTTCGGCGGCTGGGGGATATGGAAGCGGGTGACGACGAGTAAGCGCGAGGGGAGGGGTCATGCCGCGTGTGCGCATTTGGTGCTTGGCTGCGTGGGAAGCACGTTTTCTCGATCTTGAAGATCCGAGGATTGCCATCACGCGTCAGGCGCTGACGAGCCGCATTGTCTTTCTCCGCGGGAACTGGCGCGGTCGGTTGGCTGCCACAAGACCGCCTAAGGATCCGCTGGACGGCAAGACGCTTGAGTGGTTGGTGATTGCACACCATGCCACGCTCGTGGGCAACGATCTGTCGTCCGTGATCGCTTCCACTGGTCAGTACGAGCTTGACGACGCCGAGTATGACACGGTTGAGAGCGCCTTGCGATTCGTGCTCGGTCGAATCGTGCGAGATGACGGATATGCCGCACTTAACGAATTCGGAGAGCTGCTGGCTGGCGATCTGTCTGTGATTGGATCGGATTTTGACTGGATCATCACGCAGAGCGTGACCTGAAGGTAAGAGTTCCGATCCACGTGCGAACGGCTCAGTGTTCGACATCACGCCGCAGGCTCAAGCCCAATACTTGGCGATGCTGCGAACTCTGCTTGCTTTGGCTGCACTTGCGATTTCCACCGGCTCTGTTGTTGCACAAGGCACGCGCGCGGACTACGAGCGAGCGGCGGGCATCTCTCGCGAGCTCGCGGGCAAGGTTGTCCACGCGGTGGATGATGTCGCGTGGATTGACGGCGGCGGGCTGTGGTACGCGGTGCGGGACGCAGATACTCGCACGCGGTATGTGACGCTTGATCGAGCCGAAGGCACGCCGCGTGACTTGTTTGATCATGCGGCCCTCGCGAAGGCGATTGCCAGCGCGACCGGGCGCGAACGGGTAGACAGCGAGCGATTGCCGCTTGCACGATTGCTGGTGACGCACGACCGCGTGGATGCGATGCTGCGTGAGAGTGGTGCGGTGCTGCGGCAGGATCGCGCGAGCGGCGCGTGGACGACGGTGACGCTGAGCGACTTGGCGGCTGAATCACACGCGTTCCTCTGGCATGAATCCGGCGAGCGCGCGAAGGGCGCGTCGAGCGGCATGGTGTTTGTGAACAACACCAGTGACGTGCTTCGCCTGTGGTGGCTGAGCGGCGACGAGCGCGCGCCCTATGGCGAGGTTGGAGCCGGCAAGACGCGGAGCCAACACACCTTTGGCGGTCATCGCTGGCAAGTGACGAAGGGTGACAACGGCGTTGTGTTTGAAGGCGCGGCACTGGATGAGCAGACGATCGTCGTGCTGCCGCGGGAGAAACGCGAGAGCGAGCGACCGACGCGTGCGAGCGACGAATCCGAGCCGCGTGTGCGTGCGATGATTCGCGAAGGCAACGTGGTGCTGATCGATGGCGAGCGCGAATCGCGCGTGACGGATGTGCAGGATCGCTCGCAAGGGTGGTACAGCGGGCCCATTGAGTGGTCGCCAGATCGCACGCGGTTCGTCGCCCGCTTTGTGACGCCCTCGCAGAATCGCATCGTGCACATTGTCGAGTCTTCGCCCGCGGACCAGGTCCAGCCGAAGTTGATCTCGTTTCAATACGACAAGCCGGGTGATGTGGTTGAGGCGTGGAAGCCTCGCCTGTTTGATGCGGAGACGGGAAGCGAGATCGCGATCGATGATGCGCTGTTTCACGTGCCGCCCGCGATTGATTCGCTTGCGTGGTCGGCGGATTCGTCGTTCTTTTCGTTCGTGTACATGGAGCGCGGGAACAAGGTGATGCGGCTGGTGCGCGTGACGCGAGATGGCAAAGCGAGCACGATTGTCGAGGAGACGCCGAGCACGTTTGTCGATGTCGTCAACGCGAAGTACTTTCATCGCCTGGGCGCGAGCGGGCAGGCGCTGTGGATGTCCGAGCGCGATGGCTGGCGGCACGTGTACTTGCTTGACGAACGCCGCGAGTCGACCGAGAGCATCGTGCGGCAACTGACAAAAGGCCCGTGGGTCGTGCGCGGTGTCGAGCAAGTGGACGAAGCAGCGCGGGAACTGGTGATCCGTGTGAGCGGCGTGTATCCGCAGCAGGATCCGTATTACATCCACTACGCCCGTGTGAAGCTGGATGATGCCAGCATGACGCTCCTGACAGATGGTGACGGCACGCACGAAGTCGAGTTTTCGCCTGATGGCACACTGCTGCTGGATCGATACTCACGCGTGAACATGCCGACGGTGACACAGGTGCGCGATGCACGCACAGGAAGGCTTGTCGCGGAACTGGGTAAGGGCGATGCGAGCGCACTGGTGGAGGCGGGGTGGAGCATGCCCGAGCCGTTTGCAGCGAAGGGTCGCGACGGCGTGACGGACATTCACGGCTTCATCATCAGGCCCACAAAGTTCGACGCGAGTCGCACATATCCGGTGATTGAGTTCATCTACGCAGGGCCGCACGGATCACACGTGCCCAAAGCGTTCAGCGCGGACCTTGGCTTTCGGCAGGAGATGGCGGAACTTGGCTTCATTATCGTGCAGATCGACGGCATGGGCACCGCCCATCGCAGCAAGGCGTTTCATGATGTGTGCTTCAAGAACTTGAAGGACGCAGGGCTGCCTGATCGCATCGCGTGGATGCGGGCTGCCGCGGCGAAGTATCCGCAGATGGACATCTCGCGCGTGGGCATCGTCGGCGGATCGGCAGGCGGACAGAACGCGATGGGCGCGCTGCTGCATCATGGTGATTTCTACCAAGTCGCGGTCGCGGACTGCGGCTGTCACGACAACCGTGTGGACAAGCGATGGTGGAATGAAGCATGGATGGGCTATCCCGTGGACGAGAGTTACGCCGAGTCGTCCAACGTGACGCATGCGCACAAACTTCAGGGCAAGTTGCTGCTCATCGTGGGCGAGGTTGATCGCAACGTTGATCCAGCATCAACCATGCAGGTGGTCAATGCGCTCATCAAGGCTGACAAGGACTTTGACTTGCTCGTGATGCCCGGCGTGGGGCACGGCGCTGCGGGCACAAACTACGGGCAGCGGCGCACGATGGACTTCTTTGTGCGGCACTTGCTGGGCGTGGAGCCGCGACGCGACGCGAACGCTGAATAAGTCTTCATCGTGTAAAGTTCACAAGAGCTCGTTTCGTCAACATTCTTTCGCATCAGGCCCGATATCATGCCCCGCTTCGCCGCTTCGCTCGGCGTGGTTGGAGGGTTTTCGATGCGCGTGCTCATGCTTGGTTGGGAGTTTCCGCCTTTCATCGCCGGCGGTCTTGGCATCGCCTGCTATGGATTGACGAAAGCCCTCGATAAGCAGGGGCATTCGGTCATCTTCGTGCTGCCCAAGCCCGTCGATCGGTCCAAGAGCAGTCACGTGAAGATGCTCTCGCCCATGAGTGTGGCGGGCGTCGCGGCCCAAGGCGGGCTGCCGCTGCGCGATCTCGCGGCGCTGAGCGGCCCGGGCGGCACCGGGCTCTATCAGTTTCAGCATGCCGTCTTTCATGGCGTGCCGGCGAGTTTCAGCAACCCGTATCCGGGCAGCAACGTGCAGCGCACGCAGGGTGTAGGAGCGACCAAGGAAAAGCTGCCCGCAATGGACAGCGACGGCGCGCTCGACATTGACGCATCGCTGATTGGCGCAGTCGACAGTGCGGGCGAGCCGCTCACACCTCCGCCCCAGCCAGCCCAGCAACTCAAGAGCGGCACAGAGCGCGGCTTCATCGGCACAGGCGGCGGCGCAGGCGTCGGTTATGGCAACGATCTCGTGGGCGATGCCGAGCGCTACGCGCGGCTGTGCGTCGCTCTCACGCGTCGTGAAGACTTTGACATCATCCACGCGCACGACTGGCTGACGTTCCCCGCCGCGATCGCCGTCGCGAAGGTGACGGGCAAGCCGCTCATCGTGCAGATTCACAGCACCGAGTTTGATCGCTCGGGCAGCAACGTCAATCAGCGCGTGTACGACATCGAGCGCGCGGGCATGCACGCCGCGGACAAAGTCGTGTGCGTGAGCCAACTCACCGCCAACATCTGCGAACGCCGCTACGGTGTGCCCGCCAACAAGCTGGGTGTCGTGTACAACGGCCTCGACAAAGACGCGCACCAGCCCGCACAAGGCGCGCACATCGAGACCGATGACAAGATCGTGCTCTTCCTGGGTCGCATTACGATGCAGAAGGGCCCCGAGTACTTCATCGCCGCCGCCAAGCGCGTGCTGGAGAAAGTGCCCGATGCCAAGTTCGTCCTTGCAGGCAGCGGCGACATGGCCCTGCGCATGATCGATCTCGCCGCGAGCATGGGCATCGGCGGCAAGGTGCTCTTCACCGGCTTCCTGCGCGGCGGCGACATCGAGCGCGTCTTCAAGATGGCCGACTGCTACGTCATGCCCAGCGTGAGCGAGCCTTTCGGCATCGCCGCACTCGAAGCCATCAGCCACGATGTGCCCGTCATTCTCAGCAAGACCAGCGGCGCCAGCGAAGTGCTGCAGCACGTGCTGAAGGTCGACTTCTGGGACATCGACGAGATGGCCAACAAGATCGTCTCGGTCCTGCGCCATCCTTCGCTGAGCCAAACCCTGCGCGACCACGGCCGCATGGAACTGCACCGCCTCACGTGGGACCAAGCCGCGACCAACTGCGTGAAGGTGTACGAAGGCGTGATCGCCGAACGCACGACGCGCGCAGCAACGGCATAAACACCCAGCTTCATCTCACGGGCATGCGTCACCGGCAAGAACACCCAGAAACGCGACGACGTCAGCGTCCTCGGGATAGACGCCATTGTTGTTGAAGTCGATATCGCCGCAGACCTGCGTACTGCACGCGCCGCCAGCGAAGACGGTGAAGAAGTCGAGCGTGTCCTGCGCTTCGGGGAATGTGCCGTTGCGGTTGAAGTCGATGGAGTCGCACGGGCACGTCGCGGGGAATGAGCCGCGCAGCAGATGGCGGGCGTAGAAGTCCGTCCGTTCAATGGGCGTGAGCGTGCCGATGTAGAACTCGCCGTTGGGACGCATAGCCATAGCTTTGGTCCACGAGCGAATGCCCAGCGCCGTCCACGTGCTTCCATCCCAGCGGAAGACCGACTCGGAGTTCGTCGACCCAGCACCGCTTGCGATGATCGTGCCATCAGGACCTTCCGCGAGCCTGTACGGCACGATGGCCCGCAGCCGCCCCACTGGTGTCCACGCCGATCCGCTGACGCGATACACATTCGACTCAGTCAAGGATACGGGAAAGTCCCCACCAACGAGTATGTCGCCATCAGCAAGTAGATGCAGCGAATATACCGCAAAGGCTACTCCGGGCAGTCCGGGCAGTGTCATGGACTGCCACGCGCCGTTCACAAGACGATACAAGCCAGACTGCATTCTACCGGCCAGCACGTTTCCGTCTCTGTCAATGCCCAGATTTCGAATGCCGTCGAAGCCCGGTGACAATGCTGGTGTCAGAGTCCACTGAGTACCATCCCATATCGCTACACGCGTTGCGCTACCACAGATCGCAAGGCGCCCATCCGGCAGGAGTTGAACATCCGCAGGTATGCCCACGCCAGGATTGACCCCGAGAGATGACCACGTTGATCCATTCCAGCGTGCTATGTTCGGAAGATTGACCGGACCACCCGCGCGACCAGTAAACGAGCCGATCGCGATGATGTCCCCGTTTGGCAGCTTTTCCAACCCGCGAACCTCGCCATTGAGTCCTCCATCCATCGCATGCCAGCGGGTACCGTCCCAGCGCGCCACATAAAAGACCGGAACTTCGCCTGCGTAGATGAACTCGCCACCCACGATCACATGGCCGTTATTGTCAAAGACGATGTCACGCACGATGCCCAGCGGACCACCCGTACTGAAAAGACGCTCCATCACGCCACCACGCACGCGCATCATGCGATCAACAGCAAATGTCGGTCGCGTCGCGCTTGATGTGGTCGGCACTGGGTAACCGCCCGTTATGAAGTAGTCATCTGGCCCAATGACAGACACACTATTGGTGCTACCCACCCCCGGCAGAGAAAATGTCCCGCTTGTCGTTGCAGAGATCCCGTCCCATCGGCGAGCTTGGTTAGACGCGGTGATGAGATACTCGCCGTTTGGCAACGCAAACAGATTCTGGCTTGGAAAGATACTTACGACTGGGCTGATCCACGCGCCATTCCACTGCCGCACCTGCGACGCAATCGAACTGGATGCCATGAAGCCGCCGTTGGGCAGCGGCACGAGCGCGCGTGGCGCCCACGAAAGCCCGCCGGTCACACCGGCCCATGAGGTCGTACCGGGCAGCAGTCGCGCGACACGAGAGATCGCAAAGATGCCCGAATTCGTAAACTCTCCGGCGATCACAACTGTCCCGTCGCTGAGCAGCGTTGCGGCGAGTACATCTGCGTTGACACCAGAACCGATCTGCGTCCACGCCGATCCATCCCACTGAGCCGTCCGCAGAATGGGGGTTGTGTCATTCTGCGTGAACGCGCCGACAGCCACCAGCCTGCCGTCAGGCCGCACAACCACACGATTCACTGCGCCGTTGAACGCCCCGCCCAGTCGAACCCAGCCGCTTGACGTCAACTTGTAAACTCCCGTCCCGGTAGAGTTCGCCACCACCCCGAGTTCATTGGTTGGAGTGATGAACAACTGCACGACACGGGAAGGGGGCGCGCCCATATCCGTCCACGTATTGTCGGCCGGGTTCCACGCTGCCACACTTCCGATCGGCGTCGTGCCAACCGCACCGACTACACCCGCAACGACGATCACACGCGGCAGGGGTCCATCAGGTCCGTCCGGGTCCCACGCCACACTCGACAACACCACATCTGTCGCACCGAGTGCGCCGAACTCCGGTATCCAGTTGGGGCCACAAGCACCTTGCGCGAGCGCTCGATTAGCGATGATACTGAGCAGAAGCACAATACGGACAAAGAACTTCATGGAATCCCCTTGCAAACTCAACGACTCAGAGTCGCGGTACAACGTGTGAAGATAGCAGATCCCGCGGAACTTGCAACACATGGCGTTCCGTGCAGACGCGTTTTTTTCGATCGTTCTCGGTCTCTTAACAAGCTACTAAAGCGTTCGCTCAAACGCCAACTCATCCTTCAGCACACTCGCCAACCGCTCATACTCATCCAGCGAGTTGTACACCTGCGCACTGATGCGGCAGATGCGCATCGTGAGGCCCGGCACGCCCCACACAGGAACCTGAACCTTGTGCGTGTGCAGCAGGCGGTCCTGCATGGCATCGTGATACTTGGTCGCGCGGGCCATCACGCGGGCGTGCCTCGCATCATCATGCGCGGGCAGAATCATCGAGACGATGCTCCCCAGCATTGCATCCGGCGCGGGCGGCGAAATGCCCAGCGCGTTGCACACCACACCACGGCCTTGTATCGCGAGCTCATGGTTGTGCTTCATCACCGCAGGCCACCCGCCCGGCAGCATTGCTCGCATCGTCGCAATCGCATCGGGAATGGCGTAAATCGCCGTGTAATCCTGCGTGCCAACGTAATCAAACTCCGTAAGAAATTGCGCTCGCCCCGGCTTGGGCTTCTCGGCGTTGTTCGAAAGCGCAAGTGGCCGGAACCCATCGCGCCGCGATGCATCAACATACAGAAACGCCGAGCCCTTGGGCGAACAGATCCACTTGTGACAGTTGGCGGTGTAGTACGTCGGACGCATCGTGCCAAGGTTCACCGGTACCATACCCGGCGCGTGCGCGCCGTCAATGAGCGTCGCGATGCCGCGTGCATGCAGCATCGGCACAAGCTTCTCAACCGGCAGCACCAGCCCCGTCGGACTCGTGATATGGCTGAGCATCGCAAGCTTCGTCTTGCTCGTCACGCTCGCCATGATGGCGTCGATCACCTGCTGTTCGCTCGCGACAGGAAACGGCAGCTTGGCGACAACAACACTCGCTCCGTGAGCCGCCGCGGCCCGGCGCGCCGAGTTCTGGCACGCCGGATACTCGTGGCTGGTGATCAGCACTTCATCACCCGCCGCCAGCCGATGATTCGCGAAGACTGTCGCAACCGCGATGCTCGCGTTGGGCACCAGTGCGAACGCGTCCCACTCGCACGACAGAAACGCCGCGAGCGCCCGGCGAGTCGCGTCCATCGCGCCTTCATGGTCTTCCACGAAAAACTTGACCGGATCCGCCTCAAGCCGATCGCGCCAAGCGCGCTGTGCCTCTTGCACGAGCACGGGCGTCGCGCCAAACGAGCCATGATTCAAGAACGTAAGACCAGGCTGCAGCCGCCAATGGCGAGAGAGTTCAGAAGGCATGCGGGAGAATAGTGCCCGAGTGCGAAGCGGCGCAGAACGACATGCGCTCAGAGAGCGCTCAGGCACGCAACAGCCACGTTCATTCCTCGCGCTTGCTCTTCTGCTGGTTCTTCAACTGGTTCGCAATCAGCACCTGCGCCGCCGTACGACCGGTGAACTCCAGCTCACGCGCTTCCATCAGCAAGGGGTCAGGACGAACCTTGTCGCTGGCCCAGTTGGTACGGGCAGGAGCGCCCGGCAACTCACGCATCCACGCGGGCGTCGCCCGGCGAGGCGTCACGAGCGGGCCAGCAGTCAGCAGGCCTTCATCCACCGTGCCCGCAGGGAAACCAGCAACGCCCGAGTCGTCAGCACGCACCGACACAATGGGCGTAAAGGGCCGCTGCACGACAGGACTCAGCGTCGTGGGCGTGCTTTGGCTGCGCGTGTGCAGCAGCATCGCGCCGCCCAAAGCCAGCATCAGCACAGGAGCAGCGACAAGCAAGCCGCGCGACAGCGCGAAAGTCGGGCGCACCGGCTGCGGCTGCGTGCGTTCCAGACGCATCGCAATCGCGCGACGCAGACCTTCGGGCGCAGCTTCCATCGGCGCGGCGTCACGATTACGAAGCAGCGCATGCACCACGGCTTCTTCACGCGCCACGCTGCCGACCTTGCGGTCATCCAGCACGCGCGTGCTGCGCCAGGAGGAAATCAGTTGCAACAGCTTCATCACGCGCGACCTCCCGCAGCTTGCATCGCCGCGATGTCTTCATCCGCGCTGATGTTCACTTCAATCACGGGCATCCAGCCTTCGCTGCTTGCGCCCTTCGCCAAGGTCTGACGAGCGCGGAACAGACTCACGCGCACACCCACCTGGCTCTTGCCCATTACCTTCGCGATCTCACCGATCGACATGTCTTCCGCATATCGCAGCCACAAAGCAGTCTGCTGATCAGGCGACAGCGTCCGCTCCGCCAGAGCCCACAGCTTGCGGCCAAGCCGGCGATCATCCGCCGTCTCCAAGCCATCAACGCCTTGCGCCGCGGGACGATCAAACGACTCCCACACCTGCTCGCGTGACATCTTGCGGTGCTTGCTCACCGCAAGCCGCGAAGCGATGGTGTACAGCCACGTCGAAAACTTCCAGCTCGGGTCGTAACTGCCAATGCGTTCCCACGCCCGCGCGAACGCTTCCTGCGTCAGCTCTTCCGCATCGCTGCGGCAACGCGTGCGACGCAGCAGGAAGTTGAACAGCCGCGTTTCAAAACGCGTCACCAGTTCACCAAAGCACGACATGGCAGCACCCGTGCCGGACTGGGCGCGCACGGCCAGTTCTTCAGGGCTTTGCTGACTGAGGGGAGGCATCGGACTCGCGAGCGTGGCCATGCTGGGGGGCATAGGTGTCCCTTGGGAAGTCGCTCTATTGTTCGCAGGCTGACAGGCCGGCGTTACAGGCGGTAAATCCATTACTGACAGCAATTTGCAGTTGCGAGGTAACGTTTCCGGACGCAAGTGCGGTTCTCCGATCGACTGGTGGTGCGACGGATGTGCCAGTGGAAGGTCGTCGGCTCGTTCCTGGTAGTAGCAGCAAAGTCGGGAAGGCGCGGTGCGGCGGATGCTGACTTGGCCGTGATGGGCTGCAAGGCCAAACGCCGCGCATCGTGACACGTCGCGACGCCGCCCTGGACCCCAAGCGCGTGTTGTGATGAGCGAGTGACAGCGTCACGTTCAAATCGAACGTGCGCTCGGTTGCGAGACCATCGCGCGAAGCCGCGTGATGCTGACGAGCGTCACGCAGTCGCGAACTCCAACGACGACAGAGTTCATGGATTCGCACGCATGGCGCGATCCTGCGCAAGTCAATGGGAAGGCCGCTTCATCGATGTGTGTGTTGACTTCTGTCGAACGATGTCACACCTCGCCACAGGATCTGCACTCGATCGATCACTGCGTGATGTTTGCTCGCGACGCGCTTCCATGATGATGCGTTGAAGACGATCTCATGAAGCACGCTAGTGCGTCGCGTCCGCGCGTCTTTGTCCGCAAAGAGCATCGCGTGAAAAAATGCACACGCGCTGCATGAAGATCGAAAATTGTCATGACAAAACTCGCGCTTGTGGCAATAACGCGCGAATCGCGAGCGTTGCACTCCCGCATGCGTCGCAACTTCGCGCCGCAAAGCACAACAAGGAGACGGGTATGGCGACCAAGCGTTTGAATACGACGGCGGCGGTTATGGCATTGGTCGCGGGCACTTGCGTTTCGGCTCCCGCGCTGGCGGTGGTGAAGTCCTGGATTGCGCCCGTGAGCGGAAACGCAAGCGTGGGAGCGAACTGGTTCCCCGCAGGCGTGCCGCTCATCACGGATCAGTGGGTGATCACGGTGCCAGGCACGTACACAGTCACGCTGGACGCTGCGGCACCTGACGCGTCGGATTCGTTCGCGGTGGTCGCCGATGGCACCATCACGATCAACAACCAGGGTGCCACGCACGTGACGTCGCGGCTTCGCGCTGGAAGTCCTGCGCCGGGCCAAGCCACCGCGATCTTTACGGGCAATGCGTTTCAAGCGGCGGAAGTGTTCGTGGCCTCGCTCACTCCCGACATCAATGGCATCATGACCTTTGACGGCGCGGACGTGACACTCGAAGACAACGGACTGATTCGCGTGTCGGACAACGTGAACTGCACCGGCACGCTGCGACTTCGCAACGGCGCGGTGATGACGGACGCGAGCAACCCGCCCGGCGTTGATACGGACACGGGCGAGATTGTCGTCGGCGCAGACGGTTCCATCAACGTGAACGATGCTCAGATCGTGCTGGCAGACTGGGACGTGGACATGTCGGCGGGCGGCAACCTGACGCTGAGCAACAACGCAATGGTGGAAGTTGATGGACTGACGCTGGGCGCTACCAGCGTTGTCAGCGGGTCGGGCACGCTCGATGTCGGAGGCCTGACCGCTGTTTCGGGAGCTCGTGTGGAGAACGTGGGCGATCTCACGCTTGATCTGCCGCTGGTGGCGACCGTGCCGAGCACGCTGCGCGTGAACACGGGCGTGATGACGCTGCCTCAAACCGCAGTGCTGCGCAACGGATTTCCGCTGGCATCGACCATCCAGATGAACGGCGGCGCGCTGGTGGCGGAGAGCTTCCCGTTGTTTCCGACTGGAACGATCGACAACTTCGCAGCCGGGTCGATCATCGGCTTTGGCATCATCGACGCGAACATTGACAACGACGGCGTGATCCAACCCGGGGGCGTTGGCCTTGTGCTCGCCGGCGAACTCTTCAACGACACGGGCACGATCAACGGCACCGCTCTCGCGTTTCCCGCCACCGGCTCTTTTCGCGGCACGGGCAACGTCAACGCTGGCGTCAACTTCGGACCAGGCTCGACCATGACACTCACAGGCGACACGCAGTTCGGCACATTTGGCGCCGTTGCCGCGGCGGGCGTGACGTTCCAGGGCGAAGCACTCATCAACGGCCACGCCGCCTTCTTCCGCGATGCGGGCATCATCGACATCGATGGCATCGTGCGCCTTGCGGGCGGCTCGCTGCGCGTTGACAACGGCGCGATCGTCACCGCCACGGCGGAACTGCATGGTCCGGGCGCTGTGGTGGGCAATTACAGCGTGAGCGGTCTGCTCAACACCGACGGGCCGATCATCATGCCAGTCGGCAGCCTCCAACTCAACGCGCCAGCCGACACCCGGCTGGTGATGCGTGGCAAGACGGCTGGCGACTTCGGTACCGTGCGCGTCACCGCGCCAGGCACGGCGACGGTCAATGGTGCACTGGAGATCGTTCTGCGCGACTCGTTTGACTACGTGACGGGCGATGAGTTCGTGCTGATCGACGCGCCGGCCGGACGCGCGGGGACCTTCTCCTCCATCACCTACACCAATCCGCGGAACGGTGCCCTCTTCAACCTGCTTTACAACGCCACTTCGGTGCGCCTGCGCGTCCTGCGAGGCGGATGCGACTCCATCGACTTCAACAACAACGGCGTCTTCCCCGAGGATCAGGACGTCATCGACTTCTTCGATGTTCTCGCGGGCGGCTCACCCGCGACGTGCGACCCCGTGCTAGGGTGCGGCAGCATCGACTTCAACAACAACGACGTCTTCCCCGAGGATCAAGACGTTATCGACTTCTTCGTCGTGCTTGCCGGCGGCGCGTGCTCGTGATTCGCTCGCCGCGCGGGCGTACCTTGCCCACGCGTGACTGAACCCCGTAACACCCCTTCGGCGAACCCCGCGTGCTGGCAGCCTACTCGCTGTCCGGCGTGCGGGGTTTCGCCGCTTCAACTGGTGTGGGTCCACAGCCACGAGCAGACGGCGTGCTGCGGGCTAGTCATCGGACCGTGCTGCCAGCCGCAGATAGCGCTCGACCACAGCGCCGACGACCAAAACCACCCCGACTGATTCGGCATAACACTGCCACGATGATCGGACGTGAACTGCGCGCGCCGGGCGCGTTATCACACCGGCAGCCTGTCAATCTGCGTCTTCCATTCCGGTCGTGCGAGCCTGCACAAACCGGCGTGCGCGGCACCAACGCACTTTGCTGGCACAAAGCTCGTTCGTGTGGTATCAAGGAGGGACAGTGCAACGTCGATAGAGAGGTTCAGCCATGCGTTTCGCGAGGAATCAAGACATCAACTTCGAGCAACTCGGCGAATCCAAAGGCGCCGAGAAGCGCCGTCACGGTCGCGTGATCTGTGATGGCGTCCAGTGCTCCATCGGTGAAGTGCTCGACCTCAGCGCCTCGGGCATGCGCGTCAAGACGCGCTTCAAGATGCCCGAAGCCGGCGAAGTCTTCGTCGTCACCCTCGACACCATCGAAGGCCCCCTCGCCGTCCTCAGCCGCATCCGCTGGGTCCGCCGCTGCGGCATGTTCACCCGCGAAGTCGGCCTCGAGTTCTTTGACCCAGGCCCCAAGAGCAAACAGGTCCTGCAAGAGCTCGCAGGTCGCGCGGCGTACAACGACAGCTTCAAGGCCGCGAGCTAAAGCAGCGGACGACGAAGCAAACAGCGGTTGCATCGATGCACCGACGCATAACCCGCGCACCAACTGACCGTTCATACGATCACCGACGGCGGTAATGAGCGGAGCGTGTACGCGTGCAGACATTCCAAGAATTCGCTTGGTTCTTCGCCCACAGCTATCACTTGGGACAGCTTCGTCGCGTGCGAATCGAAAGTACCTCGTTAGCCCCGTGGTTTCGGTTCTATGCCTTTGTTGCGTCGCACGGCGGCGAGTGTTCGTTCCTTTGGGAACCGCCCCGATCTGATCAGTTGCTGTTCCCTCGCGAGCTCGCCAGCATGACTGAAATCCCGGAAGGTGCAGCGCTGGCATGCGGGGGATACTGCGAAGGCTTGCTGTACAACGCCGCCATCTGGCCGGGCGACTGTGGAGAACTCACGTTCGACGCACACGATGTGCAGGAAACGACATGGCCCGCGCTTTTGACGTTTCTGCATCGCATTGCCCTGGAGACCGGCCACGATCCGCTCGTCGTAAGCGAATACCAGAGCCACGATCCACTCGCCCCGCAGGAACTCACGTGGCTGCGCTACTCACGCATCTCCCAAACGCTCAGCGTCGAAGGTGATCCCAATCGCGACTTTGAGTAGTTGCCGGCGTGATCTCACAACGCTCGACAGGTCAGGGCGTCACCTACACTTCCGCGAACGCACGGGGCGCGAATCTCCCGATTCGCTGAGATGCACCCGTTGAACCTGATCCGGTTCGGACCGGCGGAGGGAATGCGAGCAAAGCGACTGTGTGCGGCCCCATTCACGCCGCCTCCGACCTTTGCCCTCCTTCCCAACCCATCCGAATCGCTGCTGGAGTTGGTGACAACCGCGCCCCGCGCGAGGAGCTAGGCCATGACGACGTTTGCTGGATCGATCAACAACCGCGCCGACGACAAGCACACTGCAAACGGGCACGAGCGACATGGCCACCCCGCCGCCCCGGACGCCCGCCCCACCATCAAGCACGCCGTCCCCCTCGCCGGCGCAGCCAACCCCGGCAACACCGCCAGCGTCACCACGCCCGGCTCCTTCGCCCTCAAAGCCGACATTGGCGGCCCGCTCATGTTCGCCAGCCCCGACACCTCCGGCATGCCCAAGGCCAGCAGCAAAACCGCGTGGGACTTCCTGCCCGCCGGTTGGAGCGTCGTTGATCTGGGCGCAGTGAACATCGACACAAGCGACGTCGCCTTCACCAAGCAAACCAACCCGCACGACACCGCCCTCAACACCAGCTTCGGCGGCGGCAAGTTCATCTCGCCGCGCGAGTTCACGCCGTACATCGCCGGCAACGTCTCGCGCGACTGGCTCGGCTGCGTCACCACGTCGCACAAGCACGTGGGAGCAATCGCCGCCCCCGCCCAGACGGGCAGCAAGCAAGGCTGCACCAACTGTCTGGGCGAAACCCACGAATTCGTCGAGTTCAATCTCGCCACAGGCCGCCGCGTGCGCGTCATCTATCCCAAGGGCTTCCAGCCGCGCACGCAGCTCGAACACGCCCGCCTCGGCATCATCACGCCCCAGATGCAGCGCGTCGCCCAGCGCGAGCCGCACCTCTCGCCCGCGCAAGTGCGCGATGAAATCGGCGCAGGCCGCATGGTCATCCCCGCCAACATCAACCACCTCTCGCACAGCCTCGACAGCATGTGCATCGGCCGCGCCAGCAAAACCAAAGTCAACGCCAACATGGGCGCCAGCCCCATCAGCAGCGGCACCCACGAAGAAGTCGAAAAGCTCAAGTGGGCCGAAAAGCACGGCGCCGACACCGTGATGGACCTCTCCACGGGCGGCAACCTCGACGAATGCCGCGCCGCGATTTTGCAGAACTCCTGCGTGCCCATCGGCACCGTGCCCATCTACTCGATGATCATCGGCAAGAAGATCGAGCAGCTCGATTGGCCCACCATCGAAGCCAGCCTGCACCACCAAGCCAAGCAAGGCGTTG
>Ga0315899_10001942_pt1 | contig 23225 bp, 9 predicted proteins | sample LakEriMetagenome_2_FD_203518 | JGI IMG/M metagenome (GOLD analysis project Ga0315899, IMG submission 203518) | Freshwater fungal communities from buoy surface, Lake Erie, Ohio, United States - Buoy 4 MA112 | ecosystem: Environmental > Aquatic > Freshwater > Lake | place: USA: Lake Erie, Ohio... | reverse complement strand
CGGTTCCGCAGGGCGATCGTTTTCTTCGATCGCATAAAGCATTGGCTGCGAAAGGATCGCTCCAAGCCAAAAACTGCAAAGGGGCAAAGCAACGATCGAGGTCAGTAACATTACGATCGCGTGAAGGTGTATTCGAGAGGACATCGTATCTCGGAGAGGCTGAGTTGCAGGTGGGTTGCGGATGAAGGCGGGGTGCATTTTGAACTGTAGCAAACTGCTATGGTAATGCCGCGCGAGGGGAAACGTCGAGTATGATTGACGGACTCGAGAACTCCAAGGAGCCCCCTATGCATTCCCTCCGACTTTGCGGCAGTCAATGTTTTTCTACCTCTGCCTTTTTTCCACGGGCCATTTTTCCACGGGCCATTTTTCCATGGGCCATTGCTCTAGCGATCGCCACGGGATTCGTTTTCCCGGTTTCGGCTCAGAAGGTCTACGACAGCCAAGAAGAAACGGTCCCCAAATACACACCTGAACAGTCGGTGGCCACGGCGAAGCTTCCACCAGGATTTCGGCTTCAGGTCGCCGCATCCGAACCGGATGTGCAACAACCGATCGCGATGGCGTGGGATGTGCGCGGACGCTTGTGGGTCGCTGAAAACTACACATACGCCGAATCGTCCAAGAAGTTTGACATGGATCTGTCGGACCGCATCTTGGTACTCGAGGATACCGATGGAGACGGCACCTTTGATAAACGCAAAGTCTTTTACGAGAACCTCAAGGAGCTGACCAGCATCGAGGTAGGCAATGGCGGCATTTGGGCGTTGGCTTCACCACGTCTGGTGTTCATTCCGGACCGAGATAACGACGATGTTCCCGATCAAGAGCCCATCACCGTGCTCGATGGATTTAATCCCAACATTCGACATAACTTCGCGAACGGATTGCGATTTGGACCGGACGGATGGTTGTATGGCCGCCATGGCATCCTGGGTTCTTCCGATGTGGAGTACGTGGGGCCTCAGGCGAACTCGCCGCTAATGCGAGGTGTACCCGTGCCGCCGGCAGGTTACGGCGTTCCCTTGCAATCCCAGTCGGCGACAACGCCCCAAAAAACTCGGCTTCATTGTGGTGTTTGGCGGTACCACCCAGTGACTCACAAGATCGAAATGGTTTCCGAGGGGACGACCAATCCCTGGGGCATGGATTGGGATGCGCACGGCAACCTCTTTTTCATCAACACGGTGATCGGGCATCTTTGGCATGCGATCCCGGGTGCCCACCTGCAGCGGATGTACGGTGAAGATTCTGACCCGACGGTTTATGAGCTCCTTCCCCAAATCGCGGACCATGTGCATTGGGATGAAAAAGGAGAGGATTGGCGCGAGACTCGCAAAGGTCCACCGAGCACAGGCACCGACGCAGCAGGTGGTGGGCATGCGCACAGCGGATTGATGATCTATCAAGCCGACCAGTGGCCCAAGGAATACCGAAACCAAATCTTTACGTTGAATCTACACGGTCGCCGCATCAATCGAGATCGACTCGAACGGCAAGGCGCGGGCTTTGTTGGCAAGCACGATCAGGACATGGTCTTTTGGGAGGACCCATGGTTCCGCGGACTCGATCTCACCACCGCTCCCGACGGAAGCGTTCTGGTTATCGATTGGTCCGATATCGGTGAGTGCCACGATGACGATGGTGTTCATCGGACCAGCGGCCGAATCTATCGCATATCCTACGATGCCAAGGACCAGCGCCCTTATCAAAAAGCGGCTGACTCGATTGCAAGGATCTCGAAAGTAGGAGCAGACCTGGTCGATGCTGCGAAGAAACAAGCGGGTAATGGGCCGGTTGCTGTTCGAGGATTGACGGTCCTGCGAGCTGAAGAAGTCTCCGAAATCAAAGAACATCCAAATGCTTGGTTTGCAAATCAACTGCTCAAGGCGCTTCGGTTGAATCGACCAGATTCTCAGATCGTCAAAATCGAGGTGGCAAAGGAGATGCTGAATGAAGCCATTCGCGGTGCAAACCGCAAAGGTGTTTCCGAGGTCGCTGGCACTGCCGATGCTGCGACCCAGCAGTTGCGATTGCTGCAGCTTATCGAAGCAAGTGGAGAGTTCCCCACCAAGCAGATCTATACACTTCTTCTTTCGGATCAGCGCGAAGCGATCCATGCATGGGCGATCCGAACACTTGCCGAACGATACGCGTCGATGAACGAGGAACAGCAGTCGGAAGCGACCGCAGAGATTGTTGATTTTCTAAAATCAAAAACCATCGACAAGATTAGTCCGCTAGTGCGACTGAACATCGCTGCGCTATTACCCCGTTTCGGAGATGAGCCTTGGCGCATCGCTTCGATTCTCGCCGGTAGCGAGGACTTAGCCAACGATCGCGATTTCTCCCTCGTTCTGTGGTATTCCCTACGGCACGCCATTGTCGAAGATCCGATGAAGGGAGCGAAGTTGGCGCTGGCGAGCCAGTTGCCCAAGCTGACGGAACTGATTATTCGCAGGTTGGCATCCGAGCCCGCTGACGAAGCGGGTGCACCGAGCGAATCCTATGAAGCCCTCAGCTACTTCCTCGCGGATGTGGCTCGCAAAGCCGACGCGAAGACACAGGAATATGTGATTCGAGGGTTGTGGGAAGCATATCAGGGACGTAAGAACGCCAAGGCACCTCAGGCCTGGGACGAATTGGCTAATAAGGCTAAAGAGAACGCGGACGAGTCCACTCGGCAGAAAGCGACATTGCTCCAAGCTGTTTTTTCTGGCTCGGTGGCAGCCGAGGATTTGATCGCGCTCGCTAGCGATGCGAAAGTCGCTGCCGCCGCACGTCGGTCCGCCATCGAGTCGCTGGGGAACCTCGATTCCGAAGCGGCGAGAACGACGCTTTGGAATTTGGTGAATGACCAAAATTTCGGTGGTGTGGCTGCGTTGGCGATCGGCAAAACGCTCAACGCAGAAAGTGCGAAGCGACTGGTCGATTTGTACTCTGGAGCTTGGCCACCAGGAAAATCGGGAATTGTCAGTGCGCTAGGGGGCAAACGGGAAACGTTGCCGTTGCTGCTCGATGCTATCGAGCAAAAAAAGATCCCCAGTGAGAATATCGATGCGTCGACATGGCGGCAATTCATGGCCGTCGCCGATTGGGATTTGCTCCAGCGGGCCCGTACGATCAATCCAACGCTCGGTGTCGCCAGCGATAAAAAGCAAACGATTGAATCGATGGAGCAATGGTTGACCGACGAGGTTCTCCAGCAAGCCGACGCTGGCCGCGGAAAAACGGTTTGGAACAACGTCTGCGCGCAGTGCCATAAACTCTTCGGTGAAGGGGGCGCCATCGGACCGGAACTCACGGGAGGCCAGCGGACCAACAAACGGTATTGGCTCGAAAATATCGTTGCACCCAGTGCGGTGGTGGCAAGCAGTTTTCAGGTAACCTACTTCCTCACCGATGAAGGAAGTGTGATCACGGGCGTCCCCGTGAGCGAAAACGTCAACTCGGTCACGGTGCAGACAGCCAAAGAGAAAATAGTTCTCTCTAAGAATGAAATCACCGAACGGCGAAAGTCGGAGTTATCGTTGATGCCCGAAGGACTGATCGATCCTCTGAGCCCGGAACTGAGAGCCGATCTGTTCAAATACTTGATGTCCCCCGTTCAAGTCACCGCGAAATAACCCCTAAAACGAAGCCCATGTTTGAATCGATCGTCCGGCTTATGAGCGGCTATTATGAATCGTAAAGAACGCGCAGCCATCGTGCATCAGCGTTTGGATGCGCTCTATCCCGAAGTTCCAATCCCGCTGGAGCATGCGGACCCGTATACGTTGCTTGTCGCGGTCGTGCTCAGCGCGCAGTGCACAGACAAAATGGTCAATCGCGTTACGCCCAGCTTGTGGAAGCTGGCCGACAACCCGCTCGCGATGAGTCGCCAAAAAGTGGAGGCCATTCAGCGGATTATCCAGCCATGCGGTCTCAGCCCGCAAAAATCGAAAGCGATTCAAGGTCTATCGAAGATCTTGGTAGAAGAACACGGGGGGCAAGTCCCCCAGGATTTTGAGGCTCTGGAAAAATTGCCTGGAGTGGGTCACAAAACGGCATCGGTGGTGATGGCCCAAGCGTTCGGCGTGCCGGCATTTCCTGTCGATACGCATATCCATCGCCTCGCGCAGCGTTGGGGGCTGACCAATGGCAAATCGGTTGTGCAAACCGAACGGGATTTAAAAAAACTATTTCCAGAAGTGAGCTGGAACCGTTTGCACCTGCAGATCATTTTCTATGGACGCGAGCACTGCACTGCACGAGGTTGCGATGGAACGGTGTGCGGCCTGTGCAAAGAACTCTATCCCAAACGTCGTAAGGGTGTTGTGACTAGCAAATAGGCGCTGTCGCAAACAGCCATGCCGGTGCACCTGGCTTGCGCTTGACGATTCGCGATGCAGGCGCAGAAGACCGTGGTTTTAGAGGGGAGGTGCGTCCTGAAGCCTTACATCCTGACTGATTACGCACTGACTCGTTACGCACTGACTCACTACGTCCTTTCTTGCTAAGTCCCATCGTTGAGCGGTTGGGAGCTTCGCAGATAAGCCATTAAGTCTCGAAGTTGCGATTCATCGAGTTTGTCGAGAAGCCCCTCGGGCATCAACGAGAGGACTTGAGGTTGCAATTGCTCGATATCGCTACGATCGATCGTATGCATTTGCCCATCAATACTGCGCAAGACGACTTGATCGGGCTGCTCGCTTTCGATGAAACCGCTCAGGACTACGGCATCCGATGTCATCAAGCGAACCATTTGATACCCTTCTCGTATTTCGAGGCTGGGGGCAACGATGTTCCGCAGAAGAGTCCCGAGCTGATCCCTTTGGTACCCTGTCAATTCGGGACCAACACGTCCTCCATCGTCGAAGAGTTGATGGCAACGCCCGCAAAGCTCGCGATAAAGCTTTTTGCCGCGGTACGGATCGCCGTTCCCATCCACGATCGACTTTGCGAGTTGTTGGCTTCGTTCGTTGGCGGTTGCTAAGTCGATCGATGCGAACTCGGGATAGAGTTTTGCAAGCCGTTGTTGCAATGTCTGATCGAGATGCAGTTTCATCGCGCGCACGGACTCCGGAGGCATCTCTGCGCCGTTCACTCGATCGGATTCGCACGCATTGAGCCATTGTTCGGTCCATTTAGACCGTGCGGCAAGCACCGATCCTGCAGCTGGTTTGATCTCTAGGGGGAGATCTTTCCAAAGATCCAGTAGGGTTGTCGCGATCGTATCCGAGTCGAAGCTGGCAAGAGCGCTGATCGCGCTAGATCGCAATGCGTTCTTTGCTGATGCATCACGCGAGACCGCTAGAAGTGCATCTCGCAGATCCGAACGCACACGCGTATGTGGCAATTCCCCTGCAAGCCTTGCTAATTGGATCCGCACACTCTCGGCGGCTTTCGGATCGAGGATGGTAGTTACGGCTTGGGCAATCGCGGCTTCATCGCCTCGGCGCACTTGCAAGGTCAAGGGTGGTTGGCCCAATGCGACCATTGCATCGATCACTGCGTCAGGGACTCCGGATAAGGAACGACCAACAAAGGACTGTTCAAAAGCGTTTTGCGCAGCGTTGGCTGCCTCGCTCTGAAGGGGGGCTGGTAAGTTGCCGATCTGCCGGAATACCCTCGATACAGCGAGGTAGGCATCCGGAGTCGCAACGGTGGACCAACGCCGTATCAAATTCGGATAGACCGTCGTTCTGGCGATCGGATGGGACCATGTCTCAGGACTGTCTATCAGTAAATTTAAGATCGATGGGTAATCGCCATGATGCTGTTCGATCGCCCACCAGCACAGGAGCGGAAAGAACGGATCGTCCGCACTTCTAGGCTTCGAGAGCAATCCAGCGACGATCCGCACCGCATGATCGGATGGCAATCTTTTTGCCGAGCAAGCGATTTGACTCAAAACGCGAGGGTCCGATTCCTCGCGAGCAAGAGTTGCGATCGCTGAGAGAATCTCTGGGGCGATGCTGTTGTCATCGCATGCCAGTCGCACTGTCCATTCGCGGACCGCAGCATTTGGATGGAGCAATAATTTTGCAGGATCGACTGGGGATTCGAAGGTGTTGCCAGTTTCGGTTCGCAGCTGGAACGGGATGGTATCACGAATCCAACCGCAAGCATGTGCCGTCCAGAGGTACTCGACAGGATGCATAGCGTCGCTCTCGGTAAGCGCGTGCATCAGTGGAGCGACGAGTTCATCGCGGCGCGGGTGTTCGGCGATCAATCGTCTCGCTTGCCATCGCTGCCAGCGGTATGGGTGAGACAACGTTGCCAGTAGATACTCGAGAGACTCAGTGGTACCTGCATTGGCAAGTTGCGCGTTCCAGAGTGCCGTCTCTGTTCGATGGGGAGTTTGTTCTGGTCGGAGGCGATACACTCTCCCACGGTCGCGATCGACGCGGCCTTCGAAGGCATAAATATGGGCGACCACTGAATCGTACCAGTCGCAAACGTAAGCGGCTCCGTCTGGCCCATCGGAAATTGCGACCGGTCGAAACCATTTGTCGCGGCTCGAAACGGTATCCCCAATATCGCGCGTTGCAAAGGTGGAACCTGTTGGTTTGAGTTCCGTCTGAATCAGTTTTCCATGCAATGGATCGACAGCGAGCATCGATTGCGGGGTGAACGGAGCGAGCGCCGTTGACTCGGTCATCAGCATCGTATGCGTGAAACGCGGAATGGGGTCATGCTGCATGGGGTTGAGGTAACCATAGCTATTCGGATTGGAGAGGCTTCCATGTTTTGAGAAGCCTTTGCGGTAGTAGCCTCCTTGGTAGTAGTGAAACCCCCGAGTGTCACCTCCGTTGTGGCCTGAGTAGACATCGCCACGGTCATCGAAGGCCACCCCGAACGCGTTGCCACCACCTTCAGCAAAGATCTCATAACGACGAGTGACCGGATGGTAACGCCAGATCGCTTGGCCGAGGCTTTGGAAAGGCTTTTCATCGGACCCATAAGCTTTTACCATGCCGCTCACGGTGCTTCCCTGGGCGGCATAGAGCCAGCCATCGGGGCCCATGCAGAGGCTGTTTACGACCGAGTGAGTGTCCTCGAGACCGAACCCAGTCAAATGGATTTCGGGTGGCCCGTCGGCTTGTAGGTCTTCGTTGTTGTCGGCGTAGTAAAGCAAGTAAGGTGGATTGAGAACCCAAGCACCTTTGGTGACGGGGGCAACGGCAGTTGCGATATTGAGCTCGTCGACAAAGACGCGATGGGTCTCGAACGTCCCATCTCCATCGGTATCTTCATGGACTGAGATTCGATCCTTTCCTGGCAATCCGCCGCGGCCTGGGGGTTGCGGCACGGTATCGTAGACGATCCGCCAATGCTTGTCCCGACTGAGTTGTTTGAGCCCTTCCGGATTGGGATACTGTCGATATTCCGCTACCCATAATCGGCCATGGGAGTCGAAGGTAGTCATCAATGGTTGTGTGATGGTCGGTTCGCTGAGAAGCATTTCCCAACGCAAGCCATCTTGGGCGCGAAAAGACTTTTCAGCGGTGGCGGGATCGAGCGCAGGTTCGGTGGCCGTGTCCTCGGGCGGTTGGGCTGAGGTGATAGGGCTCGAAATGAACAGTGCAACGATCATCATGCTCTTCGCGGCGCGCGAGATCGACTGGAAGGCGCAGTCCATGATGGAATGCTTCATCGAGGGGACGATCGACAACATAGGAACGATTCCAGGAATGGTGCGGGGAGGCGGGGCCGCTGGTGCAAGCGGAGAACCCTTATTCTATTCGCCCATCAGATCGATCGTGCGAAGATAGAGGGGCCGAGCTCGAAAAAGTCGGATTGGTTCAAGTCCTGATCGCACAGAGGATCGCAGAGAGACGAGATCGCAGAGAGACGAGATCGCAGAGAGACCAGATTGCAGAGAGACCAGATTGCAGAGAGACCAGATTGCAGAGTGTGTTAGGCATCGAGGAGTGCGCCTGGGAAGTGCGCAACAAAAACGCAAGCTGTCTTGTTGGAGAGAGCTTGCGTTTCTAGGCTGGACCGTATTGCTGGATATTTGGGGGTGCTGGGGATTCGCGGCCATAATCTTCCGGCCAGGGTTCGGTTGACCAGCGACTTGATTGGTCAATGAACCCTTGAAACCAATGCTAGTCTTGCCCTGGGATCCAGAGTTTGCTGCCACCACCGGAGGACCCGGAAGGTTGGCTTGGAGCGGAGTCAGGGGTCCAGAGTCCCGACGCGGGTTCGGAGCTTGGTGATACGCCTGCATCGCCGATCGAAGCCCCCATTCCGCCGGGCATGCCACCTCTTCCTCGTGCGGCCATTTGTTGTTGCTGTTGCATCATGGCCATTTGGATGAATTGGAGGAGCACTGGATCGTTAGGGTTTTCTCGGAGCGAGCTTTCGAGGAATTGGCGAGCTTCCCCGCGTCGTTCGAGCATGTTGAGCAGTTCGAACCGTTCGAGGATTGCATTGCCTACCGGAAGATTGAGTTTCTTGCCTGCTTCGATGATGCGTATCAAAAGCGATTCGGCTTCGACAGGGTCGGTTGCGATCCGGGTCTTGAGGTTGAGGGTGGTGTATTCCGCCGAGAGCTTGATATCCTCGGGCCATTGGGTCGCTTCGGAGCGACGGATGAGTTCTCCGAACATGGATGAGACCGAGCGGGTGAGAGCCGACTGCATCAATTGGATCAGACTGCGAGCGTCGATGGTGTCTAGATCGGTCCAGTAGTACGCAGCACCCCCAACCAAATCGAAGACGTCTTCTTGAGACGAGATCGACGGCTGCGACACCTGCAGGTTTTTGTGAATGGTGCGGAAGTCGGAATCGTCCATTCCTGGAGGGTTGTGCGATTGCCAGTTGAGGAGCAACGCTTGAAGGGCCAATCGTGAATCTGCCAAACCGGTGCATTCGCGGGCGGAGCGTTTACCAAGGCATTCCAATTGCAGGTCGAGGACATCGTCCATAGTCAGCTGCTTGGTCGCATCGCGCAATGCATCGCGTCGCTCGACGGGAACTTGCTTGCGTACCATCACTGGATTGTTGGTTTTCGAAATGTAAGCAACATGCAGTTGCTCGATCAATTCGCGTTTTAGGGATTGGATCCCCAATTCACTCTTTACCTTATCGAGCATCGCTTTGCGGTAGCCGCTGGTTGATTCGAGGGTTACGAGGCGAGCGGGTTTATCGGTTTGCTTGCCGTAAAAAGCCATCCAGGAACCAGCGCGGAGCGCTTCGAGATCTGCGAATTGTTCTTCGAGAACGGGTTCGATGCAGATGAACGCGGATTTCGGTGGAACCTCTTCATCGAGGAAGGCTTGGAGCAATCCTTTGACCTGTTCAACAGGCAACGGCATCATCAGCTTGCTGCTGGTCAGACGTGACTCGAGCTCGGGGTCTTCGATGGTATAAACGCACAGCTCTTCGGTTTGGGTTACACCGCTAGACCGCGGGGACAGGTCGTAGGCGAGGGCTTGGTAGTAGATCCGTTGCGGTTCGCCGAGGCTCGCATTGGAAGCCAATTTACGGCAAGTCGATGCGCCGCTTTCGACATCGGTGAAGATGAGTTGGCAGTAAAGCAGGTGTTGGAGGATTGCAGGTTGCTGACCGAACTCGCGAAGCATCGATTCGAGTTTGGTTTTGGCGACGGAGATTCGATAGTTCGCCATGAGCGCTTTGACTTCGGCCAACCGTTCCGCGTACGGTGTATCGTCGGCATCCGGCGGCGATGGAAGCGACTCGCGGGTGAGCGTGCCTGCTTGGGGGTGCGAGATGAGTGACTCATAGGCGCCGGCAGCGATCCGGGCCATCGATTCCCCCATGTCCATCAGCATTTCCGCGTGTAACAAGGCGGGCATGACCATGCCGCGTTGGCCCATCATCTCCATCAGGTTCACCGCAACAGTGGCGGTCATCGGCGGGAGGGTTTCGGTCGAATCCGCGATCGCCTGCAATAGAAGTGTTGCACCTTCCTCGGTATTTCCCCGAACGACGGCGACGAGGGCTCGATAGAGTTTAGCGAGGGGGTTGTCCGGTTGGAGTCGGATGAATTTGGCTGACGTTTCCTCGAGCGACTCCAACTCGTTCAGTTGCAGCAGCAGTTCGCATTTCATCGCCAATAGCCACGGCTCCGACGGGGTGGTCTTCAGGTTGGCGTTGATCCGATCCAAGGCGGCGACGTTCTGCTCACCGGTGATCATCCGATGGATGGTCTGCATTTCCGGAAAGTGCTCATTGCACTTGCAAAACTTGATTTTCTTGCCATTGCCGCAGGGACACAAACTGTATTGATCGATGGTCATTAGATGTTCAACCGTACGGGTCGTCGAAGGTTCGTTTTGGGTGTTGGTTTCAAATCTTGAAAAAAGGGCTTGGAGTGTACCACATTCCCGGCTTTCTGCACATCCGAGAGTCTCGGCATCGGGGTGGCTGGAATAATGCAGCAAATGCAAGCTGGCCATGGTGTTGCGGCGAGAATTGTTCCGAGAATCGCAGCGAGAAGTGCCTTGGGATTGCGCTGGGGAAACCGTGTTGTGGTCGGTGAAGGTTCGGCGGGTACTTTCGGTCACTTGCGCTGGCCGAGTGACTAAAATAGGATTCTAATAGTTTGCGGTATGACAGCGTCCCAACGCTGTTGTTCCCTGCTCCCGCCTGCGGTTCTTCATCGCAAACCACCAACCTCCCTCCCGTCCATGAATCTCCTACGAAACCATTGGTACCGCTCGATGCTATCGCAATCGTCCAACCATCCATTTTTTGCCAAGCGACTACTTGCCAAGCAAACCGTTCTGCCGGCAGCTTTTTTCATGGCGTTTGGGGTGGCGATGGTAAGTCTCGCGCAAGACGCTTCGGCCGATAAAAACGCTGCCTCAGCGGCCGAGCAGAAATTTCTGACGGGAACGCGTCAGTTGACGTTCGAGGGAGCCCGTGCCGGCGAAGGGTATTTCAGCCGCGACGGCCGGTATATGGTGTTCCAAAGCGAGCGAGAAAAGACAAATCCTTTCTATCAAATCTACCTGCTCGATCGGGAAACCGGAGATGTTGAGCGGGTCTCTCCCGGGGATGGAAAAACGACCTGCGCCTGGATTCATCCTGATGGAGATCGCGTTCTGTTTGCCTCCACCCAACAAGATCCCGAAGTGGTTGCAAAGCAGAAAGCGGAACTGGAGTTTCGTGCATCGGGACAAACGCGTCGCTACGCATGGGATTACGACCCGCAATTTGAGCTCATCGAGTGGAACCGGAAGACCGGCGAGTACAAGAACTTGAGCAATGTGAAAGGATACGACGCCGAAGGATCCTACAGCCCCGATGGGAAGCTGATCGCTTTCTCGTCGAACCGGGTTGCCTACGCCAAGCCGTTATCGGAACGTGAGAAAACGTTGTTTGAAAATGATCCGGCGGTCGCGTTGGATCTGTTCGTGATGAACTCCGATGGAACCAACATCCGCCAGATTACCGACGTTTTTGGATACGATGGCGGCCCATTCTTCTCGCCGGATGGAAAACGCCTCTGCTGGCGTCGGTTCAGTGAAGATGGGGCCACGGCCGAGATCTACTCGGCGAATATCGATGGTTCGGATGCCAAGCAAATCACGAAGTTAGGGGCGATGAGTTGGGCTCCGTACTTCCATCCCAGCGGCGATTACATGATCTTTGCGACCAACCTCCAAGGCTTCGCAAACTTTGAGCTCTATCTCGTCGATGCTGCCGGGGCGCATGAACCGGTACGAGTCACCACCACCGATGGATTCGATGGCCTCCCCGTATTCACCCCCGATGGTTCTGAGCTGGCATGGACCAGCAATCGAACCGCGGACAAGAAATCGCAGATATTCATCGCAAAATGGAATGATGCTGCCGCTCGCCAAGCACTCGGGTTGGGGGCTAGCAAGCCTTCGGGCGAGAAAAACATGTCCGAGGCTAACGCCTTGGGTTCAAACCGTGCAGGTGGCCCTTCATCCACCGGACTCAGTTCCAAGGATATCGCACTCGCGACTTCGGAAGCTAAGGCGACTCTCGCTGCGAGTGACAATGACTACAAGGCCTCCGACATCGGTCGACACGTGGATTATCTCTGCAGGCCTGAGTTGGGCGGTCGATTGACCGGTACCGCGGGTGAACGCTTGGCAACAGCCTATGTTGCTAGCACCATGTCGTCGCTCGGACTGGCTCCTGCAGGGACCCAATCGTTTCCAGGGAATAAGTCGGAGTTGAACGGGAGCACCGAAGAACTGGACGGGTTCGGTAACTACTTCTATCCATTCCCCTACACGGCTGGTGTCGAAGTCCTATCGAGCAACTTGCTGCAGTCGGGAACAGACACATGGAAGCTCGATGAGGATTGGCGACCATTGGTGTTCTCGAACTCAACGAGCATCGAAGCGACCGAGGTGGTGTTTGCAGGGTACGGGATCGTGGCACCTGCAGATCAAGGCCAACCGGAGTACGATTCGTACGTCCATCTGGATGTTGAGAACAAGTGGGTGATGGTGCTGCGCCAGATGCCATCCGATGTCAGTCCCGAACGCCGACAGCATTTGGCGCGTTACAGTTCGCTGCGATACAAAGCCATGGCAGCTCGCGATCGTGGAGCGAAAGGCCTCATTGTGGTCAGTGGTCCCAAGAGCGGCGTGCGACAGCAGTTGGTCCCGCTACAAACCGATGGCTCCCTCTCTGGGACCAGCATCGCGGCCATCAGCGTTAGCGACGCGGTTGCTGAGAAATGGTTTGAAAAATCGGAGGATAAACTCGGGGACCTCCAAGGCGAACTCGATCGCGGCGAGATGATGATGGGGTTTGTCCTTCCCGAAGTGGAAGTCCGAGCCACTATCGATGTGCAGCCCGTCAAACGAACCGGCACCAATGTGCTGGGTATTTTGCGAGCCTCGGACAAGCCCTCGGATACGATGATTGTTATCGGAGCTCATATCGATCACCTCGGAGCTGGAGCCAGCGGCTCGAGTTTGGCGAGGGAAGAGGAAAGAAACGGGATTCACCGCGGTGCCGACGACAATGCGTCCGGTGTTGCTGGGATGCTCGAAATCGCCCAGTCGCTGGCGAGCCAAAAGAAGAGTGGCAAACTCGATTTAAAGCATGACGTTCTTTTTGCGGCATGGTCCGGCGAAGAGATGGGCTTGCTCGGCTCTGCCCACTTTGCGGACCATTTCTATGAGATCTATCCAGATCTTCCTGCAGCCCACGGTCACAAGCTTTATCCCACGGTTGTGGCCTGCTTCAATTTAGATATGGTCGGGCGACTGCGGGATAACTTGGTCCTGCAAGGCATCGGCTCCTCGCCCTACTGGAAAGGTGAGATTGAGAAACGAAACGCGGTGGTCGGTTTGCCAGTAACCCTCCAAAGCGACAGCTACCTGCCCACCGACGCGAGCACGTTCTTTCTGAAAGGTGTGCCGATTTTGTCAGCGTTCACCGGTTCCCATTCGGAATACCACACCCCTCGCGATACCCCAGAGTTGCTCAACTACGAAGGAGCGGCAAAGATCGCCAAGCTGATGGGCATGATCGCGCGTTCGGTAGCCACTGCAGAGACCGCTCCTGAGTTCACCGAACAAAAAGCACCAGAAAACCAAGGGGCTCGCGCCGCGATGACGGCGTACCTAGGTTCGATTCCGGACTACGCTCAAGGAGACGTTCAAGGCGTGTTGCTTTCGGGTGTTTCCAAAGATGGGCCAGCGGCAAAAGCGGGTGTTCAAGCCAAGGATGTGGTGGTGGAGTTAGCAGGTCGCAAGGTTGAAAATATCTACGACTACACATTCGCGATCGAAGCGCTGAAGGTTGGTCAAGAGACCGAAATCGCAGTGAAACGTGGCGACAAAATATTGCGGTTCAAGGTTACACCACAGTCGCGTCAATAAGTAAACGCTGTGAGGATGCGTTCGTACCCAGCGTGAAATTATCCCTAGCGGCCGAGAGATCAGGTTCCTATATCCCTCTGCCACTTGCTAAGGCGCGTGGCTCTGATGGGGGATGATGCCGTTCATAAACGTGATGATTTCGCGGTGCACTTCATCGGCGGGTCGATTGGCGTCGACCAATTTCGTACTGCCACCGCACTTCTGGATTTGCTCGATAAACCCAGATCGCACTTTCTCAAAATAGGCAAGCCCGCGTTTCTCCAGTCGGTCTTGACCGCGCTGGATGCGCGACGCTGCGATCGTTGGATCCAAATCGAGCACGATGGTGACATCGGGCATCAAACCACCCGTCGCAATCCGTCCGACGGTCCATAGTGCATCGACATCCATTCCCCCGGCTGAGCCTTGGTAGACAACATTGGCTAGCAAGTAGCGATCGCAGATCACTGTTGCACCGGATTCCAGCGCTGGCCGAATTTGCTCGGCAACCAATTGGGCTCGAGCTGCCATATAGAGGAGCATCTCCGCCGTATTCGCTAACGGGATGTCTTCGCGATGTAGCAGAATCTCGCGTACCGCATTGCCTAGCGGAGTGGATCCAGGATCTCGAAACTGAGCAACCTGCACCCCTTTCTCTTTCAGATACGTTGCAAGCAATTCAATTTGGGTCGATTTGCCACCACCGTCGATTCCGTCAAGCGTAATGAACACGTCGATTGTTCCAAATGGAAAGAGGGTTGGATCTCAAGGTGTCCTGAGGCGGCTCGAGTCTTGCGCCACGAGTTTTTGGCCACGAGCCATTCATTACATAGCGAACGATTCCAAGTCTTCCTGCGGAGCGACTTGATACCCCTGCGGCTCCATGGAGCAACCGGCTCGGCCTTGGCTGAGGGATCGGATCGCACTTGAGTAACCGAATAGTTCCTTGAGCGGCGCGATCGCCGATACGCTGGTGATGGCACCGCGGGCTTCGGTGCGTTCGATCAAGCCGCGACGCTGTTGGAGGTCTCCGACGATCTCTCCCAAATAATCGGGAGGAGTGGTGATCTCCATCTTCATCACCGGTTCCAGCAGCGATGGCTTGCCCGCGCGAAGTCCTTCGTCGAACGCGTCGTTGGCAGCGATACGGAATGCAACTTCATCGGAACCCACTTCGGCCATTTCGGCGCCGAGCACGCTGATTCGGATGCCAGTCAGAGGGAAAGAACCCACCAACCCGCCACCTTCGGCGCGGTTGCGAAGTTCTTCGAGGGCCGCTTGTCGAAGGTTTTCTGGAAGCATTTTCTCGGGCGGAGTACGATCGAGAACAATCACTTTCGCTGACAAATCCTCCAAAGGTTCGAAGCGGACCTGGAGACGGGCAAACAAATTTTGCGAGCCGACTTGGCGATTGCATTGTCCGGTGACTTCGGCCGTCGAAGCGATGGTTTCGCGGTAGCTGACCCGTGGCTTGTAGAATTTCACGTTCAGGTGGAAGTCGCGAACGAGTCGATTCTTGATCACTTCCAAGTGGAGCTCTCCCATTCCGGAGATGATGGTCTGGCCGGACTCCGAGCTCTCGGTTGCGTGAAACGTCGGATCCTGACGTTTGAGCATATCGAGTACTTCCGCGAGCTTTTTGCGTTCGGTCGTATTCTCGGGCTCGATCGCCATCGAGATCACGGACTGCGCGAATTGGATCGAGGGCAACTCGATCATGTCGCGGGTGTCGCAAAGGGTGTCTCCGGTGATGGAATCGCGAGGTCCGATCGCGCATGCGATGTCGCCGCATTCCAGGGCATCGATCTGGCCTTGCTTCTCCCGCTTCGTTGCGTGGATTTGCCAAAGCTGAGCGACGTTTTCTTTCTTGTCGCGGTTGGGGTTGTACACGCGCGAGTTGGACTCGAGACGACCGGAGTAGACGCGGATCCAAAACATATCCCCGGTCTTTGCCGGGAGGATCTTGAACACCAATGCACAAAAGGGATCTTTCGGGTCCGGTTTGCGCAGGAGGGTTTTATCCCGTTTCTTGGGATCGACCCCTTGGACCGGAGGCCGATCAAGCGGGCATGGCAAGTAGTGGCTGACACCGTCGAGGAGTGGCTGGACGCCGACGCCGTGCAATGCGGAGCCGCAAAAGACAGGTTGGATTTTCTGGGCGATGCATGCTTCACGGAGGGCCTTGCGTATCAACTCGGGTGGGATCGGCTTTTCCTCCATCGCCAGCTCCATCATTTCCGCGCTGAAGGAGTAAAGCTTTTCGAGCATTACATTTCGCCAATCCATGGCATCGGCGACGAGTTCTTCGGGGATATCCTGAGACATCACGGTCCGCCCCGAATCTTCGTGGCTGAAGGTGAGGTATTTCAGGTCGATCAGATCGATGATGCCACGGAACGGATCGTTGGTGTGACTGGGGCCTTGGCCGACCGGAATCTGAATCGCGAGCGGGTCGGCACCGAGCCGCGGTCCGATTTCGTCCAAAACGCGATAGAAGTCAGCACCCTCGCGATCGAGTTTATTGATGAAAACAATTCGAGGTACGCCGTACTTGTTGGCTTGTCGCCATACCGTTTCACTCTGAGCCTCGACCCCTTCGCGCGCACTGAACACGACCACTGCACCGTCGAGGACTCGCAAGCATCGTTCGACTTCGGCGGTGAAATCGACGTGTCCCGGGGTATCGAGCAAGTTGACCGAGCATTCCTTCCAGCGGAATGTCACGCACGCAGCGAAGATCGTAATCCCTCGCTGCTGTTCTTCGGGATCGTCATCGGTTTCCGTGGTGCCCGAATCGACCGCACCGGCCCGGTGCTTGGTACCGCTCATGTAGAGCATTTGCTCAGTCACGGTAGTTTTACCCGCATCGATGTGAGCGATGATGCCGATATTTCGAATCGTTTTTAATTCACGAGCCATAGTGAAGTGCAATTCCCGATGAGGATCTCTTCGCAGGGAGGAAGGTTTCCCCGGCGCTGTCGTTCGACGAAATCACAGGGCTGAGCAGCCCTGCGGCTCGTTAGGCTTTGGGCTGTTTCCTCAAGTCCAGCCACTCGCTGTGGAATACACCGTCGCGATCGACGCGTTGGTAAGTGTGCGCGCCGAAATAGTCTCGCTGTGCTTGGAGCAAGTTCGAAGGGAGACGTGCTAGGCGATAGCTGTCGTAATAAGCGAGCGCTGTCGAGAAGGCTGGGACGGGAAGCCCCAGATGACTCGCGGCCATGACGACGGCTCGCCACGAGGCTTGCGCCTTTTCGATGGCTTGGGTGAAGTACGGGAACAGGAGCAAGTTTTCGAGATCGGGTTGTGCATCAAAGGCTTCTTTGATCCGATCCAGGAATTGAGCTCGAATGATGCACCCGCCGCGCCACAGCAGAGCACAATCCCCGTAATTGAGTCCCCAATTGTGCTCGCGACTCGCCTCTTGCAATTGCACGAAGCCTTGGGCGTACGAGCAAATCTTCGATGCGTAGAGCGCCTGCCGCACGGCTTCGATAAACTGCTTGCGATCGCTGACCAAGTGCTTGACGGCGCCGTCGAATGCTGGATTGTGCGAAGCCGCAGGGCCAGGGAGAACCTTGCTTGCACGCACCCGAGCTTGTTTCATCGCGGCCAAGCATCGAGCGTAAACGGCGGTCGTGACCAAGGTGCTAGGCACACCCAAATCGAGAGCCAATTGGCTCATCCATTTGCCGGTCCCCTTCGCTCCTGCAACATCGAGGATCTTGTCGACGAGGTAGCCATCCCCACCCGCATCGTCCTTCACGCTGAAGATGTCCCGGCTGATCTCGATGAGGTAGCTTTGCAGCTCCCCAAGATTCCAATCGGCGAAGACATCGTACAGCTCATCGTTGGAGAGGCCAGCGGCTTCCTTCAGCAAGAAGTAGGCTTCGCAGATCAACTGCATGTCGCCATATTCGATTCCGTTGTGCACCATTTTGACATAGTGACCGGCTCCGCGGGGACCGACCCATTCGCAGCATGGAATGTCGTTCTTCGGTCCGACTTTGGCAGCGATCGATTGGAAGATCGGCTTGATGGTTTCCCATGCGGCCTTGCTGCCGCCGGGCATCAAGCTAGGGCCTTTGAGGGCGCCTTCTTCACCACCCGAGACACCAGAGCCGACGAACAAAAGTCCCTTGCTCTCCACGTACTGGGTTCGTCGCTCGGTATCGACGTAGTGAGTATTGCCACCGTCGACCAAGATATCGCCCGGTTCCAAGTGGGGAAGCAGTTGCTCGATCAGATCGTCGACTGCAGGGCCAGCTTTCACCAGCATCATGACCAAGCGTGGACGCTTGAGGTTCTTTACCATTTCGACGATCGAGTGGCATCCCAGGAAATTCTTTCCCTTGGCTCGACCCGCGATCAGCTCGTCGACCTTTTCGGTGGTTCGGTTGAAGACAGCGACGCGATAACCGCGGCTCTCCACGTTCAAAGCCAAGTTCTCGCCCATCACCGCCAGGCCGATCAGGCCGAAATCACACAAATCGCTCATGCTCGTAACTCTCTCGAACGCCGCTATGGACCGCAGGAAAAATACCCAGAAAAGGGAAGCGGGCATTCTATCCGCCAGTCCCCTCATCATCAATCGATTCGCTTACCTCCCACGGAATGCCCCTAACCTGAGGAATAACACAAGGAATCCTCGAGGTTGACAGCTTGCTAAAGTTCAGCATTAGCGAAACTAAGCTTCCCGCCCCCCACGTTTTGTGCACTCGGTGTGGATGCTTGTATGTGCGTCGAAAGATGCATTCAGGTCGGCCAAAAGGGGCCGGTTTTCCGAGTATCAACGTTGAATGGGGCGATTACAAACATGGCGATCAAGCGAACGTCGGCAATTCTCACGATAGGAACCGGTTTGCTCTCATGCGGATTTCTCGCCCGCGCTGAAGATTGGAGCCAATTCCGCGGAGGAACCGCCCAGAGCATCGCCTCGGGCAGCCTGTCCGAGACCGTATCGACGAATACTCAGCCAGCATGGAGGACCGAAATCGAAGGAAGCGGTTGGTCGCAACCGATCGTCGTCGGCAACCAAGTGTTTGTAACGACGGCCGTCGCAAAATCCGGATTCAAACCCAAGGGGATGATGGGTGGGGTCATGGACCCGAGCACCATGGGGAAAGGTCCAAAGCCTAAAGATCCCATCCAATGGAAACTGATTTGCTTGTCCCTAGATAACGGAGGCATCCTCTGGGAGCAAACTATTGCCGATGCGATTCCAACGTATAGCAAGCACGCTTCGAATACCTTCGCAACAGAAACCCCCGCTGCTTCCACCGATGCCGTTTACGCTTTCTTTGGTGCTGCTGGAGTTATGGCGGCATACGACCTCCAAGGGAACCAGCTATGGACGAAGGCCTTTGAACAACAAAAGATCTCGAATGATTTCGGAACTGGATCGTCGGTCCTCCTCGCCGGCGATCGCGTTCTCGTTCAAATGTACAACGAGGAATCCGCGGTGCTGCACTGTTTGAACACCAAGGACGGCAGCGAACTCTGGAGAGCGGAACGCCCCAAGGGCTCCGCATGGAGTACACCGATCCTCTGGGATAACCAAGGCGTCCAAGAAGTGGTCACCGCCGGTCAGGGAGCAGTGATCGCTTATGAGCTCAACAACGGGAAAGAACGATGGCGAATGAGCGGACTCGATACGTCGTTCTCGTGTTCCCTGGTCGCCGACGCTCAAGGTGTCTATTTCGGCACCTCGAGCCCGGGAAGTCGAGCACCACTGGCTGCGATTCGTCCAGGGCACACCGGGGACTTGAGCCTCCCCAAGGGTGAGACTCAAAGCGATGCTGTCATGTGGTCGGGCACAAAGAGCGGCGCCGGAATGCCTTCTCCTGTTATCGTCGGTGACTACCTCTATTTCTTCGGCAATACCGCAACATGTTACGAGAAGCTGACCGGTAAAGAAGTTTATCGCAAACGTACCCCTGGAGGTACCCTCGTCGCCGGTTGCCCGGTCGTGGTTGGGGACAAGATCTACATGTTCAACGAAGCGGGTAATTTGATCATCGTTCAAGCGGGAACGGAGTACAACGTTGTTGCAGAACTCAGTACCGGTACCAAAGATGAAGTCTATTGGTCGACTCCTGCCATCGCGAATGGAGCCCTTCTTGTTCGATCCTCGGAAGCGATTTACTGCTATCGGTGATGCTGCGATGGGGAGCCAGTGGATGCTCAGTGGATCCGACGCAAGCTCTTCTCCTTCGTGGTTCGTTGCTTTCGCAGAATCGTTGTTCAAAAATGCGATGGAAACGCCCGTCGTCTTTTCCCAAGAAAATGGCACTTATTGAGACGATTCGACAAGGATCACGACAGAAACAATTCTCCCCATAGGTGCAATCCGAGTGGTCTCTCGGTTCGTGGTGCCGTATAATCCGACCTCAATCGTGATTCGTTGGTACATCCATATCGGTTTTTGTTGAACACCCATTGCATTTACACCCGTGTTATGGACGACAAAGACAAGACTGTTCTTTTTACATCTACTTCCAAAACTCCGTCGGTCGTTGGTTTTGACGTTTTAAAAAGAGATGTCATTGCTTTAGGGTGCATCACAGAAGACGAATTTAAGACCGTCGTAGCTCAAGATGCCAGCGTCAGCAGTAGCGACTCGGATGCCAGTACCGTTTCTGCTGCAAAGGAACTGGTACGACAAGGCAAACTTACTTCATTCCAAGCACAATTTGTTCTTGCGGGACGCGCTCGCGGTTTGATGCTCGGACCCTATCTGGTGCTGGATAAGATCGGACAGGGTGGCATGGGGAATGTCTACCGCGCTCGTCACCAGCGCATGAACAGGATCGTTGCTATCAAGGTTCTCAATCTCCAAGGGCAACTCTCCTCAGAACTGACCAAACGATTCGAGCGTGAGACTCGTGCCGCAGCAAAGTTGATCCACCCCAACATCGTTACCGCATTTGATGCTGGTGAGGAAGGCAAAACGCATTTTTTGGTGATGGAGTATGTCGACGGGCAAGATCTCAAGACGCTGATCGATCGCAAAGGACCCCTTTCGATCCGAGATGCCATCGACTATACGATCCAAGCGGCCCAAGGATTACAGTATGCCCACGAACAAAACATTATTCATCGGGATATAAAGCCTGCGAACCTGCTTCTCGACCAAAGTGGGTGTGTCAAGGTTTTGGACATGGGGTTGGCTCGTATCGGCGAAGGAGCCAACGTGGAAGATTGGACCACGAATGGACTGACCGCCGATGGGACAGTTATGGGGACGATGGATTACATGTCTCCCGAGCAAGGAACCGATACGCGAACTGCGGATGTTCGGAGTGACATATATAGCCTAGGCTGTACGCTATATACGTTACTGACACGTGAGCCCATGTACCCTGGCGGGTCTTTGTTTCAGAAGATCACTGCGCATCGGGAGAGCCTCATTCCCTCGGTACGCACCAAGAGGAGTGACGTTCCGGTAGCGCTTGAGCAAGTAATTACTCGCATGGTTGCGAAAAAGCCTAGCGATCGGCCCCAATCCATGGCGGCGGTTATCGATCAATTGAAGATGGTTTTGGCTCGACCCGCAGATTCTACGGAATCTCACTCAGTGGCTAAAGGAGTTTCGAAATCGGGAGCGATGGCTGGAGATGGAGAGACTGTTGTTCAGCAGGCTGCCGAGACGAAAGCAAACGTGCCAAAGGTTCCTGCGGTATTGGCTTCCACATCATCCAGTGCTATCGAACGACTGATGGCAAAGAAAAAGTCGCGGCAATTTAAGGAAAGGCTTTATGTAGGAGGCCTTGCTGCCTCGCTGTTCCTCGCAGCGTTTGGCTTTTATGTATTCAATCGTAGTGGCAAATCGGCAGTTCAAGTAGAAAACAAGAAGGATGTCGGGGGTACTGCTAGTTCCCGGACTCCTTCTGCCCAACCCCTAACGCTAAGACGAGGGAAGATGACTGTAACAGTAGAGCCGAGTACTGCGAAGTTGTTCATCTTGGATGCAAACGGGAGCAGGACTGAGCAAAAGCTCGTGAATGGCCTGAATATTGTGATGCTTGCACCCGGCGAATATACGCTGGAGGCCAGTTGTGAAGGATATGATAATCATCAAGAAAAGCTCGAGATTTTAGCCGATCAATCCGCGAGTCGTTCGATCGTACTGAAGCGTGTTGAGATAGCTTCCATCGAATCCGCGTCGCGGTCGGTTGAACCAGATGCGAGTGAATTAGCGATGTCAACCTCGGCGTCTTCAACCTCAGCATCGTCGACATCGGCGGCGGAGCCGAAGCCGGAAGGCACTGCGTCGTCCGAGGTCGATATGGAGCCAGCGAAGGATCCTAATGATCCAGCAGAGATTGTTAAGGCACTAGGTGTCGAGTCAGCTAACGGCGGAACGGATGGCAAAATGGCTGCTAAGGTGGATGCGATGCCGTTAGATCGTGAGACACCCAGCGATAGCAGCAACACTGCGCAAAACAAGCGATCGCAAAGTACTCTGGGACGAAAGCCTGGCAAGGCAAGTGCCATTCCCGTGGTTGATATGTATGACAAAACAACTGGTTGGGAGACCGGTAAAGGAATCCCCGAACCGGGTATTGTTCCCTTCAATGCCAAGACGGCTGCAAAACTTCAGGAGCAATGGGCAAAGTACTACAAGGTTCCCCGCGCGTTTACGAACAAAATAGGGATGGTGTTTGTGCTTATCCCGCCGGGTGAATTTCAATCGGGATTTTCGGACGAGGATCTCGATCAATTCGCTGCGAATTCCGATGGGTTGATCAAACGCCAGGATCTAGTTGGGAGAAATTACTGGCCGAAACATCGCGTGGTGATACCAAAACCCTACTACATCGGAATTACGGAGGTGACCTTAGGCCAGTACCAGTATGTAGCGGGCGAGAAAGAGATCGAGATAAGATCCCCCGACGCAGCGAACGCCCCAGCGGAATTAGATTACGCGCGAGCTATCCGTTTCTGTAACGCCATATCTCTCGGGCATGGGCTAAGTCAACCCTATAAATATACGACGGGAACCGTGATTTCGACGGGTGATATCGGATTCCGATTGCCATCGGAGTACGAATGGGAATATGCGGGTCGGGCGGGTTCCGATTCGCGCTTTTGGTGCCAGCCCGAAATGGTACTATCGACGGATTGGTTCTTACAAAACTCGCAAAGAATCAGGGGCGTTGCGCAACTGACCAGCAACCCGTTCGGGTTGTATGACGTCCAAGGAAACGCCGAAGAGCTGGTCCAAGGTTATAATAAGACGATCGTTGAAAGTCCCCCGGTAGATGGTTTGGTTGTCTCACGGATCTCCGGGGATGTGAGTGGTTTGGTAACCTGCGGTGGGAAAAGTAGCCAAAATCTTTGGCTGTTTCACTTCAGTAAGCGATACCGCTACGGACCTGAATTTTCGCCGGAAGCCACAGGGGGCGGAATTCGTCTCGT
>Ga0315899_10001940_pt1 | contig 23247 bp, 26 predicted proteins | sample LakEriMetagenome_2_FD_203518 | JGI IMG/M metagenome (GOLD analysis project Ga0315899, IMG submission 203518) | Freshwater fungal communities from buoy surface, Lake Erie, Ohio, United States - Buoy 4 MA112 | ecosystem: Environmental > Aquatic > Freshwater > Lake | place: USA: Lake Erie, Ohio... | reverse complement strand
CAAGCTGTACCAGGTGGTGGACTCATAACCCGGCATGCCCGACTCGGCAAAGGTGGCCACATCGGGGATGAGCTTAGAGCGCTCTTTGGTGGCATAGGCAATCGCGCGCAAGCGGCCGGCCTTGATCATGGGCAAGACCACCGACAAATTGGGCATGGCCGCTTGCACCGCGCCGCCCAACAAGTCGTTCACTGCAGGGGCCGCACCGCGATAAGGCACATGGACAATGAAGACACCGGCATTGAGTTTGAGCAACTCCATGCCCAGGTGACCCGTGGTGCCTTGACCTGCAGAGCCATAGTTGAACTTGCCCGGTTGTGATTTCGCCAGGGCAATGAATTCGGTCAGGTTTTTGGCCGGCACCGAGGGGTGCACCACCAATACGTTGACGGTGTTGGCCACGATGCCCAAAAACTCAAAGTCCTTGATACCGTCGTAGCTGGTTTTTTGCACCAAGGGGTTGACCACGTGTGCCGCTGAGGTGCCCAAAAACAAGGTGTGTCCATCGGGCACGGCCTTGGCAGCCAAACCCGCTCCGATCGAGCCGCCCCCACCCGCCTTGTAGTCAATCACGACGGGCTGACCCAGGTTCTCTGAGAGGACCTTGGCAGCGGCGCGGGCGATCAAATCGGCCGGCCCCCCAGCGGCAAACGGGTTGATGATGGTGATGGCTTTGGTCGGGAAGGTTTGTGCGTGTGCGGGCAGCAAAGCCGCGCCCAAACCAGCCACCCAAGCCAAGGCGGCACGTCGGCCCAATCGCTGTGTCATGTGGATCTCCTGGTTGTGTGATTTTTTTGGGATCATGGTGCGCGCCAAATGTGGGCACACACCGCACCTGATGCGGTGCGCGATCTTGACACAAAAAAGGGTGCCAAAGCACCCTGCAGGGTCTAGGCACAGGGACAAAGATCGCTCAAGCCTTGCGCACCATGTGCAGCAAGGCGGTCCACACCGCCGACTTGTGCACCACGAAGCGCAATTTACGTTCGTTAGCAATCACTATGCACAGGCTGTGCCAGTCACCCAGCCAGCCCATCCCGTGGCTGACACTCACCTTGGTGACCGCGCTCAGCTGCACATGGTGAAAGGCCGAGCGGTCATCGTCGCTGATCGACTTGTAGAAAAACCCATTGCCCAACAAATACAGCACCCCGTTGGGCATCAGCCAGCGGCTGCTGGTGTTGGCCGGGCCATAGGCAATGATTTGCTGGTCCATCAATTCAACCGGAATGGATAAATTCACAATGCGCGAAATGCGCTCAGACAGGTAATACGAAAACACCAACCCGACCACCAAGACCGCCGCAATGCCCCACACCGGCCAGCGCAACACTGCGCCGATCATGGCCACCAGCACAAAAGGCAAACACAAGTCCCAACGCACCAACCAATGGTTGCGGGTCAACAAAATGGAGTTGTTGTCCATCGTGTTGGCTTTGGTGAACATGGGGCTGGCCAAACGCTCGGGTACTTCAAGCGTGGTTCCGCAGTTCTGACAAAACAAATTGTCAGACGGGTTGATCAACCTGCACTGGCCGCAAATCATGGGTGCGCGTCCTTGGTCTTTTCAGCGCGGCTGGCTTTGTCTTTCGCAGGCGTTTGGGTGGGCAAACTGCTGTAAGACATGAAGTTATAGACTGCCATGCCTGCCATCACCGCGGTCAAGCACAGCACCACTGCAATCACACCGATCATCAGGCCATTGACCCATTTGGGCTGGGTCTTGGGCTTGACGCGCTCGACCTTTTCCAACGGGGGTGGTGGTGCTGACAACACCCTCTGGGGGGCGGCCGGTGGAACGGCGTGCCCTGGTTCCACACCCAAACGCGCCTGCAATTGGGTCACTGCCTGTTCAATGGCCATCAAGCGACCGGCGGATTGGGCGCCGGCCAAGGCAAAGGCGCGCAGTTCTTGTTGCAACTGGCCCAAAGCCTGCATTTGTTCGTTTTGATGGACCACCAATTTGGCCTCGACCTGGGGTGCTTTTTGCAATTCGAGTTGCAGCGATTGCTCACTGGTGGCGCGCCATTGGGCGAGTTGCTCACCCAAGGCCTGGACTTCAGCCTGTGCCGCCAAACTGTTCATTTGCGACATCATGGTTTCCAACTGCTGGCCTTGTGCGGAGACGGTTGCTTGCACTTCGCGCCAGACTTGCTTCGGGTCCGCATTGAGGTCGCTGCTGGTGGCTGCTGCCATGTGTTGCGTCCACGCGTCCATGCGGTCGCGCAATTCATCCATCATTTCCTGCCACTGCGCCCATTGCTCGCCGGAAAAACCCACCGTTGCCGCAGTGGACTCGGCGCGGCTGGGCGCATCCACTGGCACCAACTCTGTCGGCAAAATCGGAGTCTTGACCGGAGCAGACACACCGATGGCGTCAATTTGGGCCTTCAAGTCGCCCATCAAAGCCACAGAGGTTAGGTGGCTGGCATGCACAGATACCGATTCCGCTGGTGCTGGGGGCAATGCTTCCACCACCACCTGTTCGTGGTCCGATGTGACTGGGTCAGCGGTTTCCTGCCCAGGCTGGCTGGCTCGCTGGTGCTTGACGTAGGCCAGCAAATCGATGCCGTCCTCTTTGGCTGACGCATCCGCCGCGTCAAGGTCTGAATCGGGTTTGGGTTGCGGCTTTTTATTTTTACCCGGGATGGTCGTGCCGCATTTGCCGCAGAAATTGGCGGTCAAGGGCAAGGGGTTGTGGCATTGCAAACAGTTCATCACCGGCTCCCTGATCTCATTGGACTTCATACAAAAGGCAAGCCACATAGCGCTTGGCGACAGCCCGGTCTTCTTGGCAGTTTTTCACCACCACGGCGCGAGCGTGGCGCGAGCTTTTATTCGATACATATTCGGCGCAGTTGGCCGTCTTGCCATCAAAAGCAAAGGCAAAGGCTTTGTACTCACCCTCGGCCACCACTTGTTTTTGCAATTGCTGAAACATGCGTTTACAACTGCCAAACAAAGGCGGCTTGTAAGCCTGCGCACCGGCATCTTGCGCGGTGGGGTCATTGGGTTTATCCGCATTGGCCAGCCCGGCTTGATCGGTTGGCAGCGTGCTGGCCTGGACCAAGGTCATGGCGGGTGCAGCGTGGGCAGCAGTCTCTGAGCCTGCATTCCCCGCATCTTGGGGCTTGGCAGGGGCTGGATCGGAATGGGCTTGTGGCGATTCGCTGTCGGCCTGTGCATGACCACTGGCATCTTTGTCTGGTGTATCAGCGCCGGGGCTTTCTTTTTCAGATGCCTCAGGCGCTTGCGCAACAGCCAAGGCTTGCTCGGCTTGGCGCAACAGGCCACGCGAATAAAAAAACAAAGGCACGACCAATCCCGCCGAGAGGGCCGATATGAGCAGCAGTTTGACTAACGGGGTGCGGTCCATTGGTTTTCCATGGCAGTGAACAAGCCCCACATTTCTGTGGTGGCACAAGAGTATCGGCTTGACTTGGAAAAGATGAAACCGCCATCACACAAATGTCAAAAAACACATACCAAATAGCTTATTTTTTTAACCAAGCAAGTCCAAAAAAATTACTTTAAAAAGATTGCCACACGCTGAACAGCCACCCCCAGGGTTTTGTTAGCATGGGCCCCCATCCACTGGAGTGCCCATGTCTCAACCCATTTTTTCCCTCTGGGGCTTGACCCTTCGGGCCATCAGTGCGGGCTGCTTGGCTTTCACAGCCGCGTCTGCTGCATGGTCGCAAGAGGTATCCACTTTCCAAGCCTTGCTGCAAGGGCCGCAGCGCAGCGCCGCCAACGTGGTGCGCGACCCGCACCGGCATCCGGCCGAAACGCTGGCGTTTTTTGGCATCCAAGCCCAACACACGGTGGTGGAAATTTTGCCCGGCAGCGGTGGCTATTACATGGAGATCTTGGCACCTTGGTTGCGCAGCAAGGGCCAGTACATTGCGGCCAACCGCGATCAATCGCTGCCCCAGTACATTCCTGACCACTTGAAACTCCTCGATCGGCTCAAAGCCGAGCCCCAGTGGTATGACCGGGTGCTGGTCACGGCCTTTCGGGCCGACAACCACCCGATTGCACCCCCTGGCAGCGCCGATGTGGTGATCAGCTTTCGCAACCTGCACAATTGGATCGAGCGCGAAGAAGTGGTCGAGTCCTTGCGGGCGTTTCACAAAGCCCTGAAACCCGACGGAGTGCTGGGCATCGTGGACCACCGGGGGCGCACCGACCAAAGCCAGGCCCAGCAAATGGCCTCGGGTTATGTGCGCGAAGATGTGGCGATTGCCTTGATCGAGGCCAACGGCTTTCGCTTGACGGGCCGCTCAGACGTCAATGCCAACCCCAAAGACACCAAAGACCATCCCGAGGGTGTTTGGACTTTGCCGCCCACTTACCGCCTGAAAGATGTGAACCGGGCCACATACCAAGCCATCGGCGAGAGCGACCGCTTTACCCTGCGCTTTGTCAAACGCTAAGTAAGCTACAGCGCAAAGCGGGCGCTGACTTGCTGGTGCCAGCTTTGCCAGTCGCGCCCCGAGTGCACATGGCCACAGTGGGGGCACACCCGTTCGGCTTCAGGGGTGTCATAAAAGGAAGCAAACGCCTTGGGCAAGTCTTCCACAATGCTTTGCAACTGCAATTCGCGCCGTGCCACCAGGCCCGCGCATTGGGCGCAGTACCACTCAAAAGCATCGCGCTCGCCTGCAGGGCGGGTGCGCTCAATGACGGTGCACAAACTGCCAACCTCTGACCTTTGGGGTGAGTGCCGCACATGCGGCGGCAGCAAAAACACATCGCCTTCGCGCAAGGGGATGCGTTCGAACTTGCCTCGGTCGGCGATCAACAGCGATGCATTCCCTTTGAACTGGTGAAAGTACTCTTCAAACGGGTCGTCGTGGAAATCGGTGCGCTGATTCGGTCCGCCCACCACGGTGCAAATGAGGTCAGAATTTTTCCAAATTTGCTGGTTGCCCACGGGGGGTTTGAGGCGTTCGGCATGATCCTCAATCCATTTGGAAAAATTGATCGGGGCGCTGTAGAGCTGGGCGGATGGAGGGCTGTGGTCGCTCATGGTTTGGCTCTTTCGTTTGTGGGGCCTGGCTGGCTGCGCATCACGGGCCTGTTGGCGCACACTGGCGTTCAGCGCTTCAAACCGCTTTGCGCAAATGCCGTTGCCACGTGTGCCCGCTCGGCATCGGTGAGTTGAAGCAGTGGGCGGCGCACGGGGCCCCCATGCTGGCCCAAATGTTCTTGCCAGCATTTGGCATGGGCCTGCGGCTTGCCCTTGGGTTTGCTGGCCTTGAAGGCTTGGCGCACGGGCTCCAAACTGTCGCGCACTTGGCGGGCAGCGGCATGCTCACCGGCAAAGGCCAAACGGGTGTATTCGTTCATGCGCTGGTCGTTTTTGGTTTGCAACAAAAACGGCGGGGTCGAGCACAAATACAGCTTCCAGTTCAGTTCGATGATGTTGTCCAACCACTCCTCTTCGGAGGGGTTGCTGACGTGGATTTTGTGGCCTGCCAGCTCGGTCAAGCGGATGTAATCGGGACGATCTGTGCTGTATTTGATGGCCACCACATTGGGCAAGTCGGCGATGCGGTTGCACAGCTCGGGCGACATGGTGTAGCCGCAGTCGGGGTGGTTCCACATGGCCATGCCCAGGTTGACCTGCTCGGACAAATAGCGGTAGTACTCAAAAATGGTTTCATCGGTATCGGCACCAAAATGCAAGACGGGGCTGTGCACAATGATGTAGTCGGCCCCGATGTCTTGCGAGTGTTGGGCCAGTTCCAACACCGTGTCAAGGTTGGTGTCTGAGCACGAGGTGATGATGCCGCAAGGGCCCACACCGCCCCGGTTGCCCGCCAAGCGGGCTTCGTCCACGGCAATTTCCATGAGTTTTTTGCGCCCATCCATCGACATGGAAAAAAACTCGGCTTGTTTGCCGGCGATGAACAAACCACCCAACTGCAGATCGCGGATCCAGTGGCGCAAGTTGTCGCGGTAGGCCGCTTCGTCGAGTTGGCCTTGCGCATCAAAGGGGGTCAGGTTGGCCGCCCACACACCGACCAGGTGCTCGCGGGCATGCTCTTTGGCTTCGGATTTTTTGTAGTTCACGGGGTGTCTCCTGGGGGTGCGGCTTGCAGGGCAAACCACAGTTGTTCGGCACGCAAAGGCAGTTGCAAATCCACCTCGCCCAAGGGCGACAAGGCGTCTCGGGCAGCGTTCATGATAGCGGCTGGCACACCAATGCAACCGGCCTCGCCAACCCCCTTGGCACCCAAGGGGTTCAAGGGGCTAGGGGTGTGCAACGAATGCAATTCAATCGGGGGCATGTCATCGGCCCGTGGCACGGCGTAGTCCATCAAGGAGCCGGTGAGCAATTGGCCTTCGCTGTCGTACACCACCTGCTCCATCAAGGCCTGGCCAATGCCCTGCGCGGCCCCACCCATGAGTTGGTCGCGCACCAAGTCGGGTTGCAAGCTCAGGCCCGCATCATCCACCCACAACAGGCGCTCGATGCGGGGTTGACCGGTGGCCGCGTCCACCGACATGCGCACCATGACACAGCCACTGGACCAGGCCTCTTGGCTGTCAAAGCGGGTCTCCACGGTCAAAGGCAAGGACAGCCCTTGTGCACGTTGCGCCAGCAAAGCCTGGCAAGCCTGCAGCACCGCGCTGCCGCCAATGGCACTGCTGCGGCTGGCCAGGGCGCCAGTGCCGGGTGGGCACAGATCGGTGTCGCCCATCAGCACCTGGACCTGCGCCAAAGGCACGCCCAGCGTACTGGCAGCGATGTGCCCAAACGTGACGGCATGGCCTTGGCCCTGATCGGGGCTGCCACTGGCCACCGTGACGCGCCCATCGGCATGCCAGGTGACGCGGGCCGATTCCCAGCCCTGACCACAGGGCTCCACATACATGGCCACGCCCAAGCCCACCCACTCGCCCAGGGCGCGGCGCTCGCGCTGCAGCGCACGTTCCTGGTCATAGCCAAAGCGATCGCAGGCCAGTGTCAGCAATTGAGGGAAGTCACCCGAATCCAAGGTTTCTCCAGTCGGCGTGCGGTAGGGCATGGCGCTGGCATGGATCAAGTTGCGCAAACGCAATTGCACCGGGTCCAGACCAAGAAGGCGCGCGGCTTGATCGATCAAAGTTTCCATCAACAAAGCCGCCTCGGGCCGGCCCGCGCCGCGGTAAATGCCAACTGGGGCCGTGTGCGAACGATGCGACTGTCCGGTGATGTCGCAGTGTGGCAACTGGTACGGTCCGGGCAAGATGCGCGCGGCATTGCGCATGGGCACCAAGGCCGAGTAAGGCAACCACGCGCCCAGGGTGTAGTTCAGTTGGGCCTGCAAGGAGACAAAGTGCCCTTGCGCATCCACCGCCAATTGGCCTTGCAAGCGGGCGGCACGGCCATGTTGGCCGGATAAAAATTCTTCGGACCGGGTGGCCTTCCACTGCACCGTGGTGCGCAAGCGATGGGCTGCCAAAGCCACCAAGATGTCTTCGGGAGACAGGGACGCTTTGGACCCAAACGCCCCGCCCACGTCAGGCGAGATCAGGTGCACCTGGTTCAGCGCCAACCCCAAGGCCCGGGCGATATCGGCCTGGGCACGTGACGGCGTTTGGCTGCCCAACCAAACGGTCAGGCGTTGGCTGTCGGCTTGCCACTGCGCCACACAAGCACGCGGCTCCATGGCCATGGCCAACAATCGCGGCACCGTTAAATCCACACGGGCCAGAGCAGCCGACGCGCCACCCACGGACCCGCTGGCATGCGCTACTTGGTGCACCAGGGGCGCGTCTGGATCCTCAGCGCCCCAGGCCGGCAAGGCTTTGAGCGACACACACACCCGCAAAGCGGCCTCTTGTGCTGTGGCGGCGTCGTGCGCCAGCACCATGGCCACTGCTTGACCCACATGGCCGACACAGGGGCCTGCCAGCAATGGCATCGGCACGGCCTCGAAAGGGGGCCACAGTGGGTTCACGCCGGGTGTGGGCACACCCGCCACATCGCTGGCTTGCCAGACCGCCACCACACCCGCCAACCCCAGGGCATCCGTGGCATCCACAGCCAATACCTGCGCATGGGCATGGTCGCTGCGCACAAAGGCCACATGCAAGGCACCAGCGGGTGCGGCGTCTTGCACATAAAACCCCAGACCGCGAATCAATCGCTCTGGGTTCTGCATGGGCGGGTGGGTCATGTGTTGAGGAGGCCGATCAACTCAATGGGCAGGCTTGGGCTGCAAAAAGTCACGCACAAACTGCAAAGAAGGGTGCGGCTGTTCTTCATGCGGCAAGTGGCCCACACCGGGCATCACCACCCGCTGGGCATGGGGAATGGCGCGCTGGTAGTCCATGGCGTTGGCGACCGGAATCATTTGGTCTTGCTCGCCCCACAACAACAAGGTGGGCATGCTCAGCCGCTGCAACCACGGCAGGGGGTCGCGGTTGCGGGTTTGTGCCATGCGCGCCAACACCGCTGGGCGCACCCCGGGCGCGAGCAACATGTCTTGGTAGCGCCGCACCGTGTCGTCGTCCAAACGGCTGGGGTCGGCATAGGCCGATGCCACGCCCTTTTTAATCATCCAGCGTGGCAATGCGTAGCGCACCACGCCCATCCAAGCCGGAACGTCGAAGGTCATGTCGCTTTTGGCTTTCGGGTCGGGAAAGCCATCGGGCGCAATCAAAACGAGCTTGTCCACCCGCTGCGGGTGGGCCGCCGCAAAGTGCCAGGCCAGGCGCCCGCCCATGGAGTGGCCCACCACGGTCATGGTGGACAAACCCAATTGATCCACCACGGCCAGCAAGCGCTGCACATCGGCCTCGTCGCTGTAGTCGCTGGGCGCTGCTGGGCCAGTCAAACCAAAACCGGCGATGTCCAAGCGCACCACGCGATACTCTTTGGCCAGCCCATCGGCCCAGACGTCCCAGGTTTGCAAACTGGAACCAAATCCGTGCAACAACAACACCGCCGGGGCCTGGGCTGGGCCTTCGATGTGCACATGGGTACGCAAACCCGGGGTTTGGACAAATTGGCTGCCGGCGCGGGCGTATTGGCGCTCTAAGTCCGCGCGATCCAAGTCAGGCGTCCACAGGCCCCAACCCACCAACAACAAGAAAGCCAAGACCATGGCGATTTTCAAAACCATTCGGCGGCGGTCAGGCCTGGCGCCAGTCGATCACCATCTTCAGGCATTGGGGGTCGCCAAAGGCCACCTCGTAGGCCTGTTGGGCGCGGTCTGGGGTTTCGGTGTGGGTGATCAAGCCCTCCAGGGGCAAGCTGCCATCGTGGAACATGGCCACCACCGCATCGAGGTCGTGTTTTTTCCACTGGGCGGCCACGCGGATGCTGGCCTCGCGCATGAAGGCCATGGCGTAAGAGAAGGATAAATCTTGTTTGTAAAAGCCCGCCAACACCACCTCGCCGCCGGGGGTCATTTTGGGTATCACCCGGTTCAAGATGCCCGAGTCGCCACTGACATCGCAAATGCAGCGGTAATCTTTGCGCTGGTCTTCGTCAGGGTGGATCACGCTGTAGCCCAAGGCACCGCTTCGGCGCACGGCCTGGGTTTCCCACACCACGGGGGCAGGCTTGCCAGCGGCCACCACCATGCGGGCCAACAGTCGGCCCATGATGCCGTGGCCAATGATGAGGTCGGGGTAGGCCAGCGGCAAACCTTCACGGCCCACCGTGAACACATGGTGGGCGGTGGCGGCCAAGGCCAGCAACACACCTTTGTGACCCAATTGGGGATCCAACTTGACGGCCCGCTCCTGCGGCACCACCAAGCGCGAACCCGAGCCACCAAAAATGTTTTGCACCCCTTGGAAGGCATAGGAACCGGGCAAAAACACCCAGTCGCCCACCGACAAGCCCGTCACCTCCGGGCCCATGTGGGCCACCGTGCCCACGGTTTCGTAGCCTGGCACCAAGGGGTAAGACAAACCCGGGAAAGGCGGCATGCTGCCGTCCCACAACAAACGCTCGGTGCCGGTGCTGATGCCGCTGAACGACACCGCCACCTCGATATCGCGCACACCCATGGGGGCGAGTTCCAAGTCCCGGACCGCGATGGACTTGGGGGCTTCAAAAACGATGGCTTGGGCTTTCATGGCCCGCATTTTGACGCAAATTGAGGGGGCGACACACTCGCCCCAAGTTCAGCGCAATGCCCTTTGAATAGAACGGGTGGCCATGTCTTCCAACCAACCCAAATCGACATCTGCATGGGCTTCGCACAAGAACCACGGTTCGCGCGAGTCGGGCTCGAGCATCACCCCGTTGCCAATCATCTCCCACGCAAAGCGGCGGTACAAGGCGCTGTTGGTCTTGCGCCAGTCGCGGTAGGTCAGCGGCACGGTGGGGGTGAAGTGGATGCCCAACATGGCTGGCGGCCCGGCAAACGCATGGGCCACGCCCGCTTGGGTGAACACCCGGCCCAGCAAGGTCTGAATTTGTCGCCCCACACGGTCAATGGTGGCCATGGCATCGGTGTGGGCCAAGATGTCCAAGGTGGCATGGGCCGCGCTCAAAGCCACCATATTGGCCGTGTAGGTGCCCCCATGCACCACACCGCCAGGATGTGAGCCCACCACGTCCATCACATCGGCGCGGCCACCAAAGGCCGCCACGGGGTAGCCATTGCCCATGGCCTTGGCGTAGGTGGTCAAGTCCGCATAGATACCGTACAAAGCCTGTGCCCCACCGGGGGCCACTCGAAAACCGGTTTTGACTTCGTCCAAGATCAACATCACACCATATTGGGTACACAAGTCGCGCAAGCGTTGCAGCCACACCGGGGTGGCTGAAATGCTGCCCGCATTGCCGATGATGGGCTCCAAAATCACCGCCGCCAACTCGGAGCCACGTTTTGCAAACAACTGCTCCAAAGCGGGGCTGTCGTTGAGGCCAATGATGTCCACCAAGGCGCGGGTGTTGGGGGGAATGCCCGCACCAAAGGGAATGACCTGGGGGGCATGCGGGCTGGCCGGGTCCCAGTTTTCGATATCGGACTTCCACATCACCTCGTCAAACAATCCATGGAAGCTGCCCTCCACCATGGCAATGCGCTCGCGCCCGGTGAAGCCGCGCGCGGTGCGCAAGGCACCCATCACCGCCTCGGTGCCCGAGTTGGCAAAGCGCATTTTGTCGATCTGCGGGCACAGGGCCTTGATTTGCTGCACCACTTGGGTATCGAGTTCGGTGGAAAAACCCGTCACCGTGCCACCGCGCTGAATTTGCGCCACCACCGCTGCGTCCACCCGAGCGTCGCGGTAACCCAAGATGATGGGGCCGTATCCCAAGCGAAAATCCACGAATTCTTTGCCATCGACATCGGTGATGCGACAGCCCTTGGCACTTTGCAAAAAAACGGTTTGCTCTTCGCCCCAATAGCGGTAGTTCTCCGCCACGCCCTGGGGCATGTGCACATGGGCTTGGCGCATCAAAGCGGATTGGTTGGGTTTGGTCATGGCGGGCCCGGGTCAAGACGTGGCGCTGTCGCTGTCCCAGGTCTGGCCCATGGGGGGGCGCAGCAGCAAACCTGCGCGCTCTTCGATCAAACGCACCACGTGCAGCTCACCCGCATCGGGGCCATAGGTCTGCATGGCTTGCTGAAAAACCTTTTGGGCCAAGGCCCCCATGGTCAGCTCAAACCCTTGGGATTGGGCCACTTGGTTGATCAGGCCCAGGTCTTTGCAACACAGGGCCAGGGAAAAACTGGGGTCATAGTGACCGGCAAAGATGGACGGCACATCGTGCTGCGCCACCCAACTGTTGCCGGCGCTGGACTTGATGGCCTCCCACACGGTGTCCAAAGGTATGCCGGCTTTGGCACCCATCATCAAGCCCTCGCCAATGGCAGCAGCGCTCACAAACCACAACAAATTGGTCAGCAGCTTGATGGTGGCGCCATTGCCGTGCACGCCCACTTGAAATATTTTTTCGCCCAGCACCTCAAAAATAGGCAGATGCCGCTGGTAAACCGCTTCGTCACCGCCCACAAAAATCGACAAACGCCCCAAGGCGGCAAAGTCCACCGCATTGGTGACCGGGGCTTCTAAAAAATCGCCGCTGCGCTGGCGCGCCAAGTCGGCGAGTTGGCGCACCAAGTCGACCGAACTGGTCGAGGTGTCGATCACCGTCATGCCCGGGCGCAGTGCGGCCATCACCCCCGACTCGCCCAGCATCACGGCTTGCACTTGCGCTGGCCCCGGCAAAGAGGCCATGACCACATCACACGCCGCCACACCTTGGTGCAGGCTGCTCGCCCACTGGGCGCCTTGGGCCAACAGGTCTTGGGCTTTGTCGGGCGAAATGTCAAACACCGTCAGCGGGTGGCCGGCTTTGAGCAAATTGGCCGCCATGGGGTGGCCCATGTTGCCAACACCAATGAAAAAAATACGGGGCAAAGAGGACATATATCTGATGAACAAGCGGGGTTAGGTCAGGACACAACAGCCCATGCCACTCAAGCGCCGTGCTTGGCAAAGGCCAAAAATTGAGGGCCCTGGCGTGAGGCCGGCAGAAAGTGCAAGCCCAAAGCTTCGAGCATGTCCAGGGCTTGAGCAAAGGTGTATGTGCGGTACCGCACGGTTTGGGCCATCACGCGCTGCGGGCCATCGTCCAGAAAATAGTGTTTGATGAAGCCGTCTGGGTGGGGGTCGATTTTTTGGCCATACAGCATGCCGTTGGAGATGGTCTTTTGGTAATCGTGGTGCGGCCCTTGGATGCCCAGCAGCAACTGCCCGCCAGGCGCAATGTGAGATGCGACCCGCTCCAAGCCCTGCAAATTGCCTGGCGCGTCGGGGATGTGGCTGACCAAGACGGGCTCTTTGTCCCCATCAAACACAAAGTACCACACGCCCCCATATGAAAAAGCCACCTCGTAGGGGTGGCTGAGTTGCATGTCGGTGACGTTTGCACACGCCAAACTGATATTGGCAAAACCTTTCAAGCGCTGCTGTGCAATGTTGATCATGGCTTGTGTCAGGTCGATGCCCGTGATGGCCAAATCGGGGCGGCGCTTGGCCAAGGCCTCCAAAATCAAGCCCGTGCCGCAGCCGATTTCCAGCACCCGGCGAAAGTCGCCTTGTTGGACCAACTGGGTCACGATTTGCTCGTAGTCGTAATAGCCCGAGGTCATGATGACATCGTAATAAGCCGACATATTGGTGTAATCGCCCATGTGAACTCCTGTTGGAACCTGTAATTATTTATTTGCGCAAAGCTTACACCAAGGCCAGGGCGCCCAGAATGTGCACCCTTTTGAGCCGTCCGTGCACAGCAAATCCCTCCCCCGCCGACTTTGCTTGCATCCCAGCCCTAGGACCTGGTGCCGTGCCACCTGTGAAAACCTGGGCGAACTGACAAGCCGGTCTGTACCAATCTGCACGAGAATCAGCCACCGCAATTCGCGGTTGGCAAAAGATTCTCATGGCGATTCAATGGTTCCCTGGTCACATGCACCTCACGCGCAAAGCGATTGGGGAGCGCATCAAAGACATCGACGTGGTCATTGAAATGCTCGACGCCCGTCTGCCGGGTTCGAGCGCCAACCCCATGCTGGCCGAGCTGATTGACGGCAAACCCGTGCTCAAGGTGCTGAGCAAACAAGACATGGCCGACCCCCAGCGCACCGAGGCGTGGCTGGGCCATTACAACGCCTTGCCCGGCGTTCGCGCCTTGGCCATGGACACCAGCATGACGGCCCCCGCCAAGGCTTTGAAAGAAGCTTGCCAACACCTGGCGCCTTTGCGCGGCGGCATGGTCAAACCCATGCGGGTGCTGATGTGCGGCATCCCCAATGTGGGTAAGTCCACCCTGATCAACACCCTCAAGGGCCAACGCGCTGCCAAAACCGGCGACGAAGCGGGTGTGACCAAGCTCGAGCAACGCATCAGCTTGGCAGACGACTTCTACATTTACGACACCCCTGGCGTGCTGTGGCCGCGCATCACGGTCGAACAAAGCGGCTACAACCTGGCCGCCAGCGGGGCCATCGGCGTCAATGCCTACGACGACGAAGTGGTGGCCTTGGAATTGCTGAACTATCTGATCAGCCACTACCCAGACGCTTTGACCCATCGCTACAAAGTGGCCGCTGTGCCCAGCCACACCGATGAAGACCTGCTGCAAGCCATTGGCCGCCAGCGCGGGGCCGTGCAAAGCGGTGGACGGGTGAACACCGTCAAAGCGGCAGAAATCGTCATCCACGACTTCCGCTCGGGTGCCTTGGGTCGCTTGACCCTGGAAACCCCGGACGAATACGCCCAATGGTTGGCCGACGGGATGAAAGCCGATGCGGAGCGCAACCTGCGCAAAGCGGGCTTGAAAAAGCCGCGCGGCAAAGGCAGGCCGACGGTCAGGCGTTGAGCACGGATGCTTTCTGACAAGCCGCTCAGCCTGCCGATGGGGCACTTATTCCCATAGAATCATCCCATTTGATATTCCCACGTAAAAAGGGCCGATGATGCACGTTGTCAATGTTTCTGGTCTTAAAAACAATCCCAGCGAAGCCCTGCGCAGCGCCCGTGACGATGTGGTGGTGGTGATGAACCGCGACCAGCCCGACGCGGTCATGATCGGACTGCAATCTGGAAAAGTACTGTCCGAACCCGGCGCTCGGGCGGCATTGGCCACGGCCTTGTTTCGCGATGGTGGGTTGTCTTTGGCCCGTGGCGCTCGCATGGCGCAAATGCCCCTGTCTGCTTTCATCACCCACGTTTCACGCCTAGGCATTCCCGTGGTGAGCCATGATGCGTCTGACATCCCCAGTGACATGGAAACCCTGGACCAATGGCTCGCTTCGTCGTAAGCGATGCCAGCCCTTTGATTGGCTTGGCCATCGTCGGTGGGTTGGATTGGTTGCCAGCTTTGTTTGGCAAAGTCTGGGTTCCGCCATCCGTGCAACATGAGGTCTTGCCCGGCTTGCAAGCGCGTGGTGAGAGCGAAATTGCACAAGCCCTGTCACAACAATACCTTCAACTTTGGCCACATGTCATCCCTTCAGCCCCCCAAACGCTTGGAGATTTGGACGCGGGTGAGAAGGATTGTTTGTCCATCGCGCTGTCACTGCCAGCCGGTCAATGTTTGGTCTTGATGGATGAACGTGCGGGGCGGGCCATTGCCAAAGAGTTGGGCATTCGGATGGCAGGTACAGCGGCGGTGATTGGTTTTGCCAAACAACAGGGGCGGATCGCTTCCGCCAAGGACTGTTTTGCACGCTTACACGCGAGCGACTTTCGCATCAGCAAAGAGGTGATTCAGGCGGTGTTGACTCAGGTAGGTGAGGCTTGAACAACACAGCCCTGTAGCCTGGACTTTTTAAACACTAATTTGCGTGTAACTTTTGCACCTGCTCTGCAATGGCTTTCAATGCCAAGGGTTCCAGGGTCAAAGGAATATGCTGAACGCCTGGCAGCAACTGGACTGCCCAATCTTTGCCTGCGCTTTGCACCATGCCTCGAAGTTCTTGCGATTGAAGTAGCTCATCGGCGTCGCCTGCCAAGATGGCCACTTTGCCTTTGGCATTGAGCAGATCGGCTTGGTAGTCGGCGTTGGCTGCAAAATTCGTGGCCAAGTTGAAGTCGTATTCAGGCGTTAAGAACTTTTTGGCCTCTTCTGTCAGCGCAAAACGCACAACAGGTAAATCGTTCCAGTAGCGAATGCCGACCGCGTTCAAGGCATTCAAAGCCACGATGCGAGGTATACCTACCGACACCCAACCGCCGCTATCAGGTCTGTAGTTTGGCGCGGTATGTCCCAGATAGGGAGCCAGCAAAAGATAGCTGTCAAAAGCAGATTGCATCTCACTGGCCGCAACCCTGAGCACAAAGCCCCCACCCGAACTGAACCCGATCAAGGTGGATGGGCTGGGCGGCTGCACAGCTTGAACAAAGCTCTGCAAGTCGGACTCCAACTGGCCAATGAAAGCAATGTGTCCCTTCGGTGCTGAATCACCATGGCCTCGGATATCAAGCGCATAGACATGGACACCAGCCGCAGCCAAAGCCGTGGCCATCGGGTGCATGCTGTCGCTGCTGCCAGATGAGCCATGCACCAACACAGCGCTGCCTTTGATGTTGTCGCCTTGGGGCGTGTACGCCCTGTAAAACAGTTTCGCGCCATCTGTCCCTTGGTAGCTTTTCAAAGGGGGCATATTGGAGAAATCAACCGATTCGAAAGGGTCGTTGATGTTGGCGATGGGTGCTGGTGTTACAGGGTCGCCCCAAATTAGGGCTGCTGTCACCATGAGCAAAAAGACCAGAGCGGTAGACGAAAGGGCGTACAAAAGAATTTTCATCATGTCCTCAACCGCACTGAACATGAAATTTCAAGCCCAAGGCATGGGTTACCTTCAAAATCGTTGCAAAGCTGGGGTTGCCCTCGCCAGACAAAGCCTTGTACAAACTTTCGCGCCCAAGCCCTGTGTCCTTGGATAACTGCGTCATGCCTTTGGCCCGTGCGATGTTGCCAAGGGCCTTGGCGATGAAGGCGGCATCATCGCCAGCCTCTTCCAAGCAAGCTTCAAGGTAAGCCGCCATGTCTTCGTCGGTTTTGAGGTGTTCGGCGCTGTCCCATTTGCGCAGCTTGGGTGTTGTCATGCTAGATCCTTCAGTTGTCGCGCAAGTTGTTGCGCTGTTTCAATGTCTTTGGCCTGACTCGATTTGTCCCCGCCCGCCAACAAAATCAATATTTCTTCGCCGCGCCACATGAAATACACCCGAAATCCAGGCCCGTGGTGCAAGCGCATCTCCCAAACGCCTTGACCAACTGACTTGTGGTCCCCCAAATGACCGTCTTCTGCGCGATCGATACGAACTTGAATACGACGGGCCGCCTGTTTGTCTTTTAAAGCCGCAAACCATTCGTCAAATAGTTGGGTCGTATAAATGGTCAACATTTGAATTGTATAAAATAGGATACAAAAGTCAATGGTTCGTTTGTTCACTCGCCAAATAAATTGAGTTAAATTACATTAACAAGTGCTACTTATCTTATTGAAAACCTGGTTTAAATACCATCTAAATACTCATTTAAATGACTAAGCTGAGACTGCTTCGTCACTTCGATCCTCGCAGTGACGAAAGCAAGCCCCTTAAACTCTCCCACCATGAGCCTGCCCACCTCCCCCCACCCCATCCCCACGCCCTACGAAGATTTCATGCGCCATGTCTACACGCATGGGGTGGAAAAATCTGACCGCACCGGCACTGGCACGCGCAGCGTGTTTGGGCACCAAATGCGTTTCGATTTGCGCCAAGGTTTTCCGCTGGTCACCACCAAAAAGGTGCACCTGAAATCCATCATCGTTGAGTTGCTGTGGTTCCTTACTGGTTCGAGCAACAACAACTGGTTGACCGAGCGCGGTTGCACGATTTGGGACGAGTGGGCACGCGAAGACGGCGACTTGGGGCCGGTGTATGGCGTGCAGTGGCGCAGCTGGCCCACGCCCGAGGGCGGCCACATCGATCAAATCACCGAGGTCATCAAGACCTTGAAGACCAACCCCGATTCACGCCGCATCATCGTGAGCGCTTGGAACGTGGCCGACCTGTCCAAGATGGCCTTGATGCCTTGCCACGCCTTCTTTCAGTTTTATGTGGCACCGCCCACCACCGCGGGTGGCAAGGGGCAGCTGAGTTGCCAGCTGTACCAACGCAGCGCCGACATTTTTTTGGGTGTGCCATTCAACATCGCCAGCTACGCCCTGCTCACCCACATGGTGGCTCAGCAGTGCGACCTCGAGGTGGGCGACTTTATTTGGACTGGCGGCGACTGCCACATCTACAGCAACCACCACGAGCAGGTGGAACTGCAGCTCTCCCGCGCTCCCTTCCCCTCACCCACGCTGCACATCAAGCGCAAACCCGACTCGATCTTCGACTACCATTTCGAAGACTTCGAGGTGCGTGACTACCAATGCCACCCTGGCATCAAGGCGCCGGTGGCGGTGTGACACAACACCAAAACGTCATCAGCCGTGAGCAACTCATCGGCCTGGTGGCGCTGACCCTGATGTGGGGCCTGAATTGGCCCATGATGAAGCTCTCCTTGCGCGAGTTGCCCGCGCTGTACTTTCGCTCCATCACCATGGCCTTGGGGGCTGCGTGGTTGTGTGCGTATTACATGCGCCAGGGCGTGCGCATGTGGCCGCAGGGGCGCGAGTGGCGCGACATTGCGGTGCTGGGTGTGCCCAATATGTTGTTGTGGCACACCTTTGCCATCTTGGGGGTGCAAGCCCTGCCCTCTGGCCGCGCCTCGACCCTGGGATTCACCATGCCGGTGTGGACCGTGGTGCTGGGCGCGTTGTTCATGGGCTTGGCCTTGAGTTGGCGCAGTTCAGCGGCCGTGGTGGCGGCCTTGGCCGGCATTGGCTTGTTGATCAGCCACGAATTGAGCGCCTTGCAAGGCCAACCCATGGGGGTGTTGTGGATGGAGTTGGGGGCCATCAGCTGGGGCTTGGGCACCTTGCTGATGCGCCGCGTGCAAAGCACGCTGCCGGTGCAAGCGCTGACGGTGTGGATGATGCTGCTCAGCAGCCCGTTTATTTTTCTGGCGGCGCTGGGCACAGAGACCTGGCAGCCTTGGCATTTATCGACCTGGGGTTGGGTCAGCGTGGCCTATGCGGTGCTGATCAACTATGGCTTTGCGCAAATCATTTGGTTTGGCATGGCGCGCGATTTGCCCGCGTCCACCAGTGCCATGAGCATCATGGCCGTGCCTGTGGTGGGCACCTTGTGCGCCACGGTGGTGGTGGGCGAAATTCCCCACTGGCAAGATTACGCGGCCATGGCCTGTGTGCTGGTGGCCATTGCAGCGGTGTTGCTGCCACACCGACAAGCCAAAGCCCTGCCTTCCGACTGAAACCATCATGGAACTCAAACTCATTTATGCGCGCTCGCGCAATGGCGTGATTGGCCGCGATGGCCAACTGCCCTGGCACTTGCCCGCCGATTTGGCCCACTTCAAACAAACCACCTTGGGGCAAGCGGTGGTGATGGGGCGCAAAACCTGGGACTCCTTGCCCGAGCGTTTTCGCCCCCTTCCTGGGCGCACCAACATCGTGATCACCCGCCAAAAAGACTGGCAGGCCAAAGGTGCGTTGGTGGCGCATTCGCTGGCCCAAGCCATGGCCTTGTGCCCTGAGCCTGGCCCTTTGTGGGTCATTGGCGGGGCCGAGGTTTACGCACAGGCTTTGCCGCTGGCCAGCACGGTGGTGGTGACAGAGATCGACATGGAGACGCAAGGCGACGCCCATGCCCCGCCATTGGGCGCCGAATGGAAAGAAACGTCACGCCAATTTCATGCCGGTGAGGGTGGATTGAGTTACAGTTTTGTCCATTACTACAAATAGGAGTTTCCCCATGGCGGGTTCAGGTTTTCACGTTCACGGCCCCCACGATCACGAGTTAGAGCAAGCCAAATTCGGCGACGCGCATGACGAAGAGGGCAACAGCATGATGGGGCAAATTGCGCTCTTCACGGCTGTGATTGCCACGGTGGGCGCTATTTTTGGCTACATGAGCGGGGCCACCCAGGCCAATGCCGGTCTGTACAAAAACAATGCGGCCATTAAAAAGACCGAAGCAGCCAATCAATGGAGCTACTACCAGTCCAAAAGCACCAAGCAAAACCTGAGCGAATTGGCCCTGGAGTTGTCTCCAGGTGCCAAAAAAGAGTTTTACGAAGCCGAGATCAAACGCTACAAACAAGAAAAAGCCGAGATCAAGGTCAATGCTGAAAAGCTAGAGGCCCTGTCCCAAGAGTGGGATCAAAAATCTGATGGGCAAATTCACCAGCATCACCGCTGGGCACAGGCCACCACCACCTTGCAGGTGGCCATTGCCCTGGCCGCGATTGCATTGCTCACCCGAAAGCGCTGGCTCAGGACCTGCATGTACATCGTGGGTGTGCTCGGCGTGGGCATTGGCGCCATGGCCGTGGCCCACATCTGAAGACGATCCCCTCGCATCCTGGCGTTGTGGGCCGCATGGCGCCCAACGCTTGGCCGAAGATCAGGCGCGGCGCGGGGTCAGGGTCTTGCGACCTTCGATGCGCGCCTTGCGCAGGTATTTTTGTTTTTCATTGTTCACATACACCTCGGCGATGGGCGCCACCAAGCTGGCCATCAGGTGCAGCACATACATGCCGATGAGCAAGGGCGACATGAACAAAGCCAGAACGGCAAACGCCCAGTTGTTTTGGCAATAGGCCCAAATATCGGAAAACTTCATGGCTATCTCCTGCGTGCGCGCATCACTTCTGGCGTCAGGCCCAAAGCCTGAGCGTCATTTGTGACACACAATTTTGAAAACCGCCTCGGCCACAGAGTCTGATTGGATGGGGTACCAGTTGCCGCTGACCGAATTTCGAAACACCACCACGCCTTCGGCCATGGGTTCAGAAAACGAAGAAAAAGCCAAAGTGCGGCGCTTTTTGAGCTTGCACTCGTACTCCACCAGCAAGCGGCGAGAATGCGCCCCCAGCTTGTTTTTTTTCTTCATGTCGATCAACTGCAATACCTTGGGGTTGGCCCCCTCGGTATAGATTTTTTCGCGGTCGATATAGACCACTGCGGTTTGGGTCTCATCGACCTCCTCCCAGGCAGCGGTGGCTGGCAGGGCCCAGCACATGATCCAAATCGACAACAAAAACCTCATCCAACACCTCCACAAGGGAACACAGCCCACCATAGCCAAGCATCGTAACCAATGTATCGGTACCAATATCGAGAAGTTGAGCCGGGCCTAGGCTGGCCGAGTCGCCAAGCTTGGCGACCGGTGTTTCATTCCCCGGCGTAGACGGCCAAATCTGGGGCTGCAAAGTTGAGCAAGGTCAGCATGTGGTTGATCGTCAAGCACACCGAATACAAGCCCAGTGCCCCATCGGCCTCGAGACCAAAGCCCAAAAAGCAGCCCGATGACAACACACACACAGCGTCTGGGCGCTCTGCCTCAGGGATGGCCATCCACCAGCGCTGCAAATCTTCTAGCTCATCTGGCCCCTGGAAAAAAACCGCCATCACCGGCACCCGGTCAGACGGCGCACTCTGGAATTTGATGGTGGGTTTGATGTCGCGGCTCAATTGTTTGATGTGGGAGCACACCTCCCGCAAGCTCGCATCGCCCTCCCCCGGTTGATCGGCGACTTCCATCACCAGCGCCACCGCCTCGGCCAAGACCAAGCGGCTGGCGCCATCGTGCAGGGGAAAACTGGGCATGAATCCGTGCTCAATGATAAGGTCGAGCTGCTCGGTCAAAACGCCCGTGGCGTCGGTGATGCGCCCGGCGGTGAAGCGCCGGTGGGCTGAAAACAAGGGCCGCAAAAACTGCTCGATCAACACCTGGCGCAGATCCGTCGCATGCTCTGGGGCTTTGGGGTCGAGTTGGGCGTATGCGGCCAAGACCTGGTCTTGCACCGCCAGGAGCCGGTCGATGAGGTAAGGATTGGCTTCGGTCATATTTATTATCAAATGGTCACATTTGTTGACATATTAATGGATGCCTCATGCATCGACCGCGCTGCGCCAATCTTTATCTATCATGCACCACCTTGGCCGCTTGGCCCCCACTTTGAAGACCTCCCCATGAAACTTGCGACCTGGAACGTCAACTCCCTGAATGTGCGCCTGCCCCAGGTGCTGGATTGGCTACAGGCCCAGGCAACCGAAGCGCCCATTGATGTGCTGGCCTTGCAAGAAACCAAGCTGACCGACGACAAATTTCCACATGCCGAGATAGAAGCCAGCGGCCACCACGTCGCATTCTTTGGCCAAAAAACCTACAACGGCGTGGCCTTGATCAGCCGCCACCCCTTGCAAGATGTGGTGAACAACATCCCAGGTTTTGAAGACGACATGGCCAGGGTGATCAGCGCCACGGTGCAAGGCGTGCGGGTGATCGGTGCTTACTTTCCGAATGGTCAAGCGCCTGACAGCGATAAATTTGTGTACAAAATGCGCTGGCTCGAGGCTTTGCACCAGTACGTGCGTGAGAGCTTGCAAACCCACCCCCAGTTGGTGCTGATGGGCGACTACAACATCACCTGGGATGACCTCGATGTGTGGGACCCGGTGGGCTTGGCCGGCACCATCCACTGCACCGATGCAGAACGCGCTCATTTCAAAAATCTGTTGGATTTGGGGCTGGTGGACGCGTTTCGCCAGTTCGAACAGCCCGAAAAAAGCTACTCGTGGTGGGACTACCGCGAGTTTGGCTTTCGGCGCAACCGGGGCTTGCGCATCGACCACATTTTGGTGTCGCCATCTCTGGTGGCGCGGCTCACCGCTTGCACCATCGACAAGGCGCCACGCAAAAACGAGCGGCCCAGCGACCACACGCCGGTGGTGGTGGACATCGCGCACCCCCCGGGCTGAGGGGAGGCCGCGCGACAGGCGTCAGTTGTCCAAGCCGAGTTCTTGGATTTTGCGGGTGATGGTGTTGCGCCCAATGCCCAATTTGACCGCCGCCTCGATGCGCCTGCCCCGGGTGTTGGCCAGCGCGGCCATGATGAGCTTGGCTTCAAAGCGCCGCGTCAAAGCGTCCCACACATCCGTGCGCCCCGACAACAACAAGTCCATGGCTTCTGCTTCCAAGCCCAGCTCCCAGTCAGCACCCGGCATGTTGAGCACGCCAGATCGGGTGGGGGCATTGGCCGCCAAGGGTGTTGAGGAGGGCGCGCTATAGACCATATCGCCATGGCCATTCAGCGCACTTGGCAAGGTCGCCTCCATGGCCAAGCCATCCACGCCGTTGGTGCGCAGCGTATCTGCAGGGATGGGGCTGGCCAACGAGAGCCCCCTTGACGGTGCCGATGCGCCATCTTGGTTCGTGGCGTGCACCACTTCGGGGGGCAGGTCTTTGGGTTCAATGACTTGGGCCGGTGCCATCACGGTCAACCAGTGGCAGATGTTCTCGAGTTGCCGCACATTGCCCGGAAACTGGAAGGCCGTCAAACAGGCTTGGGCCGCGTCAGAAATGCGTTTGGGCTCCACGCCCAACTGCTGAGCACTTTGCTGCAAAAAGTGGCGCGTCAGCACGGGAATGTCCTCCACCCGTTCGCGCAAAGCGGGCAAGCGCAAGCGTATGACGTTCAAGCGGTGGAACAAGTCTTCTCGGAAGGCCCCATCTTTGACGCGCAACTCCAGGTCTTGGTGGGTGGCGGCGATGACGCGCACATTGGCCTTGATGGCGCTGTGCCCACCGACCCGGTAAAAACTGCCGTCGCTGAGCACCCGCAACAAGCGGGTTTGCAGGTCAAACGGCATGTCGCCA
>Ga0315899_10001938_pt1 | contig 23260 bp, 16 predicted proteins | sample LakEriMetagenome_2_FD_203518 | JGI IMG/M metagenome (GOLD analysis project Ga0315899, IMG submission 203518) | Freshwater fungal communities from buoy surface, Lake Erie, Ohio, United States - Buoy 4 MA112 | ecosystem: Environmental > Aquatic > Freshwater > Lake | place: USA: Lake Erie, Ohio... | reverse complement strand
ACTTTGGGGTTTCGAGCTACTTTTTTTGAAAAACCAGGATGACTTTGCTTTTGTTTTGATAAGCCGAATCGCGTTAGCGTCCGGTTGTCTCGCGTTAACCGTGGGCTAGCGCCCTGCGGCTGATACAAAACGGGGAAAACGATGTCCCTCACTTACGCTGCGGGTTGTGACGTTGCTCACGCTGCGGCTCTAGTTTCCGTGATCAAACTCTTCGTCTGGCGACTCATCTTCGATGCCTTTGCGTGCATTCACAATGCGTCGTGCGAGATCGTCCGGTCTGTGCGCTTTGGCCAAGATATCTTCAATGACAACCTTGCCATCCTTCCACAAACTGAACAATGCGTCGTCCATGAGCTGCATGCCGAACTTGGCTCCTGTTTGAATGGCGGATGTGATCCGGAATGTCTTGTTTTCCCGGATCAAGTTCGCAATACCATTCGTCACGACGAGAACCTCGTAAGCAGCCACTCGACCTCCTCCCACCTTGGGGATCAAGGTCTGTGCGACAACCCCCAACAAACTGGAGGACAACTGGGTTCGTATCTGATCCTGCAAATTACCCGGGAACGCATCGATCAATCGGTTTACCGTTCCCTGGGCACTGTTGGTGTGAAGCGTACCGAAAACGATGTGCCCTGTTTCAGCGGCGCTGATCGCAGCAGAAATCGTTTCCAAGTCCCGCATTTCCCCTACCAGAATACAGTCTGGATCCTGTCGTAATGCACGCCGAATGGCCTCAGAGAACGATGGGACGTCAACTCCCACTTCGCGTTGATTAATCGTTGATTTGATGTGATCGTGATAGAACTCAATCGGATCTTCGATCGTGATGATGTGGTGATCGTGTGATTCGTTGATGTAGTTGATCAAACTCGCTAGCGTAGTACTCTTCCCCGAGCCGGTCGGTCCCGTCACAAGCACCAGCCCGCGCGGACGAAGCACCATTTTGATGACAGCTTCAGGCAAACCTAGCTGCTCAGGAGTCAATTTGTCGTTCGGAATCTGCCGAAGCACCATGGAAATGTTGCCACGTTGCTTGAAGATCGAGACCCGAAATCGAGCTAGCGTTCCGAACGCAAATCCAAAGTCAGAACTACCCGACTCCTGAAGCTCCCGCTGACAACGCTCCGGCGCAATGCTTTTCATCAACTGCACCGTGTCGTCAGGCTCGAGCACTTTGGTCTCAAGCCTCCTCATACGTCCATGCAACCTAAACACAGGTGGTTGCCCCACGACGATGTGAATATCGCTAGCTCCCTGCTTAATGGCCGCTTGGAGTAGTTTGTCAATCAGAACAGTTGCCATGCTTGAGTCCGAACTGCCAGCTCTGCGTTTAAAACCTGACGCAAAACCTCGTCCCGAGGCTTGAGTCCAATGCGTTAGGTAATATAAGGGATCGAAATAAGGAAAAGGACGCGTTACGACAGCCTTAGAGGCGACTCTCCCGCGACAGTCTTATCTTAGTTGTTCCGAGGGTTAAAGTGAAACAACTGATTAGATATTCGGTGTTTTTTTGGTGCGGCAACCGCCAAAGGCCATTGGTAGCGGTAGGGCGCAAGCCGTCCGGTTAGGGCGTGAACCGGGCAATCGACTAATAACTTCTCAGGGAACGCACCGGGTGGCTCGCGCCCCTCCGCTATCATTTTCGTTGCCAGAGGCAATTGTTAGCGGTAGGGCGCAAGCCGTCCGGTTAGGGCGCGAACCGGGCAATCGACTAATGACTTCTCAGGGAACGCACCGGGCAGTGAACAATTGAGGACAATTGTTCTACATTACCGGGCAAGGAACAATTGAGGACAATTGTTCTACATTACCGGGCAAGGAACAATTGAGGACAATTGTTCTACTTTACCGGGGGGCTCGCGCACCTCCGCTATTATTGGATACGGAGCCGCAATTCCGGCTTAATTATTCAACGTCTCTTTGATAACCCGAGCGATTGCCAAGTCCTCTTGCTCTGTCTTTTTGGCAGACCTGTAAACTTCATCCATCGTGGTGATGCCTGAAATAACTTTTCTTAATCCGTCGCAATACAGCGTCGTCATGCCTTGATTGATGGCTTCGGTTCTGAGTTCAGCCGAAGACTTGGCAGCGAACATGAACTCCCGAATCCGCCCGTTTACCACCATCATCTCGTAGATACCAATCCGTCCACGATACCCCTTCTTCTGACAATAAGGGCACCCCTTACCTTTCGAGAACTTGGAGTACTGAACCACCTCCGTCGGCAAGCCGGCGTCCGCAAGCACTGCTTCGGATAACGTGATCGGATGCTTGCAACGTGTACAGATCTTTCGCACAAGCCGCTGGGCCATGACCGCGATCACGGAACTGGCCACCATGTACCCAGGCACTCCCATGTCCGTCATACGGGTCACAGCACTGGGCGCATCGTTCGTATGCAGCGTACTGAAAACTAAGTGTCCAGTTAGTGAAGCCTGAATTCCCATCTGAGCGGTCTCGGTATCTCGCATTTCCCCCACAAGAATAATGTTCGGTGCCTGACGCAACATGGCCCGAATGATCCTGGCGAAGTCGAGTCCGATGTTGTGCCGAACTTCAACTTGGTTGATGCCAGGCAAGTAGTATTCGACGGGATCCTCAGCGGTGATGATTTTGCGATCAGGCCGGTTAAGCGCGTTCATAGCAGCGTACAACGTCGTGGTCTTTCCCGATCCCGTTGGGCCTGTTACAAGGAAAATACCATTAGGCCGCTTAATCAAGCCCGTGAAGATCTTGAAGTCACGCTCAGCGAGTCCTAACTGCTTAACCCCAACCTTGATGTTGTCCTTATCCAGCAGTCGCATAACGCAAGACTGCCCGTGATTAGTCGGGATGATGCTAACCCGGAGATCAAGCTCTTTCTCGCCGACTGTCAATTTGATCCGTCCGTCTTGAGGTCGACGTCGTTCCGCGATGTCCATTTTCGCTAATATTTTGATACGAGACATAATCGCACCTAATAACCGACGTGGTGGGGAGTCTCGCTCGACCAGCACACCGTCAATTCGGTAGCGAATTCGTACACGATCTTCGAACGGTTCGACGTGAATATCGGAAGCCCGCAATTGTACGGCTTCCGCAATCATGTACTGGACCAATCGAACGACCGGGGCACTGTCGTCCCCCTCCGCCTCATCCGCGGCGATTTTGTCTTCTTCCGTTTCCGTAAAGTCGATTTGCGTATCTGTGAACTCTTGCAACATCGAGTCAGCAGACTCGCCTTCTACCTGCCCATAATAACGGTTGATGGCTTCTACAATCTGCTCCTGAGATCCCAGTGCGGTCTCCACCTTGCGATTCAGAATGAATCGGAGCTTTTCGATTGTTTCAATGTCAAACGGGTCTGTCACCAAAACCTTGATCGAATCCTCCGCTTCGTCGATCGGTATGACGTTGTTTTCCCGAGCCACCGACTCTGGCACCAGCTGGATCACATGTTCAGGGATTCTAATGTCATTTAGATCGACGTATTCGAAGTGGTGGAATTCGGCCAGGGCTTGGGTGACTTCATCGCTTGCGGCGTACCCGAGACTCACCAGCGCTTTGCCAATTGTTGTGTCTTGTTTGTTCGATAACGCTTTTGCTTCGGTGAGTTGCTCGAGAGAAATGATGCCTCGAGAGAGCAAAAGGTCGGTATAGTCTCGCATCGGTCGATTCATGGTGCAGCTCAGGGGAAACGAAAGAGCAGGCAATTAATTAAGAGGTTGACGAGTGTAGGTCAGGATTCTTGCCAAACCTACAGCCTCAAGTATATCGAGTTTCGAAGGTCCACCACAAAGATGTTTTCCCAAGATGATTGCTTTTCTAAGAAACTCTTTCCTTATCGGTACGAAGCACCGTCCGTTTGCTCTGTCCCATCCCATCGATTTGTCCGATCTGACCTGAAAAATCGGCACTCTGTGCACTTGTGTCACGCGTGGCAGTGCGAACCCGGTTTCTGCGGCTTTCGAACGCCAGAGACAGCATTTCCAACCTTCTTTTGGTCGAAACGGAGAGGACGACGGGAGATTTCGGCACCCGAACCGATCCGGCGATCTAAGTTTTCGATGGTCTTCACGCGACCATTTCCAAAGAAAGCGGTTAAGAGCGGTCCTATGAAATTTAGACTTCCAGCGAAAACCAAACAAACTCGCCTCTCTTCCTGGCTCGCCTTGGGGCTTCTTGCCACCGGCACGTCGACCGCAAATGCTCAACAATCGCCCTTTCCACCTCGTGGGACCGAGCAGATCCCAATCTCTGTTCGAAAACCCGCTGATTTTTACTCCAGCCAATCTCGCGAGGAGCAATACGCCCAAATCAGCCAGGAGGTGGAGATCCTGGAACGTCAGCAATCTTTGCTCCGACGCGTGGTGAGACTGGTCTCCCCGACGGTGGTGCACATTGAAGCGGTAAAAGAAGAGCAAGCCCCCGAAAGTGGCACCTTTAAATCCGCATCTCCAAAGAGAATCGAGGAAGCCGGTTCTGGGTTCGTGGCCCGAATCGCTCAAAGCACGGTCATCCTTACGAACCGACACGTCGTTCACGGTGCACCTCTTCACAGCATCCGAATCGAAACCTCCGACGGAGGTATCATCAACCCTCGGCGAGTCCTAGAAGATCCGTCGACCGATATTGCGGTCCTCGACATTGATGGCGTGGAATTACCTAACGCTAGAATCGCGGACAGCCGAGAAGTCGCGATTGGTGACTATGTTTTTGCAGTGGGTAGCCCCTTTGGACTGAATCACTCGGTCAGCTACGGAATCGTCAGCGCCAAGGGACGTCGCAATCTCGAACTGGGCTCCAAACAAATCGTTTTCCAAGACTTCATTCAAACAGATGCCGCCATCAATCCTGGCAACAGCGGCGGCCCGCTTATGAATTTGCGAGGCGAGGTGGTCGGAATCAATACGGCAATAGCCAGCAATAGCGGTGGCAGCGAAGGAATCGGCTTTGCTATTCCCATTAACATTGCCATGAACGTCGCACAACAATTGGTCGAGCGTGGCGGAATTCAGCGATCATACCTGGGAGTGAGTGTCGACCCGGTATTCAACAATCCGACCCGATCAGCCCCTGGCGCTCCTCGTCCTAAAGGCGCCTTTGTTAAAGTCGTCCGCCCAAATAGCCCAGCCGAGCAAGTGGGCATGAAGTACGGCGACATCATATTGGAATTCGACGGTAACATCGTGGATAACGATGAGCACTTAGTGCAACTCGTTGGTTTAACCGCGATGGACCGACCAATCGATGTCCTTTTTTTGCGTGACGGCCAACAATACAAGTTAAACGTCACCCTGATTCCGCTTACCGCCGCCCAGAAGTAAAGGCGGCATTAGAAAACAACTAGCCCATGTTGTTAGGTCGGCGAGGCATTTTTCGAGGAAAAGGCAGTTCTTCCCTCTCAGGCAACTCCGTTTCCGTTTCTAACTGCCATTGATCTCTTTCCACGTCGGTCGCGTAGTACCTTAACCAGCACTCCATGTCGTTTTCTTCCAAGCAGTGCCAATGCAAATAGTTACGATGGTCGGCTATTCGCTTTTCAAACGAAGGCAAGATATCTCTAGCTATCAAGCAGTAAAGCTGGCGGTCGCTCAAATGATCCGTAAGATCGAGAACCACTCTCTGATCGTAAAGTTGATCGATCGTTTGCCAAAGAATCGAATGAACTTGATCGTCCGTCAGATGTTCAGGATTCGGAAGCTTGAGCTCTGGTTCAAACCATTGGCTGATTGGCAATGTTGGTGCACGTTCCCACGCGAGAATGGATGCGAGAAACTCGTTCTCTTCCGCGAGCGACATGTGCCGCAAGCTGACCAAGTCGACAGACTCGTCAATGTATGGTTCTAGTTCATCTCGCAATTGTGCATTGCGAAGCAAGAGGTCGACTTCGGTTTCGGCTGGTAGCGATTGAGACATGGAGAATACGTTCCCGTTGTGAAATCACGATCGACAATAAAAACTCGCTCGTGTGCTTAACTCAATCCAATGTATCCGTGCGCGATTTAGTATTAAAGCATCGACTTGAATAAATTCGAATTTGTCAAAGAGATTATCAGAAAGAAACACGCAGAAACCTAAGAACCCATACCATTTGACATCAGACGTCGTCATAATCGTCACAATCATTACATTCATCCTGCTTTGACTAAAGAAACATGAGACGACTCCTACTTTTAACCCTACTAAGCACTGCTGTCATGGACCCAAAGACTGTTCTCGCTAACGACGGATACTTGCTTCCCCCCAAAGAGATCGTTGACATCATCGATGCGAAGCCGGAACCGACTTTGGCAATGAGCCCTGACTCGAAATGGGTCATCTTCTTAGACCGAGACGCCATGCCAGAAATTGAGGATCTCGCTAGGAGAGTAGTCCCTCTGGCCGGAATGCGTATCGACCCCACTAACAGCAGTTCATTTCAGACCAGCTTTTATCGAGGCCTCTCTTTGCGGTCGCTCGATAGACCCAATGATCCACCTGTTCGCATCCCAGTAGATCCTCCGGTCAAGATCTCGAGTTTGAGCTGGTCTCACAACTCCGATTGTTTTGTGTTCGTTGTTCAGCGAGATACCAATCAAGAACTTTGGTGGGTGTCTATCTCCAACCTTGCTAATCCAGTTCTGCTCTCGGATCAACTTTCGACCGTGTTGTTTGAATTCGAGTGGATGCCAGATGGAAAAAGCGTTCTGTGCGCGACGGTGCCTTCCGATCGTGGAGCTGAGCCTCCTAAACCCAAGTCACCGATTGGACCCAATATCCAAGAGTCTTATGGCAACAAATCTCCAGCACGTACCTTTCAAAATCTCCTGACCAACCCTCATGACGAAGAGCTTTTGGATTATTTTGGTACGGTGCAGCTAGCTGTTCTTACTCCTGGTGAGCCGGCTCGCTTTATCGGCAAACCCGATCTCTACCTCGACGCCGATGCATCACCAGATGGTTCGTTGTTTCTCACGACATCGATTACTAAGCCTTATTCCTACCAACTTACGGTAGGCTCATTCCCAAAAACCATTCGTGTTGCAACTTGGACTGGCGATGAGGTTTATCGAGTGGCCGATGTTCCTCTCGAAGAGAATATTCCTATAGAAGGGGTTCGGCTCGGACGCCGTTCGATTCGCTGGGAACCTAACTCGCCTGCAACACTTGCATGGACAGAAGCATTAGATGATGGTGATCCCAAAAACAAGGTGCCCCATCGAGAACAAATAAAGAGACTGTCAGCTCCTTTTCAATCAGAGCCAGAGAATGTTGTGAAATTGGAGCATCGCTTTTCAGGCAGCTCCTTTTTTTCCGATCCAGCTTTGTTGATGACCACGGAATTCGATCGCGATCGTCGTTGGGTCCGCTCACTGTTGTTTCAAAACAAACAACTTGATGCACCTCCAAAGATAATCATCGATCGAAACCAACGCGATATCTATGGCGATCCTGGCCGCATGCTTACCAAGCCAAACTCGAGTGGCATCCCTGTCGTCGCCCAAGATGGCGACTGGGTCTATATGTCCGGAACCGGTGCTAGCCCCGAGGGCAATCTCCCTTTTCTGGATCGAAAGAATTTGGTCACCCTAGAAACCGAACGGCTATGGCGTTGCTCACCCGGAACACTGGAGAGTGTTGTTACCGTTGTCCCAGGATCGACAAGCAAAACGCCACGATTCATCACACGACGAGAATCACCAACAACTCCACCCAATTACTATCTCAAGGACTTGGCTGACGGGTCTGAGATTGCGTTAACCGACTTCCAAGATCCCGTGCCTCAAGTTCGCGAGATGAAAAAGCAGGTCGTTAAGTACCAACGTCCCGACGGGGTGCCACTATCTGCGACTTTGTATTTGCCAGCCGACTATAAACCAGGAACCAAGCTACCTCTTCTAGTCTGGGCATACCCCCTCGAGTTCAATGACGCAGCAACAGCCGGACAAGTCTCTGCAAACCCGTCGGCATTCACCCGAATTAGCGGAATCAGTCATCTTTCACTGCTCACACAAGGGTACGCGATCATGGACAATGCCACGATGCCGATCATTGGTGATCCAGAAACGATGAACGACACCTTTATCGAACAAATTGTCGATGCCGCCAAAGCAGCCATTGATCACGCTGTTGAGCTCGGTGTCGCTGATCGAAATCGAGTCGCTGTTGGTGGGCATAGCTATGGCGCGTTTATGACCGCAAACCTCTTGGCTCATAGCGACCTTTTTAAGGCGGGAGTAGCACGAAGCGGTGCCTACAACCGAACCTTGACGCCATTCGGCTTTCAATCGGAACGACGCCCCATCTGGGAAGCAAAGGACGTATACGAAAAGGTCTCTCCGTTTATGTATGCGGACAAGATCAAGACGCCACTCCTTTTGATTCACGGTGAAGACGACAATAACCCCGGAACCTTTCCGATCCAGTCGCAGAGAATGTATCAAGCCGTCAAAGGGAACGGCGGCAACACGCGATTAGTCATGTTGCCCTACGAGAGCCATGGTTATGTCGCTCGCCAATCCGTGCTTCATACTCACGCCGAAATGGTTCTGTGGCTGAACAAATATGTTCGAGATGCCGCGGAATAAAGACGCTTGATCTTTCAAGTAACACGCCCTCGCTGCGCGAGGGCGTGTTGCTTTAATCACATTTCGAAAAACAACCATTAGCCGCAGGGCGCTAGCCCACGGTTAACGGCCTACAACCGGACGCTAGCGCGTTACGGCTAATTAAAGCAACAAGCCCGCGAGCAGAGGGATCGATGGCCGGTTATCAATACCAGCCCGATGCGCGAGCAGAGGGATCGCACGCCGGTTAACGCCCTCGTAGTATTAGCAACCTGAACTCCCATCCCCCTAGGTACCAATCGCATGCGAAGGAACGCGTTGCTGGTTCGCGCTGACTAGGCATGAGTTTGAATAGGGCAATCCCTCACCTTGCGCTTTCGGGCTTGTATTGTGAACCGTCCCTCGCTGACGCTGTCGAGATCAATACAAACTGAAAAAAACGCTACTAGAATCTCGGAGCAATCTTCGTGATCGCTTCTGGTAAAGCTTCGTACTCAAGCTGCAGCACTCTCTTTTGCAAATCCAGTGCAGTGTCATGCTCAAAGACCTCGCAAGCCTTTTGCAGAATAATGGGCCCGTGATCATACTGGTTGTCGACGTAATGCACTGTGCAACCTGAGATTCTGACCCCAAACGCGATGGCAGCTTCGTGGACTCGCAACCCATACATGCCTTGCCCGCAGAACGCTGGTATCAACGACGGGTGAATGTTGACAACTCGGTTCTCGAAATCGGATGGGATCAAAACGTGCTGCAGATATCCTCCCATGACAACCAGCTTGGCCCCCGATTGGCGTATCGGCTCGAAAATGGCATGGGAGTGTTCTTCAGACGAAACCGACCTCCTTTTAGGAACAACAATCGATCGGATGTTCGCTTCGGCGGCATAATTCAACCCGGCGGCGTCCGCTCGCGAACTAATCACTAGTCGAATATCGATATCGATTCGATTTGCATCACGCCGGTCGATTAGATTCTTTAGAGTCGAACCGCCTCCTGAAATCAACACAGCAATGGGAAGTGGCATTCGTCTATCGCGATACAGAAGCTTGAGATGTTAACTTGGCCAGAAACGCATTAAGGGCAGGCTTCTGGCTCTCATCGGCGAGTTCAATCGCCTGCGTCTGATGTGCAATCGCCTGCTCGGTTTTCCCGACCAATCCTTCGAGTTTAGCCAATGTATGCAGCATTCCAGACTTTGTCGACCCATCATCGATTTGGCCTATCGCAACGCTTAGCCCCTCAACGGCAATTAACATTGCGGTCCTATCCTTGAGGTGCCCACGAATCGCAAGCTGATAGACCGAATTAGCTACATCATGGGCAAAAAGTGGCTCCTCGCTACAAATGGAAAACAGACTCTTCACGACATCTGCGATTTCTTTGGATGAGTTCCCAGACCGGGCGTAAATCTCGATCTTGCTCTTTAGCAATCCGAAAGTAATCCTTGGATCGTCAGTAAGTGCCAGGAATCGGTCTAATTCACGAATCGCCCCCGTCCAGTCCTTGGCTTTTGTCAGCTTGGCCATGGAATTTTGTATCTCCGCCATAAGCATCTGGTCTCGTTCGATTTTTTGGCGATCCCATCGACCTTGAACGACGGCATCAAGAACAAAATCCAACTCGCTAGGATGCCCCTGCCATTCCAAAATTCCCTCACGACCAATCAAAAAGGCCCATGGAAGCTGACTGGAGTTTTCTCTTCCTAAATAAGCAACGTGTCCAGAGCGATCCGGATCCGAACCGATTGCGAGCGACGAGGCCAATTGCCGATAAGGAACCGATTGACCTTCGGGCGTTCGCGCCGAGCCTTTTAAGAATGATTGGATAGCATCCGTCGACTCATGGCTTATTAGTGCGAAGTGGACCTCTTGTTTAGCGTATTGCTGTTTCAATGTTGCTAGCTGCAAAAATCCAGGTACGGCACCTTCGCAATCCGTACTCCAGAATTCAATGACGTAAATCCTATCTTTGTCGAGGTTAGCCAGGGATTTGGCTGCTAAGACGCCAGTTGAGACCCATTGTGCAACCGACAACTTTGGCGGGACAGTACCAGGCTGCAATGGAGTGGTTTCCTGAGCCGAACCGTGATTTGCTAAGAGGCAAACAACGCCAACAATCAGAGCATTTATTCTGGCAAACATGAAATCCCCAGCATATAGATTCGGTGCAACGAGCTGCTGAAAAAGCCGTAGCGTATCATCGCCACATCGACATGAATTGATCGGCGAGGCTCGGAACCTCTGGCTCTATGTTTTCACCGTTCATGTACTGTTTCCACTTGGCGACATCACCTCGAAAATCAACGCCCGTTTGTTCTTTGAGGGCGGTCGTGGCAGACGACTGAATAGCCGGAGAGCGATCGTTTAACTGCTGCGCTAGAAATGTTTTCACATCGTCTGTCTTGTGGTACCCAAGAGACTCAATGGCCAGTAGTTTAACCGCTTGGCTCTTGTCCTTAGCTGCCATGGCCAAAAGCGCTTGGGTCGCCATTGTGTCCGTTGTTTTTGCAAGCGACTTTGCGACCGTCATCCTTACCTTTTCGTTTTTGTCTTGCGACAACTTTACCAAGGCGTCGATCGATCGGCGGTCATTAGGAACCTCTTCTAGCACCATGGCGACCCGTCGGCGGATTTCAGGGGAAGAATCATTGATGGATTTCTGTGTCAGAGTATCAATGTAGCGAGTCTGTTCTTCCGTTGGATAGGTCGCGATTTGTGATTTGAGTTGGTCGAACTCACTAATGCGATCCTCATAAAGCGAAGCCCTCTTTCTATCCTCATTCCACTGTTGCACAATGACCGGATTGAGCTTCTTCATATGATAAAAGGGACCGTCCGCGCATCCGGTGGCAATTGCCATCAGAGAAAGACAGGCGAGTGTCAACACGCGACTCGGAACAACTTTTCTAATTGGTTTTACGGAGAAAGAACTCATGTGCGGTCCATATCTAGTTCGTAGGGAGAGCAACCGCTCCAGTATTCCAATGCGTTCATTTAGCCAGTCCAAAGGGTCTTTCACCAATGGAACAATAGAGAAATAGCGTTTCTGAGATCTAGACCATTCGGCAGAAAAATTTGTAGTAAGAAATTATGAATCGGGATTTTTACGAAGCCAAAGCTAGCTTAAACTCGGCATTCGCGTGACGTAAAGAAAGTGGCGATGGCAGATTCTCAGGATTCAGATTCTCAATACATAGTGCAGTGATTCGGAGATAATCTCGATCGATCGTAACCCGACGCGTGCGGGCGTGTTGTTTTAATCACATTTCGAAAAACAACCATTAGCCGCGGGGCGCTAGCCCACGGTTAACGGCCTACAACCGGACGCTAGCGCGCCCACGGCTAATTAAAGCAACAAGCCCGTAAGCAAGGGATTTTGCCTAAAGAATTGTCCCTTGCTCACGGGCGTGTTGCTTTAATGGCGTTTTGAAAAACAATCATTAGCCGCAGGGCGCTAGCCCACGGTTAACGGCGGACAACCGGACGCTAGCGCGTTACGGCTAATTAAAGCAACACGCCCTCACGCTTCGGGTTGAGATTTCGGCGGTTCTCCAATCCAGATTATCTCTAAGTCGAGGAACCAGAAATGAAGCGTTGGTCCAAACCCGAATTATCGAACCTTGGAAATGCAGCCATTACCTGGTTCCAGGACCACGCCCGTCCGCTGCCATGGAGATCGACGCGCGATCCCTATCGGATTTGGGTCAGCGAAATCATGCTTCAACAAACCGTCGTCGCAGCCGTCATACCTTACTACCACAAGTTTCTGGCCACATTCCCTGACGTTGTTTCGCTAGCTAACGCAGGGGAGCAACTTGTGCTCCAGCATTGGGCAGGCTTGGGTTACTATCGTCGAGCCAAGCAATTACACGCAGCGGCCAAGGTAATTCGCGACTCCTATGATGGTGTATTTCCAGCGGATTTTGATCAGGTACTCGCATTGCCCGGAATCGGTCGTTACACCGCGGGCGCCATTATGTCCTTTGCATTCGATAAGCCATACCCCATCGTCGAAGCGAACACGCAACGACTTTACGTACGATTGCTTCGGTTGCCTGGACAATTTGCAGAACGCTCGGTTCAGACAGCGCTCTGGAGTTTTGCAGAGTCATTTTTGCCCGATGGACCCGGAAGTGGTGAAATCAACCAAGCGATGATGGAGCTTGGATCACAAGTTTGCACACCCAAAACGCCTCGATGTAGCGAGTGCCCCCTCGTGAGGTATTGTCCAACTTACAAACACAACGAACAAGAACAAATACCTACACCTAAGCCACCTCGTCTCTACGAAGAACGACGCGAAGCGGTCTTAATGATTCAAAACGCTCAACAACAGTTTTTAATGCGTCGATGCGGACCAGGAGAACGCTGGGCAGGACTTTGGGATTTCCCGCGATTCGATGTCACAGATTGCAAAACAGATTCCGAAGTACACAAGCAATTGCAGTCAGAATTTACGAAACGTTTTGGATATGCTTATCAATTAAATGCAGAGTCATCATCGATTAAACACGGCGTAACTCGATACAAGATAACGTTGCGATGTTTCCACGGCGTTGTCGACGCACCTACGCTAATCTCCGAGAACGTCTCTGTGGCCAGCCAAAACCAGGAACAGCAGTGGTACTCAGTTTCCGAACTTTCGGATTTACCTCTTAGCTCCACTGGCAAGAAGCTCTCAATTCGGTTGCGTGAACCGGATGTTTCGAAGCCGAAGAGCATTGCTAACAACAAAAACACTCGACAGACTCATCGCTAATGCCCCGAGCATCGGAGAAAAAGAAAGCCCAAAGTACGGCTTGAACATGCCCGTTGCCAAGGGGATGAGCAATATGTTGTACCCGAAAGCCCAGGCTAAGTTTTGCTTGATGTTGCGCATCGTGGCTGAAGCAATCTCTACGGCATCACAAAGACTCTTTAGATCACCTCCCATCAGCACGACATCTGCAGACTCGATTGCGAGGTCTGTTCCTGTGCCAATTGCCACTCCAACATCGGCGCAGCTAAGGGCTAAAGAGTCATTGATTCCATCTCCTACAAATGCAACCGTATTACCGAGCGAGATTTTGTCTCGAAGAATCGCGGCTTTGGATTCAGGAGTGCAGTCCGCATGGATATTTTCGTGATTAATCCCTAGCTGTTCACCAACAAACCTACATGCAGCAACATGATCACCTGAAACAAGCAAAGGTGTAATGCGTTGCTTCTTAAAGAAAGAAACGGAAATGGCCGCAGTTGGTTTGACCGAATCCATCACCGAAACGAGGGCGATCAAGTTCTGATCCTCGGCCACATAAAACCAGCTTGCACCAATCTTCTCCCAATTCGGTTGACGCAGACTTGTCACAGAAACATCGACATTAAATTTATCGAGGAATCGATCCGAACCTGCGAGAAGTACATGGCCGTTATGAAGATTGCCAGAAATCCCCAGCCCAGGATAAACCTGCACATTGGTCAATCGTTTTTGATTTTCGATGCCAAGATTCTTAGCGGCTTCCAAAACGGCATTCGCCAAGGGATGTTCTGAGCCGGCCTGCAATTCGCTTAGCTTTCCCAGAACATCTCGTTCTGTCTGAAGATTGTCTCGAGTCAATGTCCCGAATAGCTCGATTTCGTATAGTTTTGGCTTTCCTTCTGTAACAGTCCCCGTCTTGTCTAACGCAATAAGATCGACTGCCGCCAAGCTTTGGATCGCTTGACCGTTCCGAAACAGAACTCCTTGTTTTGCCGACGTTCCTGAAGCAACCATGATACTGATTGGCACAGCCAACCCCATGGCGCATGGACATGCTACGATCAAAACCGCCGCGGCGTGGATCAGGCCTGATTCAAAGCCATCAGACCGCAGCAACCACCACGCTAGAAACGTAGCTACGGCGATCAGCATGACCACAGGAACGAAATAGGTAACCACTGTATCCGCGAGCGATTGAATCTTGGGTTTGGTACTCTGAGCAGTTCGAACCATCTCCATGATTCTCGCAAGCGTACTGGTCGCGGCAGTATGAGTTACTCGGCATTGCAAGACTCCGTTACCATTGAGGGTCCCCCCAATGACGACCTGGCCAACATGTTTTGCAACCGGAATCGGTTCTCCGGTCAACATACTTTCATCTACGTACGACCCGCCCGATTCCACGACGCCATCTAGTGGAACACTGGAGCCAGGTTTAATCTCAACTAATTCGCCGACTCGAATGGTAGATACATCAACCTCCACCCACTCGTTATTGCGTTGCACCGTCGCAACATTAGGCTGAAGCTCCAAAAGGCTTTGCATCGCGCGAGTGGCCTCTCCTCTAGCTCGCAATTCCAAATATTTTCCAATCAGTATTAACGTAATGACCACGGCAGCTGATTCGTAGTAAACATGCTGACTGTCCTCTGGTAGCCATTGAGGAGCAAAGGTCGCGACCAAGCTATAAGCGAAGGCAGAATTTGTCCCCAGGAGCACCAAGGTGTTCATATCCGGAGAGCCTGCCAGCAAGCTCTTGACTCCCGAACGATAAAAGGGAAAACCAATCCAGAATTGAACAGGGATACACAATGCCAACGCTACCGTGTTCCAGAATTGCATCGATTGCCATGTCATCATGGCGTCCATCAATGGGCTCCACAACATGGGCACCATGGAAAGCAGAAAGAGCGGCACACTGAATAGCATTGCCCAAAAAATGCGAGATCGCATGGCGACCAATTCATCGCGTTTCTCGTATTGCGTCTCTATGGTCTCGTCGGAGGAATCTGGTGTCGTTCGATTTTCGGGCTCAATAACACGCCCTTCGTATCCGCCCTTTTGAAGCGCAGTGAGCATCGACGCTGCATTGGCCCGCAGATGCTCCCCCTCGACCAGCGCCTCCTCCGTTGCCAAATTGACTGTAGCAGTCGTAACCCCTTCGACTCGTGAAAGAATTCGCTCGACACGACGCACGCAAGCCGCGCAGCTCATCCCTCCTACATGGAGTCTCATCGACGCGTCGGTTCGTGGCTCTGTGGACATTATGCGCCGATTAGACTTTTGGCTCGTGCGATTAAGTCTTGTGCATCATCGACGGTGGGGGCTTCTGATATCAAACGAACAATTGGCTCGGTATTGCTTCCACGTAACAAAAGCCATCGATCATGCCAATCTAATCGAACTCCATCAAGAAGGCTTAGCGACTCAGCTTGCAACCCGACTTTAAGCCGATCGATCGACTGCAGGAGAGTCTCTTTGCTCATCGACATCTTGTCTTTAATCATGGCTGATTGAGGCAAGCTGTCGACAACATTAGCCACAGTCATTTTTTCGCGAGCCATTAGCTCCAGCACTTGGGCCATGCCGACAAAGCTATCTCGGATCAATCCCACGCTGGGATCAATCGGCCCACCGCTTCCTTCGCCGCCGTAGATGGCGCCGGTTTGGACCATCATGTCTGCCACATTGGCTTCCCCCACAGCGCTTTGATGGAACGCTACTCCAAATTGCTCGGCCAGTCGTTTCATCATGCTGCTCGAGGCACAATTGGTAACGAGTGGGCCTGCTTTCGAGGTACCTGCAAGTCGTTTAAGTCGATTTAAAGCACAGAAGACCGACGTATACTCTTCGCCAATGTAGCGACCGTTCCCGTCGATGATGGCCAATCGATCGGCGTCCGGATCCTGGCAGAATCCAACCACAAAGCCCCCGTCGCGAACCGAAGTCGCTACTTTGACCAGGTTTTCGGCCAGTGGCTCCGGTGGGTGAGAGAATTGGCCGTCTGGTGATGCTCCCAGAACCTCGACGGTACACCCGAGCGACTCTAGTAAAGTGCGTCCTAACGAACTTCCGGCTCCATGGTTACTGTCTAGAAGCACCTTGAACGCGGCTTTACGAATGAGTTCCTGATCAACCGTGGCCAGTACGGCGGCTAAGTGCGGTTCAAAAGGCCTCTCAATTCGGATCCGCTTCCCCAGCTTCTCTACAGGTACCCAATCAAATTTGGCTGCCCGGTACCGCTCGAGGACTTTGCCCCCTGCTTCGGCACCGATAACCCGTCCTTGGGGGCTAAACAGTTTCATCCCATTATAGGGAGGAGGGTTGTGACTGGCCGAAATCTGAATTCCGCCTGCGGCTTTCGACGATTTTACGAAAAATCCAGCGGTCGGCGTACTCGCAACATCCAGGTCCAAACAATCGCGGCCGCTGGCGGAAATCGTTGCAGAAATCGCGTCCAAGAGCATTGGGCCGCTGGCTCGACCGTCCCGAGAAACCACGATCGGCCCGGCCGGAGCCACTTGGCAAAAGGCGGCGGCGTATTTCACCGCGGTCTCTGGAGTCAATTCCGAACCGACGATTCCCCGTAAACCGCTGATACTGATGATTGGTTCTGGCATTTTGGAACAAGGGGTAGGAGAAATCGGAATAGGACAAAAACAATGAATATTCGGCAAAACTGGCAATGTCCGTGCATTCGACGGTGGCTAATTGCTTGACAGCGCAATTTAGCCAACTTACCATCGAATTGCCCAAGATTTGTGGAGAAACCGGACAAATTCCAACTAAGATATCGTCATGGTTGGGTTCCGAAACTCTAATCTCTAGTCCCCTTTTTTTGTCACCGTCTCAACACTCGTGTAGGCTGGCTTCATGGAACTTTCAGGAATGCTTGTGTGGGCAGCTGTCCTTGTTTCCCTGATCGCCCTTATCATTTTCTTGGTAAAGGGGTTCAAAGGTTGGGGAGCGTGGATGACGGTATTATTCGTCGTTCTGTTCATCGAGGGCTGGTGCTACCTATTCTTTGCGGCAACGGTCAACAAAGAACGCTTAGCAACGCAAAAACAACACGATTCGCTCGTTAAAAAAGTTCGAGAACTTGAACAACAAAAGAACGTGCTGCTCTATGGCGAGGCATTCGATCCCAAGCCAGATTTGCAAAAGTATGTTCCGTTAAGTAATGAGCTTGGACGGGTATTGATCGAGCGAGGTCGTGCTTGGAGAGGTGCGCGTGTTGCTCAAGTCACACCGCGAGCTCTAACATTTGAGCTTCCTGCCCAAACCGCTAACTCTCAGCCCGCAGCTCCAGGTGGACTTACTCCCGCCGAAGGAGCTCCCGTACCTGCTGCAGCTGGGGGCGAAACACTCAAGCCAACTGACGTTATTTATCTGTTCAGCGAAAAAGAAGACTTTACTCCTCGCGCTTACATCGGTGAGTTTAAGGTTGAAACAGTAGCCGGCAGCAACGTTACGGCTATACCTACAACGATTTTGACACAGCGACAGATACAAGCGATCAGCAGCAGTCCAACTTGGGCAGTTTATGATCTGCTGCCTATCGACTCACATCTTGCTTTCGCAAAGCCAGGTTCCGAGCCATCCGCGGAAGAAATCTTTGGCACAATGGACTCGGATGCAATCTCGAGACTGCTAGAGATTCCACTTGAGCTTAGCACTCGCGATATGAATTCCATGAGTATCGCTGAAGCCAACCGAGCCAAAATACTTAACGCTTACCTTCAAGATGGTACTCGCGCTCGAGAAGGTACACCGCTGGAATCGATTATTTATGAAGTCGAATTCTTGAAAGACTATGAGCTCAAGGTTGACTCGAACATTACGAATAATGCGGAAACCGGAGGGTTTTTCAACCCTGAAGGTCAAGCCGTTGATTCGCGAATCAAACGGGAAGAAGGTCAGACTTTCGTTTTCAAAGCAAACGAAAAAGATGTGTTCAAGATTTACGGTCCGGCCGCCAAAAAACTCGAAATGGAAGGCGTTGTAAAACTTGGGGCAGCCATCTTTGTTCGGCCCCTTAACGATTACAACATCGGTCTCAAGAGCACGAAACGACTCACACTCGCTGCAATCGATGAGTTCACGGTGATCGAACGCGAAGTTAAAGTTGCCGAACGCTCCCAAGCGATTACTCAGGAAGAGTTGATCAAAGCAGAGGACACGCAACGAAGGCTCGAGGCTGATCAAGCTCAGTATAAGCTCGAATTGGATCGCGTTACTTCTGAGACAGTTCGCGTCGAACAAGAGCTCCAAGCTAAGCGACAAGAAGCAGAAAAACTCTACAAAGAGTTGGTCGGTTTCTATAACGCACGAGTTCAAAAGATTGACGTGCCAGCTGCAAAGTAACCTATCGCAGGCCCCCGTTATCTCCCGTTATCTCCCGTTAGCCGTTGTCTCCGCTAACGCTTTTTGAAGTTGCGCTATTTCGACTTTAGGGGCAACGCCCAGTTCGTTTACCTAGCCAGGCCTGCAGGGCCTGGAGCTCGATTCACATTGAGTTTTCAAGGGCCAACGGCCCGGCCGTTTACTCTTTGATAGCAGCCGAGACATCACAAACTGTCGGACCTTTGGCCCTTACGTTGTCTTTTCCTTAATACCCAGCCCTTCAGGCTGCGCTAGGCAAAATCAAGGCCTTTGGCCCGAAAAAACCAGTTACTTCGCAACTTCAAAACTAACGCTATCGGGACCAGATTGGGCCAGGACGACATTGGGTTGATTGGGCCGGGACGAGGCAAGTCAGGGCCGGAAAGAGGCAAGTCGGACAGGCATAAAAAGAACCAGGCCCCGACCAACTGAATGATCGAGGCCTGGAGTCAGGACTAATTTGACCTCGGCAGAACCGTGCTCTCCAGGAATCCCTGCAAGCATGATTCAAACCGAGCGGAGTGAAGGCTGCATGTCACTAGCAGCCCGCCGGCTCACCAGGACACCTCACCCCCATGGCCAGTACAGAAACAATTCACTGATCACCTCCTTTCTCGAATAGCCAGGCTCGAGTGGTCTCACGGCCAGAACCGGACCACCAAGCACGGAAACAGTCGCCGCGACGCGTTTCGCAGCACTGCCTCCATTTTATTTCAGTTGCCCCCAAGAAATCAACTAGAGGTTAGGCTATGATGCTGCAAGTTGTCGAAAATTCTCTCCTACATTTGACAACGGTCGGCTAACTGTCGGATATTTTGCAAGTGTGAATTGTCTCTCCTTCGCTGTGCATCCTTCATGCACTGTGCAACTTCCCTGCAAAGTTACCGAAGCCGCTTGGTTACTGATCCATTACTCATTCGATTCATCTCTTTATGGGCATTCGCGTCGCGCTGAAGCATCACACTCAATACAAATACGACCGACCTATTCAACTGGGCCCGCAGGTTGTCCGGTTAAGGCCAGCCCCTCATTGTAGAACGCCGGTGCTCAGCTATTCGATGAAAGTGAAGCCGACAAACCACTTTTGTAATTGGCAACAGGACCCGCAGGGGAACTACATAGCTCGATTAGTATTTCCCGAAAAAACCGACGAGTTCTCCATTACCGTGGACTTAGTGGCGGACATGACGTCCATAAATCCATTTGACTTTTTTCTAGATTCATCAGCGGAGCAGTATCCTTTTCAGTACGAACCTTGGCTGACTAAAGAACTGGCCCCGTTTTTAGTTCTCAGTCACGATATCGAGCCGGTCGATGCATGGCTTAAGGGCAAGACCACCAAAGATCTCCATGTCATCGATCTCATCACAGACCTTAACCAAAAACTCCAACACGACATCCGCTACGAAATTCGGATGGAACCGGGAGTTCAGACACCTCGCGAAACCTTGGAACGCAAAGCCGGTTCGTGCCGAGATTCCGCATGGTTGCTGGTGCAAATTCTTCGGCGACTTAATCTGGCGGCTCGATTCGCCTCTGGCTATTTGATTCAATTAACGGCTGATCAAAAGTCTCTCGACGGCCCTTCAGGTCCAGAACAAGACTTCACCGACCTACATGCCTGGGCCGAAGTCTATTTGCCAGGTGCCGGCTGGATCGGTCTCGATCCAACCTCAGGCTTGCTCTGTGGCGAGGGACATTTGCCGGTGGCGTGTACACCTGATCCATCGAGCGCGGCTCCCGTGACTGGGCTAGTGGAAATGTCCAAATGTGAGTTTGACTTTCACATGTCGGTCCAAAGGATCGAAGAGGATCCTCGCACGACGAAACCATACACCGATGACCAATGGCGTCGCATTGATGCACTTGGAAAAAAAGTGGATCAGCAGCTAGTGCAAGATGATGTGCGGCTTACCTTTGGCGGTGAACCAACATTCGTTTCGATGGACGATATGGAAGGTCCCGAGTGGACAACCGACGCAGTCGGGCCCACCAAGCGACTCTTGTCAGGACACTTGGTCAAGCGACTGCGAGATCGATTTGCACCCGGCGCTTTCTTGCACTACGGACAAGGGAAATGGTATCCGGGCGAATCGCTGCCTCGATGGGCGTTAACTTGTATGTGGCGATTAGACGGCGAGCCGATTTGGCAAGATGCTAAATGGATCGCCGATGAAAAGAAAGACTATGGATTCACGTTTAGGCATGCCCGGCGTTTTTCGGAAGCCCTTTCGGAAAATCTGGGTGTTGACTCCAAGTGGTTGGTTCCTGCCTACGAAGATGTTCACTACTATCTTTGGAGAGAACAGCGTCTTCCCTTGAATGTGAAACCATGGGATCCGAAACTTGAGGATCCCGAGGAAAGGGCGCGCATGGCTCGCGTCTTTAGCCGAGGTATTAATAAACCCGTTGGAGTGGTGCTTCCGGTTCAACGTCAATGGTGGCAATCGCGATTGAAATGGCGAAGCGGACCATGGCCCGTTCGTCCAGAGAAGTTGTTTTTGCTTCCGGGTGATTCTGCGATCGGTTTAAGGCTCCCTCTAGATACGCTTCCGTATTCCAAGTCGCAGCCTGGACAATATCCAACCCCAACAGATCCTTTCTCGCAAAGGCCGCCACTATCTCCGGCAGTTTCGATTGTCCAACAAAGTCGCCCACAACCCGATGAACCAGTCCGAGCCAACAAGACAGGTTGGGGTTCACTCGTGGCACTCGATCCGGATGAAGATATCAGCTGGTCCGAGAAACAAGCCGAACGACACACCGAAGCCGAAATCGATCCAAACGCAGTTGTTCGCACAGCTCTATGCATTGAACCTCGCGATGGGCGCATCTATGTGTTTATGCCACCAACGGAAACACTTGAAGACTATCTCGATCTATTGTGGGCCATCGAAAAAACGGCTTGTGAATTACAGATCCCAATCGTCGTAGAAGGTTATTTGCCGCCTAAAGATCATCGCGTGCAGATGATCAAGGTAACACCTGACCCGGGGGTGATCGAAGTCAACATTCACCCGTCTAAGTCTTGGGATGAATTGGTTGATAACACAACATCACTCTACGAACAAGCTCGCCAATGTCGACTGGCTACGGAGAAGTTTGATTTAGATGGCAAACACACCGGCACGGGAGGTGGCAATCACATTGTCATGGGGGGACCGACCCCGTGGGATAGTCCGTTCTTACGTGCCCCCCATGTGTTAAAATCAATGATCGCCTTTTGGATCAACCATCCATCACTGAGCTATCTGTTCAGCAACCGATTTGTTGGTCCAACTAGTCAGGCACCACGCGCGGATGAGGGACGACAGGACGCGATTTACGAGCTACAAACGGCGTTGAATCAAATCCCGAGTCGAGGTCAGGATTGTCCGCCTTGGTTGGTGGATCGCATATTGCGAAATCTTCTCATCGATTTGACCGGCAACACGCATAGAGCGGAGATCTGCATCGACAAACTCTATTCGCCGGATAGTTCTACGGGTCGATTGGGACTGGTGGAACTGCGTGGATTCGAGATGCCTCCTCACTCGCAAATGAGCTTGGCAACTCAGTTATTGGTCCGCAATTTAATCGCTTCGTTCTGGCGAAAGGAATACGATCAACCAGTTATGTCGTGGGGTAAAGATCTACACGACCGATTTATGTTGCCTCACTTCTTGTGGCGTGATTTTGAGTCGGTGATTTATTACCTACAGCAAGATGGGTGGGACTGGGAAGCGTCCTGGTTTGCGTCTCATTACGAGTTCCGCTTTCCGCCGGTCGGTCATGTCGAATACGATAACGTCGAAATCGAACTAAGAACCGCTATCGAACCGTGGTATGTCATGGGTGAGGAGCCTGGCGGTGGCGGCACGGTGAGATATGTCGACTCGAGTATTGAGAGAGTCGAAGTTAAGGTCAGCGGTTTTGATAAGAAGCGGCATCGAGTTTTGTGTAACGGTTACATGCTTCCTCTGCAATACGGTGGCGCACCGGGAACGTTTGTATGTGGAGTTCGGTATCGGGCGTGGCAACCTCCGTCCTGTTTGCATCCAACCATACCTGTGCATACGCCATTGGTTGTGGAATTGTGGGATGCGTATTCCGGGCGCTCGCTGGGCGGGTGCACTTATCATGTGGGGCATCCTGGCGGAAGAAACTATGCAACATTCCCGGTGAATGCACTTGAGGCCGAAGCGCGTCGCACGGCTCGGTTTCAGAAGTTTGGTCACACACCTGGTTTTAGTCATCCGAGGATGCCACGGCCGAATAGCGACTTCCCGTGCACACTAGACCTAAGGCGCGAGCCCAGATAGCCAAAGTCGCTTACCGCTCCGACGGTAAGTCCGTTATTGTTCACGAATCGGGCGTACCCCGATCGGGACCATAGGAAATCCAAAACAAGGTTGGAAATCCGGCAGTGGAAAAGATTAGCTCTCTTTCATACCCAGTTTTGTAGTGGACGAGGCTACGAGGCCCAGTTTTGTAGTGGACGAGGCTACGAGGCCCAGTTTTGTAGTGGACGAGGCTACGAGGCCCAGTTTTGTAGTGGACGAGGCAACGAGGCCCGGTTTTGTAGTGGACGAGGCAACGAGGCCCGATTTTGTAGTGGACGAGGCTAC
>Ga0315899_10001936_pt1 | contig 23285 bp, 12 predicted proteins | sample LakEriMetagenome_2_FD_203518 | JGI IMG/M metagenome (GOLD analysis project Ga0315899, IMG submission 203518) | Freshwater fungal communities from buoy surface, Lake Erie, Ohio, United States - Buoy 4 MA112 | ecosystem: Environmental > Aquatic > Freshwater > Lake | place: USA: Lake Erie, Ohio... | reverse complement strand
GGAACCGAATGATGATTAATTTGTTCTGTAGTGACTATTGGGTGTAGACTGTCGCGGGACCTCGGGGGGCCTCGAACGGACGTCCGGGGCGCTAAAACGGACGTCGAGGGGTCAAGTTCGGTCCCCGTGACCCTTGGGAGGACTTCGGGGGCTCCGATGGCGGAGCTCTTAATTAAGACGGGCAGGTGTGCACGCGCCCCTGCGCGCGCTGCTGCTTTCCACAGCAATCACACGTGCGGATTGCTCGCAGACGGAGTCTTGCGCGTGCGGAACCCTGAGTACTGAAGCATGTGTGGCACAGGCCAAGTCACCGCATCCTGTGCTGCGCCTTCGTTCTGCTGCTGCTACCCACATGGACGTCGGCCGACTTCAAGTTCCCTCTATGGACTGTCGGCAGCAACTCAGGCAAGGGAGAGGCGCGAATCGCACAAGAGAGCTTTAGGGCAAACTAGCGCTGACGCTGTGCGCTTTGCGCAGAAGGACAACTGGGATACCCAACATCGCCCGGCTCGCCGCCAAGCGCGACACCTGTCCGGGTAGGGACAGATTACCGAATGTCTTCACGCCTCACATATTATCTGGGTCCATATGTGAATGCATGTATACATATATACGCATGCACGCCTCGGGGCTCCCTGCCTATACACTGTGCGTGTATGTATATGAGTCGGCTGTTGCTTTCCGCGGCTCTCTGCGCGAATTCTGACTCACGCATGTGTATACCTGTCCATACATATGCGGCGTATCTGGGGTATCTGGGTCCATATGTGTGTATACAGCAAAGTCTGACTTTGAGCCGCATGGACGTGGCAGTTGGCGGAGAGTAGCTTTTCCTATGAGACGGTTGTGTCAGTGAGCACAAGCCGCGGACACACAATAGTGCAAACCAAGGCAAATGCTACAATGCCGGAAGTCAAACAGCGCATCCAAAAGAGCCAGAGCCAAATTGGGAACCCCTCCATGCTGAAAACGTGGGTGTGGGGAAGCAACTCGCATGGACAGCTTGGAGGAGGACGCATAGGCCCTGGGAAACGAGACATGGCGCCGAGAATCCTGTCTCGCGCTCTGTTTCCTCCCACACCGGATGGCAACGAGGTGGTGGAGGGTGCAGGACACTTTGCGTTCTCCAAGTGGGACGATGCTTGCAAATGCTTGCGTCAGATCAACGGGTCGCTTCCGCTCAAAGCTCACGTGAGCTGGGATCTCCTGCAAGACTACTTGAACTCAGTGGTGGAGGCGGACACAGTGAGGATAGGCTTGTCAGGCAACGACAGCACTCAACTAGCCGTCACCCGTCCTGGCTACCAATTAGACTTGACCGTGGGCACTGCCAATCTTTCGTATGGCATTGCAAGCATGCTGGGGTTTCGGCCGCTTCGAATTCCTGGCGCCGGTGTGTTCAAAGAGTTGAGCGCGCGCCTGAGCAACAATGTCCTCGTCTACAAATACTTCTCTAGCACAATTGATATCGACGACTCCAATCAAGACTTCAAGTACTTGGCCTTCGATACAGAAGCAGGAAAGGCAGCAACATTCCACCTCTTCATTCCTCCCGGGACCTACTCCCCCGAGGAGCTGGTGGCAAAGATCAACGCTCTTGCACTCGGGAATGCGCACAGCGATCTTCTGAGAATAGACAAGAACCCCGACGCGTTTGACGAGAAGGTCCAGATTCAAATGCCTCGCTTCGGTGGACGCAAATTACTGAGCAGCAGTCTTGCCAACTTGCGTCTTGGGTTTGCAGCCGCGCTACCAATAGACGAGCAGTATTTTGAATTGGGGCTTCCAAATGAGTTGAGCGAGCTTGCAGGGACCAATCTGCTCCACTATAGATACATGCCCAGCGCCGACAGCGTGGTGCGTGAGTTTGTGATTGATGTCGGCACAGGAATCAAGACACTGGAACAAGTTGAGCTCGCCATTCAGGCAGGCCTTTCTAGAAACCACAACCCCTCATTTGCCGACTCCTTCATGTTGTACATGGACGTAAACCATCGGGTGGTTTTTGAAATAGCGCGCGACGGATTTCAGATTCTCTTTTCCGACTTCTCGAATCGCACGAATTCATTGGCGCGTTACCTAGGTTTTACGCGAGAGGACTTCCCTTGTGCTGGGCAGAACCTTTGGTGTGGAGCTGATGCAACGAGCAAGCCTGAGTGCCAAAGCCCTCAATCCCATGCGTCCCCGTGGTGCGCTATGAGCACTGGATTGCTGCGCAAGCGCGCTGCCCAGGCGCGGCCGCTGGCAGCATCGCACACTGCTCATGGAACATGTGGCAATAGCAGCCACGTGTGCGCTTGTCGCGCCAACGGGTGAGCGGTCTTCACTCTGCTCCTCTTCATGTTTCCTTCTCCTCCTCCTCTTCGTGTTTCCTTCTCCTCCTCCTCTTCATGTTTCCTTCTCCTCCTCTTGTTGTTTTCTTTTTTTCCTCCTCTTCAAGTTTGATCCTCCTCCTCCCCCCCCCCTCTTCATGTTTCCTCCTCCTCCTCTTTGTGTTTCCTCCTCCTGATCCTCTTCAAGTTGCCTGCTCTTTTTGCTCATCATGAGTCCTCCTCCTCCCGTCTGTCGGTTAGTGCCAATTGAGAGAGAGACTGACGCTGTCCTACCCCCTTTGCCACAAATCTGGCGTGGTGCAGGGGCTTGGCAAGATGCCAAGACGGCAGCACCTTTAGCTTTGACAACGCCAACACTTTAATGCAAGCTGACTCGGCCGGCACTTGTACCTGCCATGCTGCTGAAGCATGGGTGAAGTACGAGGCGCCCAGTTCGTGGGGCGTCGTCCATCACAACAACGGTCTCCCCCTTGTTTCTTTTGGTCCGCTCCCGCATATGACGCGCTGTTTTCATCGTTCGACATTTGCTGATTGCTATTGGCTGCGAGATGGAACTGAAGAGGCGTTGTTGTTGTTGTGTGCTATGTGCCATGTGCTATGTGCCATGTGCTCTGTGAGGACAGTCACGCTGCCCGACGGAGTATATTCAGTGGCCAAGATGAATGAGGAGGTGCGAAGGCACTTTGAATCGAGAGGGCTTCCGCCGGCGAGCATCGTCTTTTACCCCACCGTGCAAGGCGACAGGATGGTCGTCGAAATTCTTCAGGCAGGCTTTCTCCTGGATCTTGCGGCCAGCTCGGTAGCCTCCTTTCTTGGTTTCCCTCCTGCAACTGTGCCACACACTGGGCGATTCTCCGAGTCCACCACACTAGTCGCCGCGTCGCTCCAAGGTCTTCCGCTGCCTCAGATTCTGGCCGCAAGCATGACACGGCAAGCAGACTTGGCAGGGGAGTGGATTGTCAAGGCCACTGCGGGCAATCGCCACTCCCTAGTGCTCACGTACAACACTGTGAACCGACTGACGCGTGTGTGGGCCTTTGGGTCCAATCAGCACGGGCAACTTGGCTGTGCCTTGAATGCCTACACGGAACAAGGCAGCGGAGTGCCCTGCTTGATTGCTTCCACGGATGTCTTTGACTCGGCGCTCGTGCAGGACATGGCTGCTGCCGACCGTCATTCGGCCCTCCTTGACCAGGCTGGGCGTGTTTTCCTTTTTGGCAGCGATTCGCATGGACAACTTGGCACGGGTGCAGCTTTCAATCCATCACAGGCGGCAAATTATCTTCCACGACTCCTCACCTCTCTGGAAGAGCAATCTGCTAGATACAGCCTCGTCTTTCTGGGGTATGATCACACCATTGTTTTCGGGGAGCTCAAGAATCGCACATCACCGACATGGTCGCCAGGCACAAAAGCGTGGGGTTTTGGCAGCAACGAGTACGGGCAGCTAGGCGCGCCTCACAGCCAGCTTGCTCCTCACTCTAACCCTGTTCCTCGCGAAATAGGCACCTGGCATAACAGCACGTGGGTAACGGGTTGTGCTGGCGATTTCCACACGATGCTGTTGGACAAAGACAATCGCCTATGGGCGACAGGCTCCAATCAATATGGTCAAGCCGGAGTTACGGGGAAGCCAAAAACCATAGTCTCGACTGCAAAAATGTATAAAGTCGGGTCCGAGCTGAACTCCTCGCAAGTCGTCGCTGCATTCGCGTGTGGAGGCGACCACAATCTTGTCCTTACTGAAGATGGCGAACTGTGGAGCTTTGGCATCAACGATCTTGGTCAGCTTGCTCGAGTGGAAAACCTGGGAACCGCCAACGCCAATGATATTGCACAGGTCCCTAGTTCTCAGTTGAAAGCAGACGGAAGAGACCCTCAGCCCATCACTGGGATTTGGGCAGCAGGCTCGACCTCCCTGCTTCAGACCGCAAAGCAACCATGTTTTCCCAGCTATTACTCGCCTGATGGTCTGCAGCCGTGCTTTCCTTGCGCAGCTGGCACGTACTCAAACGATCGAGGCGCAATGAGATGTGCAGCCTGCGCGCGCGGATACTTTGTGCCGTTTGGTATGACGCAGTGTTTCGAATGTGCTCGGGGGTCATATAGCGACCGCATTGGGCAGGATGCTTGCACAGAATGTCCGCCGTCCAAGTCCTACACCACCCACCTGGCCTCAGTTGCAATCAGCAACTGCACTCTGCCATGTGCGGCCGGCACAGCAGGTCCTTTCGGCGCCGTGCCGTGCAGTGTCTGTGCGCCGGGAACATTCAGCCTCCAGTTGTCGTCCAGCTGCACTCACTGCCCACGCGGAACGTTTCAGGAATTCAATACCTCGAGCTCCTGCCTTTTGTGCCCGCACGGCAAGAGCACAGCAAACGAGTCGTCGGCTTTCGCACATGTTTGCCGCGAAATTTGTAGCCCTGGTTACTTTGGAGCGTCCGGCCTTGCAGAGTCGAAAATGGTCAACGGCTCCGAGGAACGCGCCTGTCTGCCGTGTGCCGTGGGTTACTTTAGCGCCTTGAACGGGTCCCACATCTGCCAGCCGTGTGACTTTCATTCTTACTTGGAAGTAACCGGACGCTCATCCTGCCACCAGTGCCCTGACGGACACGGGACCGTGGCACGCGCCACCACCAATGCTTCCCTCTGCATTCCTTTCTGCGAAAAAGGCTCTGTGAGCGCCACAAGCGTTAAGCCCTGCAGCTTGTGTGGTGCTGGGCTGTATGCGCCTCACCTAGGTCTCACACTCTGTTTGCAGTGTGCTGCGGGAACCTACTCAGTGGAAGGCAGCAGTGACTGCAGCATTTGTCCTGCCGGTAGCTTCTCGCTCCAGAAGAGTGGCGAATGTCGGCAGTGCGACAAAGGGAAATATCAGAGCCGAAGCAATTCTAGTGCTTGCATCATTTGTCCTCGACGCTTTTATTCTGACGCCAATGGAAGCAAGAACTGTACACAATGCGTCTCAGGCTTGGGTACTGCAGCATCAGGATCCACGTCGTCAAGCGATTGTATGGAGCTGTGTGCAGAAGGCAACTATTCTGTGAGTGGCTTAGTAGATCCTCTCAATCCCTGTTCTGAGTGCGCGGCAGGAACAGCCTCAAACAGAGGATCAGATAGCGCCTGGCCAACAGGCTGCCTAGACTGTCCGGCGGGGTTCTACAGTGGACGAGGCAGTGCAAATTGTCTCCAGTGTCCACCTGGAAACTACACGAGACAATCCGCATCGTCAGCGTGTCAGCCGTGCAGCGCCGGATTTTCATCGGGCTGGGGAGCAAGTACCTGTACCGTGTGCTTGCCTGGATCTTTTGCCAGTTCTGCAAGCTCCTCTTGCGATCTGTGCTCTGCGGGAACATACCAAACAGAGAGCGGTTCCTCGTTTTGTGCGCTGTGCCCCCAGGGATCGTTTTCATCTCAAGAGGGCCAAGCAAGCAAGTGTAGTCTGTGTTTAAGTGGCACATACAGCGACGCGCAGGGGTCCACAGAGTGCGGGATGTGCGAGGCGGGCAGCTTTTCTGCTGGAAACGCGTCATCATGCACCATGTGCGTACCTGGAAAGTACGTAGATGAGCGGGGGAGCGATAAGTGCTTGCCGTGCAGCCCTGGCAGCTTTGCACAGGAAGAAGGTTCTGCCCGTTGTGACCCTTGCGATCCTGGATATGCAGCAACAGCTGCCTCGACTTCTTGCACGGTATGTGCGCAATCCACTTGGTCGGCGGGTTGGGGGACGGCTGTCTGTAACGCGTGTCCGCCAGGCTACAACACATCAGGCACCGCGACCACACTTCTGTCAGATTGCCTCCACATTTGTGAGCCGGGTCAGTTTGGAATCAATGGGCTCTCGGATTCCGCTAACCAGCTGTGTGCCAGCTGTGCCGAGGGGACGATTTCGGCGAGCTACTATTCGCGAGCTTGTTCGGGCTGCCTTGCAGGTTCTTTTGCATCCGAAACAGGGATGACGAGATGTGCCTTGTGTTCAGCCGGCTCTTATGCGCCTCCCGGTAGCTCCACTTGCTCAGCGTGCAGTCCAGGAAAGTTTGCGGCGGGAGAGGGTACAGCAACTTGCTCCGAATGTCCGCCTGGTAAGATGATGCCTGGCGAGGGCGCGCATTTGTGCGAGGTGTGCGGGTATGGCCGATATTCGCTACCGCATCGTGTGTCCTGCGCCTCGTGTGGGCCAATGCAGAGCACATCATACCAAACGTCGGCGTCTCAAGACGACTGCATCGGCTTTTGTCCCGCCGGCACCTACGGGGCGGACAATGGCGTAGCAAGCGTCGCAAATCCGTGCCGCCCGTGCGCACCTGGCTCCTATAGCAACTTTTCTAAGCAGTCGTCATGCTTTCTGTGTCCTGCTGGCTCCTTCTCCAACAACTCTCTTGGAGCGCTTGCATGCCAGGAGTGTCCGTTAGATACTTGGCAGAATCTGACTGGGTCCATTCAATGCCGGCCGTGCCCTACGATGAACGGCAACTGCTCAGACAGTGCCGACTGCCTCGTCAACGTCACTCGCACCATTCTGCCCGGGGCTTCGAGCGAGGCGCTGTGCAGAGTCTATAGCAAGTTCACATGCCTCAATAGTCCTCGGCGACTTGGTGCCTATCCGATGTATGCAGCTGGTGATAACGCTTACGGTCAAGCACTTTTTTCGGAGAACGACCAAAAAGCCATCAACGAGTGGTGGAACATGGACATCCAGCCCTTCCTAGCAACTTGCAACTTGTTCGGAGGCGAGGAGGTGGCCAAGGTGGGCGGCTCGAAGCATCATTCCATGGTGCAAACTGCTGAATGGACGCCATCACATTCGACAAGGTTCCGCACCTCTTTGTGGACGTTTGGTCGCAACTCCCATGGGCAGTTAGGAACCTCTCGTAATATTGCCCTGCACAGTCGCAATCCTTTTCCAAGCTTGCTCCCGCGCAGTCTATTCCCGAGCCTGCCTCACGGGAACACAATCTCACAGGGCCTCTCTAATAACAGGTTTCACTATCTGGTCTGGGACAGGCATTCTTCTAGCAGGGTGCCCTTTACTGTGACGATCGAGGACGGGATCTACACGGCAGCGGATCTGGCTGAAGCAGTCTCTTCAAAGGCTGCGTCGGATCACGGCCACCCTCAAAACTTATTCCTCGTCACATACTCAAACGAGACGCAGGGAGTCATCTTCGCGGTGACACAGCCTGGGTTTCAAGCAGACTTTACCGCAGACGATACAATGCGAGACAACTTTGGCTTTCGAGCTGCTTCCAAGTTTCCTCCCCAGGGCACCGTGAACGAAGTGAGCGAAAGGGCAGGGAACAATGTGTTTCGCTTCAGAAGGTGGTGCACATCACCTCCGGCCTGCGCCAATGAGTACTCCACCCACAGTCTTGTCCTGCAGGATGGCTTGTACACGTTGGAGAAGTTGAATGCTGCCGTACGCACCTTTTCGAGGGACAGTGGAATAGGTGAGTTTGCATTCTACTTTGGACTTCAGGACGACAAGGTGATGCTGTTTGTCTCGGAAATGGGGCTGCAAGTGGACTTGATGCCCTTTTATGTCCCCATCACTTTCGAAAAGTTTCATCGTCTATTTGTTTCATCTCTTCACCTGCATTCTTGCAATTCCACTTGGTGTCACAGCCCTTGCGCCCTAAATTGCGTGGTAACAGGAAAGGCTCAGTGCATGTATGAATGCTTCATTCATTCCGAGGTGGGGAGACAACACGGCATCTATCAAGATAACAGCATCCGCAGCTTTCTCGGATTTGAAATGCAGTTGTACCCGGCCTCAGGGCCCACGAATTCAACAGACTACAGAGTTACGGCCGAATTGGCAAGGGGCAACCTGAATTACCACAACATGAAAGGAGTTGAGACAATGACAGAGTCATGGGGTCAAGACCCGCTCGACTTTGCACTCGGGGGTCAAGACCCGCTCGACTTTGCACTCGGGGGCTTCCATTCCCTTGTACGCACCCAAGACGCTCACGGGCGCTCTCGCCTGTGGTCGTTCGGGTCCAACCGGTACGGACAACTGGGGAGCCCTGTTAATGCAGGCACAGATCTTCCAAATAATGCTCCGCAGCTTGTGAGCAAGTTCGATGAGTTGAATGGAGGGCAAAAAGCCGTGCGATTTGCAGCAGGGGAGCACCACTCAATGGTCCAGACCGCAGACGGGAGTTTGTGGGTCTTTGGCTCCAACCTTTATGGGCAGTTGGGTCTTGCAAACAATTCTGGGCTAGAAACGGCCAACTGGCAGCCCCTGCAGTGGGACTATGCAGGGCGAGAGTTGATAGAAGCACGCAGAATATTGGTTTCTGACTTCAGGCTTGGTATGAAACACAGCCTGGTGTTGGTGACGGATGCCGACTTGGGCAACACCACGGCTTTCTCCTTTGGCTCAAACGAGTACGGGCAGCTGACGCGCTCGGAGAACGCAGGACTCTGCAGAGCAGGTGACATGAAGAAAGCCTGTCGGAGTCTTTATGACCAAAGCAGGGACACAAACTCGTTGCTGCCGCTACCTAATCACGTTCCCCGCCCGGTCACAATCCTGGGACAAGGCAACCCGGGCCAGGAAGATCTTCACATTGAGCGGATCCGCGCAGGAGGACAACACACCATCCTTCAGACTCGTGATGGCAGACTGTGGTGCGCGGGAAGTAACAGATATGGGCAGTGCGGTGTCGAAAATGACATCTCACTCGACTCGGATTCGCTAGATTACCCGGCGTACGAGAACCTACAGTATGTCTTGAAGCTTGTGGGCTCCCAGTACGTCTCCAACACAAGAGAGCACGTTGTTGCACCAGACTTGATATGCTGCGCGCCCCGCGATCCCGCGGCGATAGATGCAGGCATTGGCGTGGCCGGATGCACTTGTGCATCAGGGCAGTGGAGACTGGCAGGCACGTGCACAGCGTGCCCGTTTGGCGGCAAGACCATCCGCAGCATAATCACGGCCCAGGATCTTTCGCTTGTGGAGACAGACGACGATCTTTGGTGGTCATTTGGTATCAATTCTGGCGGGCAGCTGCTGCGCACGACGACGAACCTGGGTCTGGCAAACGCCAACATTGAACCCGAGGTTGTTGCTAAAACGCCCTACGGCGACAGCAACCAGCGCTTCCTCGACGTGGTTGCCGGAGCCACTGCCGACCATTCATTCGTGCAGACGTATCGAGGCTTTTGCGCTCCTGGGAACCACTCGATTGACCGTCGATCACCCTGCCGAAGATGTCCCGCCGGCAGCTTCTCGTCGCTGGCCTTGAAAACGGTACAACTCTACTCTTTGGATCAAAGCGTTGCGCACCCGCACTCTGTACGCTACGCGTTGCGAATGCGAGCAAGCGCAGTCTTTCTCGACTGCCCCATCTGTGATGCCGGCAGCTTCTCCATCATGAGCTCTTCGGCCTGCTCAACCTGCCCCAGTGGCACGTACTCCTTCAGCGGCGCTCCTGCGTGTCATGAGGTTGATAAACTTCGGGGCAATCACACAATAGTCTAGACCTATAGACAGACATACTTACACACACACATTCACACATTCACACATTCACACATTCACACACACACACACACACACACACACACACACATACATACACACATACAGTGCCCCCCGGGCACCTTGAGCAACGGACCAGGCGCAGGCAACTGCACGCTCTGCATTCGCGGCAAGTCAAGTCTAGCCGGAAGCACCGTGTGTGTTGACTGCGGACTCGGGAAGTTCGCGCCGGTCAACGGCACTGAAAGATGCTTGGATTGCACTCTTGGAACGTACGCACCCTCTCTGTCCACCAGCGTGTGCACCCTCTGCGGCATCAACGAGTATCAGAACGAGACCGGCAAGTCGACATGCGCGCGCTGGTGAGTCATCTCCACCTATGCCCGCATCTTTTTCTGGCATCTCTCTCTGGCATCTGTCCTAGATGGGCGTGACTGCCTATCCGCCTCCCGTCCTCTCCAGGGCGTCCTTTCCCCTGAGCGCGTGCTCTCTGGTAGTGGGAGCGTAGACTGACTTTCTCGAGTAGCTGGAGCGTAGACTGGCTTGAAAGAGTCTGTGCAGTCCTTGAAAGAGTGAGGGGAGTAGTGGGAGCGTAGACTGACTTTCTCGAGTAGTTGAAGCGTAGACTGACTTGAAAGAGTCTTTGCAGTCCCGACGACAAACCTGTCACAGCCCGCTATGGATCCTCTACCATAAACGATTGCCAGATGCTGTGCCCGACTGGCAAGTTTGGGGACGTGCTCGGCGAAAGCACAGCATCGATGCGCAACTGCCGCGCCTGTCCTCGCGGCTTCTTCGGGTACGTTCCTGCTTCCTCTCCATCCCTCCCATGCTCACTTGAGCTCGAAGACTCGCTCACGGCACGCTCGCACAATCTTTTGTGATTGATTCGCACAATCTTTTGTGATTGAATCAAGGAGCATACGGCTGACGTCAACACCGTACAGCTACAACAACGATATGGCGGGTGGCCTAGGTCCAACCGTATGCACGGCGTGCGTGCCCGGAAAATACTCGCCAGCAACACACAACCAGTCAGTGGACGGTGCGCCTGAGTGCACCGATTGCAAAGGAGGCAAGTACGCTCATCTTTCGGCATCTTCGACTTGTCTTGAGTGCCAAACCGGCAAGTTCTCGCCCTCTGGCCGCACCATGTGCTACCAGTGTCCTCCGGGCAGCTACAGCTTAGGGTCCCAAGAAGTGTGCACGCCATGCTCTCCAGGCACGTTCAACCCCTTAAACCTGTCGATGCAATGCTGGAACTGCAGCGCAGGCACTTTCAGTCAGCAAGCCGCTTCAGTTTGTTCAAATTGTTCTGCGGGCTTTTACAGCGGGGGGCGCTCGTCTTCATGTCGGGCTTGCGCACCTGGGTTCTTCCAGTCGCTGACAGGGCAGTCAGCGTGCATGAGCTGCATTGCTGGAACCTTTTCGTCAGGTGCTGCTTCGGCATGCTCAGACTGCCGACCAGGAAACTACTCATGGGGCCCACTGGAGCAAGGCAGAGGTGCCCACTCATGCAGCCCATGTCCGCTCGCCAAGTTCTCGCCACTCAATGCTACCGCAAATTGTTCCCTCTGCCCTTTGGGCTCTTTTGGGCCTGTGTTGATGATGTCTGTGTGTGACTTGTGCGTGGGCGGAACGTACGGGCCGTCCACTGGATTATCGGTCTGCGCTTGGTGCTCGCCAGGCTCGTACAGCCTGTCCAACTTTTCGTCGTGTCTCGACTGTGGAGCGGGTAGCTACAGTCCTGTCTCCAGGTCGGTCTTCTGCCCACCGTGTGCTCCAGGATCCTTTGCCAATAGGACTGGCATGAGCACGTGCCCGGCATGTGTACCTGGCACCTATGGCAATCGCACAGGGCTGTCGGCGTGCCAAGACTGCAGCGCTGGAACTGTGTCGCTAAGCAATGCAACGACTTGCGACCATTGTATCCCCGGTAGCATTGCCCCGCGACCGCGCATGGACGGCTGCCAACTGTGTCAAGTCGGGTCCTACATCGACACCTTCAGTGCTCTAGCTTGCATCCCGTGCCCCCCTGGACTGAGCACGCAGGGGTTGGGAGCGGGTCTTGGCAATCGCCCCGCAGCTGTGCCCGAGTACTTCGACTCGCCCAACGACTGTGAGCCCTATTGTCGCCAAGGGAAGTTTTCAATCTGGGGCGTACGTCCAGCCGAGTTTGGGGCAACCTGTCATCTATGTCCCGCTGGCTACTACAGTAATCAGAATGCCTCCACCCATTGTGCCGCATGTGATGCTGGCAAATACTCAAGTGAGGGTGCTACAGTGTGCATCGGCTGTCGGGTTGGAACCATTTCCCACGTAGGGCAGAGTGCCTGCTCTTTGTGCGAGGCTGGCACCTATGCAGCTAAGCAGGGCTTGTCCGCTTGCTCTGCATGCGGTCTTGATACCTTTGCAGAGGCTCGAGGCAGCTCGGTGTGTAGTGTGTGTCCTGCCATCTTGTCGGAAGGACTGAGAAACACACTCTACCTAAAAGACTGCCGCGAGTTTTGCAAGGACGCCATCAACGAGACCCTCCACGTCCACTATGCGCTTGCGACGGGTTTGTGCTGCAGAGAAGCTGAGCTTCATGCACTTTCCCTTCAAGACGGCATACACAGCGTGGCAAAGATGGAGCAGCTGCTCAACGCTCAGGTCCTTTTCTACCCAGGCGTTGCGCTCAGCCGTGCCTTTGATTTATGGGAAAGTGTTTGATTATTACGACACGAAAAAAGAATATTGATCGCTTTCCTGTATCAACGATCAAGGTCTTGCTTGACCTGTACCATTCGTATGGCAGACTAGCGCCAATCTTGGTGCATCCTAGTGTGTGTAAGCGTCCGTGCACCCACGTGTGAAAGGGCCCCGATGTTGACGCTTTCTACGTTTTCCAGGTTTTAGAAAGGTTTGGAGTGAATCAGCTGCTGCGCTTTGAGATTGACGGCGGCGCCTGGAGCGGCGGCAACGGCAGCTCTCTCATATTGTACCTCTTATATGGAGGCTTTCAGCTTGTGCGTATCCTTGTTGCTCCAGACTGCATGCACAGGAGAAAATATGCGAGACACTCTGCACACGAGTCTGAGGCCCAAGGCAACTGCGTAGAATGCGACGGTGTGTGCTTGCCGTGTCTTGTGCCCCTCGAGCATCTTCTGATACGCAACGTCATGTGCGGTACCAGGTTCTTTACGATCCCGACAGGACGCCCACAAAAGAAGAGTGTGGGGAAATGGTGCAGGCATTTCCCCCGGATGGCCGCGCCGATGAAAGATTCAGATACATGTGCGATGCGTCGCAGCTGGGGTCCTTGTTTGGGTTCAACGAGCTTGTGCCTGAAACAGGCCCAACAACCTGCCAGGTCGTCTCCGACTCGTTTGCAGACGATGGAGGATGCTATTCGCCCTTCAAAGCCGTGGCCTCACGCAAGATTGCAAATCTGTTCACGACGCGTGTTGGCTCAAAAGGCGAGGCTGACTGCCAAAACTTCTGCATTGAAGGCAAATTCAATAGCGAAGGGATCGAGCGGCTCTCCTCGCCCTGCTTTTCGTGCAACGCCGGAAACTACTCGAGTCAGAAAGCGCAAACTCAATGTTCCGTGTGCGCTCCGGGCAGCTATACCAAGCCTTCCGGCTCATGGAAACAATGCTCGCCATGTGAAAGGGGCACGTTCACACCGATCCATGGTGCGTCCGCCTGCACCTTTTGCGGTTCAGGCAAATTCACGCCCTTCCCTGGGCACTCGGCGTGCTACTGGTGCCAACCAGGATCCTTTGGCCATGGCACCTTTCCTGACTCTTGTCCCGAGTGCCCACCTAGCTCATTTTCAAACGCCTCTGGCGTCACAGGCTGTGAATCATGCGGAGACGGGACCTACACGTCAGGCTTTGGCTTTTCAGCCTGCACGCTGTGTGGGCCTGGAACCTATCTGGTCCAGCCTCTGGCCAACACCAACAACACCAACAATACCAACAACTACACCACCACCACGTCGGCATCCCAAGTTCAAGGGCGCGCGTCTGAATGCCTGGTCTGCAGTGGCGGGACATACAGCGCACGTCCGAGCGCCTCGACGTTCTGCCTTCCTTGTGCAGCAGGGTCCTTCTCGCTGAGCAAGCAGTCACACTGCGAGCTATGTCCCGCCGGCACGTTTTCAGGCAATGCGTCGTCCATGTGCTACGACTGTTTGCCGGGCTCATTCAGCTCCTTTGGCCAGTCGGCGTGCACCGCGTGCGCACCAGGCAGCTTTTCGGGGCAGCGACAAGTGGTCTGCGACCTGTGCGTTTCAGGACGGTATCAGGATGCTTGCAACCCTATTATCTGTCTCTGTCTGCATACGTACACTTGATGCGCGTGCATACTGACACGCATGGATGGATCAGGTATCAGGATGCTTACAACGCTTCTGCCTGTCTCTCATGCCAGACGGGCACCTACTCGGGGTACCAAGGCATGTCCACATGCGTGCTGTGTGAGTACGCCAAGTACTCCATTCACGATCAGGCCACGTCATGCACTCAGTGCCCGCCGCAGCATAACACCACAGGGCGTGCCAAAATGAGCGCGGACGCGTGTATTGAGCACTGCCCCCCGGGCAAAGCAGGCTTCAACGGCGTGTACCCGTGTACTACATGCGCCCCGGGACGATACGCCCCCACGTATGGCACACTCTGTGTCGAACTCCAGGGGTTGCTCTCTGCTCTGTGGACCGGCAGCGGGATTCGCGAGGAGTACTACGTGCTGAACGGCACGTGCGTCTCCAACTCCTGCCCCCTCTGCCAGCCAGGCAAGTACGCATCCAACTACAACGAGACGGCGTGTGAGCTATGCGAGTTTCACACTTACTCCAGCCATGGGCAAGCGGTGTGCACAGCGTGCGTCTTCGGGTCCGAGACCCTCCAGAAGGGCTCTCAGTCCTCGGATGCTTGTCTGTCATTTTGTGCAAAAGGCACGAGCAGCGTGACGACCCAGTACCCTTGTTACGCGTGCGCGCCGGGCAAGTACCAAGACCAGCCGGCCCAGACGTCGTGTCGCGAGTGCCCAAAGCAGTCTTACATGCCACGCTTCTATGCTCCGTCATGCATGCAATGTCCCGACGGCAAAGGTACCTTGAGCACAGGCGCTCTCCACCAGAGTGAATGCGTGGGATGGGCAGCAAAGTTCCTGAACCCGGACTTCTGCAACGCAACTCATGCAACCCTGTACAGCAAGACGGCGCCTATCTCCTATTTGCGCGACGAGGGCGCTTTGCGCCAACAAGATCTGGAGGTGGTGCGCAATGGCTCGAGGTTGGTGGATGGCATTCTGGTCTTTGACACCCTTGCCTCCTCTGGTCAAGGCGCTGTCGCCCTCTTCAAGGTGTCTGGTCTCCATGGCTCGGTTGCAAGCATTTCAGTGGTGGAGGGGGGCCACGCTTACACTTCCACTGGGGCGGTTACTGCCCACTTGGCCTCTCTTCAGGATCCCCTTCTGCCTGCCATGCCCCAGATCGGATCGGTTGTGGCCCTCAACGTGCTGCCATTCATAAGTTTGCAAGCGACGCCCCAGACCTTCATGTCTGGCTGCATCGCTGGTTCCATCACCGTGCCCCGAGCACGCGGCAATCTGGCTGAGGAAGACAAGCAGACAGACGACGAGATGGTAGCACACGAGATGGTAGCACACTATACCGCCGATGGTGCGGGCGCCATTGCCAGTGTCTGCTTCGGCAAAGTGGAGGGAAACGTAGGCAGCACCCAGTGCAGTAGAAACATGAACAATCACGGACAAAACTATGCGCAAGACCCTGTGTTGCTCGTACAAGAACGTGGCATTCGAGCGATCAAAGTGCGGGCTGGCAGCATGACACATGGATGCAAAGCAAGCGGTGACTTGCGTGCTGCTAACCGAGCGGCAATCTCGCCCTTTTTTCGAGGTTCCTACACGGTGAATGAGGATGGCTCCATTGTGTCAGGGCTAATCATGCAGCAAGATGTTGCTATTGCTCACGAGCTGGGTGTGTGGTCAGTGTTTCCAAGAGACCCTGCCTGTGCGTGCGGCACGGGCGTAGAGGCCTTGTCTCTCGGCAATCAGTCTGGTCTGGGGTTCCTTCCCGAGGCCTCTGGCGCCGTGTTTGTCGTCCCAAATCTCGTTGCAAGTTCGTCTGAATACGGAGATATCTTCATTCCCGGAGGCGGGCAAGGGCAAGGCTCCGGCGGAGGGTTTGAGGGATCTTTCTTGACTGACCGCTTTGGGCGCGTGCGCTCTGTGACAGTGTTGCGTCCAGGCCAAGGATATGAGTCCAATGTGGCGGTGGCACTGTGCCCTCGTGGCACGAGCTGGAACACCATAGAGGCATGCTGTCATGTCAGACTCAACGGCGACAAGCTGAAGCTGCCCAAAGAGTTGCAAGCAATTGCCACGTCCTACATTCCAAGCACAGGATGCTTTCTACTGCACCAGCCACACGTGCACGTGCAGATCGGCAAAGTTGGGGGTGTGCCAGGTCCTGCCTGCTTTTCTATTCCAGCCCTCTGACTGAGCTAAGCTCGTACATGTCGGCCTTGCCCCCCTCTCCTCATTCGTTGCATGTCGTGCTTGCCCCCCCATCTGAAAGGATGTCGGCGCAGGAAACTTTGACGAGTGTCTGGAAATGGTGGATGATGCCGAGGCCTGCCGCTGCGGCTCCGGTCTTGAGGAGATTTCTATCCTTGACGGTGGCTCTGGATATGTGTCTGGACGCTTGCTGGTACCCTCTGAAGCTGTAGTTAGGTGTAGTAGTTAGTTGAACTAAACGATGTCAGTCTATGTGTCTGGACGCTTGCTGGTACCCTCGTTCCTCCTCCCCGCTCACCTGCCATTCTCTTGCCCGTGCTCTTGCGTGCAGGCTTTGCTCTTCCCTCTGTGACACCCTCCCCCTTGCCTCCGGCTTGTGGTTTGGCTTGTCCCTCGGCTTGTGGTTTGCCTTGTCATTAGCCTTGTTGCGCGACAAGACAACCACCGCCCTCCCACCGCTACATCTGCCGTATTGTTGTAGCAGTAGTCGGTTGGGTGGTGGCCGGCGCTCCTGTGCTTCTGAACACGTGTTGCTTCTGTGCTTCTGGAGACGACTGCGACACGTGTGATGGATGCCTGCTCCCTCTATGGGCTCTTGACTCTTGTCACTTCTTGTTTCCTGCTTCTCCACCAGCCTATTTATGAAGAGGCAGAGTGCTGCAAAATTGGGCGCATGAGCGTGGCGCAGTGCACGAACCACTGCCAGGGTAGTGCGCCACAGGCCCTCTTTTCCGACCACACCGAGTGCATGAGATGGTGCGGAAAGGCTCAAGATCTTCCCAACCACAACACCACGTGCGCTCTAGCCTGCGAGGAGCTTGCGGTTAATGGCTCACATTGGGCCTACATCCAATGCAGGAGCGCATGTGAACTTGCTCCATATCTGCCGAGCGTGCATCTCTGCGCGGGACCATGCAAAACCACTTGCGCTCAAAGCTGCGCCGCGCACGGCGTGACCGCATCACATGGAAATGTAACGGCAAACTACACGGAATGCACGGGCTCCTGCTACACCCAATGCATGGGCTCCTGCTCAAATATGACGGTTGCGATAGGTGCGACCTCGTGTCGCGATGTCAACAACACCAAGCCCTTGTGGTGCTCGTCAGCAGGCGCCAACTTCAAGGCGGATGCCACGGTTGTGGTGCAAGAAAACGCTTCTGCTCCCTTTTGCATGTCCTCCCCAGAACGCACGGAATGCACGCGAGCGTATAGCGGGCGCGTCGACGGTGTGCTGCTGCAGGACTCGGGAATAGGCTACAACGTTTCGAGCATGCGCTTGGCGCTCATGTACCCGCTCGGAGAGGGTCATCGCTGCGCAACCACCTGTTCTCCACACGATACCTCCAACAGCTCCAACAACTTCTGCAACCAGTCTCTCCTCGATGAGGAGCCTTGCGAGCAAGGCGGCAGCATCAGCCAAGTCTTGTTCACGGGCAACGTGAGCACAGGAGCTTTAAGCTGGGACGGGACGCTGGGCGCGACATGCCAGGAGTCACCGCACTGCACGGGGTCGGGTTTACAGGGAACCTGTCATGTGGAGCCAACAGGCATTTGCTATTCGGGCGACAACTGCCTATCAAGTCACCCTGGAGCGCCCGACGTCTTGAATGAATTTGAAGAGTCAGGGTCAAAAGCAACCAACAATACGAGCTATGCCAACTATCCCAGCGCCCGCCGCACGTGCCCTGGGCCCTGCAATTACACGGTAGTGAATCTGACCATTTCAGACCATGGGCGGGGCTACAACGAGCGGGCTCTCCCGTCCCTCTTCTGTTCTTTTGCGCCCGTCTGGCACAACCTTTCGCTCTCGCTCCTGCCCTGTCCAGATAGCAACACAACAATGGATCGAATGAATACCTCGGAGCAGCTCCAGTGGTTCATCAACCAAGGGTATCCAGAAAGTCTAGACGTGCCCCACCTCACCTTGGACCACACCTTGAATTACAGCCTTCCCGCTCATTGTCTGCCCTGTCCGTTTCCAAACGCCTCTAATGCAACGAGGTCCAACGCCTCCAATGCAACGTGGAATGCAACGTGGAATGCTACTCCTGCTGTTCCCGCTCATTGTCTCATGGGTAGTGAAGCAGCCCATGAACATCGAGAAGCAATACCCAACGCCGTGGAGGTGAGCGGAGCGGCGGGGCAGTACAACGTTCGCATCAACGGGGTCTACCACACAGTCGCGGGGGAGGCGGGCGGGGGGCGGTTGGTGTACAAGAAGAACGGAGCCGACAGTTGGATCGAGTACAGGGCGGGGGAGGATACCTGGGAGGTGAAGCTCATTCTTCCTGGAGGGAACTTGACGTACGAGACAGGTCTTCGCCTCACGCCCCTTGTACCCCACGGCCTCCGCTTCCACATAAAGCAGGGTCGGGGCTCGAATGAGCCTGCCGGGCACAGTGCATGCATTCGCGCCCAGGTGCCGCAAGGACCCATCGAGATAGAGCGCGGACCACTTGCCAGTCTTCAAAAGCGACTCTTGGGCTCGGCCGCGCGCTGCTGCGCAAGTGATGCGTGCGTGAGGGACTCGCTGACCATAGACGAGCTCGCTCTCAACAATCAGCGACTCTCCTGGTTTCTGCGCGCGGCGCTGGGGCAAACGTCGGTGAGCCTCAAGAATGTCGAGTGCGTCTGCCGCCGAGGAATGCGCCAGGCTGCACCTCAGCAGGAGCAGCAGCAGCCCCAAGTAGATGCTAAGCATAGGTACATTCACAGGACGCTTGAGTGCGTGGGAGAATCGGCTATCTTTGGAGACGGGTCGCTCCTGTCCGTGGCCTTCTTTGAGGTGTCGTTCCGCTCCTCGCATTCCGAGGGCACGACAAGTAACACCTCGCAAGTGCACATTGCACTGCTAAAGATACACACCAATGTGTCGTCGAGCCTGCCGTTTGACGCGCTGAGGGCAGTTGCGCCTCTCATGGACTTGCCGCCTTCGTCATGGCTGTGGCAGCTCCGGTTTCCTGGCTCTTTCTCCTCCTCCCAGGCAACCGACCAGAACCGGCCGTTTTTTGGCGTCATGGCATGCTCGGCGCCTTTTGCTCTCTTCCTGCCCAACTCTCTGCTGCTGCGGCGCATCAAGTTACCTGCGCCCTTTGCAGACTTCAAGGTGCTGCGGCACCCGATGCTGGCGTCCCCTTTCTTCGGAGGCTCAGACGGCCATGGAGGATTCCTGTATCTACCGGGCTTTGCTGTGTCTGCCACTCACGTTGGGCTAGTCCTGCAAGACCCAGGTGGGCCAGGCCCAGACACGACCACGTTCTCCTCAGATACCACCACTTCCTCCTCTTTCCTCGGAGGCCTAGATCGGCTGTTTCCCAAGGTGGCATTTTTACGGCACGAGGTGGTGATGGATTTGGGAGGCTTCTTGCCTGTCCAGGGCTGCGTCTTCCCCTCAACCTCGGACATGATGTGGGTGTTAGACCTGCAGGACTCTTTGTGCTTCCGAGATGCCGCGCTTGTCGCGTCCTCGTCCCGCGCTGTCATTGAGCTGCGGGGCATCACAACAAAGCCCGAGTACTCGGCCGTCAGCCAGCCGTGCCGCGTGATTCTCAACCAGGATGTTGCACGCAACGCCACCCTCAAGGTCCTGCTCTCCTCCATCCGAGAGCAATCTGCTGCTGCCGCCGCCGCAGCAGCGGCTACGGGAGACAGCGAGTCTAGGAGTGAGACATCTGGAGCGGGAGGCGAGGGCAAAGTGTATGAGATGACGGGAACTTTGAAGATTGATGCATGGGAGCGCTTTCTGGATTTGCGATGGCTGCAGCTGGTGGAGGGAGTCATGGTCCTCGACCTTGAGCTCGTCTATGGAAATCTATGCCTCAAAGTGGGCGCCACATCCTTATCGGGAACAGGACTCATGACGCTGACCTACGACTTGCTCACGTCACGCCCGCACCCAACTGCACAGCCAGAGGTGGTGGTTCCAGTGAAGTTTGCGGGAACTACGAGCTACAAGTTCCCGGAAGTGATGATACTCCTAACGTCTGTGCTACCACCGCTCGCTGCCCCTGCGTCGCTTGTGCGCACGCTGTCGCAAGATCCGACGCATCTGAGCGTCACCGACATCTCTTGCGGGACGTCAGCCGCGAGAGATTTGTCTTCCCCGCACTATGGAGTTGGCCAAGACCTAAGGCGTGCGCCATTCTCGGTGTCTATTGCCACCTGGGATGCTGCTCAGTATGAGATCCTGCAGCTCGACCCCAGACCGAGCAACTGCGTGGTGACAAGACGCACGGGCGTTGCTGTGGGCACAGCCTCGAGCGGCGAGCATTGTGTGTTTCCCTTTCAGTACAAGGGGCGGCTCTACTTGGAGTGCACCACCGAGGACTGGTCGGCGCCGTGGTGTGCCACGTCGGCTCGGTATGACGGCAGGTGGGGTGAGTGTGAGTGCACGCCTGTCAGACGCGGAGCTGCCGCTTCCACCCCAGTTCTCATTGATACCCAGGCACCCATGTATACTCTGCACGCCGCTGCCCTGTACGACATGCTCTCGCCTCTGGCGACAGGGAACGGGTGGAGCGGGGCTGGTGGCGATGGGACTAATGAGGACTTGCCCGCCGTGAATGGAACAATGCACGTCTTTTATCCTGTTTTCGACGATGATCAGCAGGAAGCACTGGAGCTGCGTGTCAATTTCGTGCCCGTGGATGCATCGGCCTGTGCGCACGCGCCCGAGGCCGTCGTGCACGCGCCCGAGGCCGTCGTGGTCGTGGACTCAGACTCCGCAAGCGCCCAAAGGGCCAAGTATCCGACAGGAGACTGCGAAAGGTTGGGTCTCGTGACCGAGTCGCTTGCTGTCCACGATCTTCTGGGGAAGGGTTCGGGTGCAACCGATGAGATGTGCCGTACTGCAACCGCAGAGTTCCTCTCCGACATAACAGCGACGAGCATGGAGCAATTCTTGGTGACTGCCGCCACAAACTCCATTTTTGCTCGCTCGGCCGAGTTTACCCACCACCACACCGCACCGCGACTGGAGCAGCAGTGCAAGGACCACGCTCCATTGTTCATGCGGCAGATGTCATTGTGTGCGGCCGAGACCCTCCATCACCCGCAACACCTGCGCAAATCCTGGGTGAACGACAACGTCCTCCGCGAGCAACACCTCCAGAATCCGCACACTAACAATTTGCAGCACCAGCATCAGCAGCAATGTTTTTGGACAGACACGAGCTTGTCTGTCCAAGCAGGCGCTCCTGAAGAATACGGGGCCTGCAGCGTCTGCGACCCATCGGGCTTCTCGTGCACAACCGTCAACGAGCCTTTGGCGGCGTGGACCGTAAGCATAGGGGCTGAACAGGATGGGGGGGGCTCAGGTCATACAGATCGTTTGGGATGACCAAACGCCAACGCTACGGCGAGATATGCAAGCAGTTGCATGCGCTGATGCTGATGATGCCTTGTTTTTGTTCTCTTGCAGAAACAAAAAATAGCCTACCGTATATACCCATTTGGGTACGTCCGCGAGACACAGGAGAGAGCACGGTTGATGATGCTGCTATCCTGATTTCTGTGATATCATCATGCTTCTTTTCCCCCCTTAGGTTGACCTGGTGCTGCGCTTGGTACGCACCTTTCCATCAGCCTCATTGCCCATTTATACAAACGATAGACACTCATGTCACACTTCTACCTAACTACAATAATATGGATCTAACCCGTTCTCACGTCTTGATCCTTACCTCCCCTCCACCCCTGTCGTCCACGCCCCGACCGGGCGGCCTGTCACTCACTGAGCTAAAAGGTTCCAGGCGTGAACTCTTGGCTTTAGGCAGGGTCGGGTGTGCGACTGAACCTACCATCGTACCCCCCTGATTCAGGAGTTGCCAGTCCTTGAATCCTCACCTTTTCCACCACTTCTCCGTAACGTCCCTCCGTGGGACGTCACCGTGGGATGGTAGGTTCAGGTGTGTGACTGAACCTACCATCGCAAATCGGCGATTTGACACAAATCGCCCCCTTCTCCTGGATCTCGTCCGCCTTTGCCCCGCGATCCTCGCCTGACCTCCATCTCTGTCCGTCCTAAGATCCAGACGGGTTGGAGATGCGAGTGTTCTGTCCTTCTCGCCTCCCTTTTCCAGGGCTTGCCAGACCCCAGGGAATGACAGACAGCAACGGTCAGTGCCATTCTTGGTGCTCGCCTGACCGCACCGTGCGCACCAGGCTCTCTCTCTCTCTCTCTCTCAGGAGCCCTCCTCTCGCCCACTTCGGGTTGTCGTGTGTGTTGAGTGTTCATTTTTTAAGGTCACCAAGCCGATCCCCTTACAGGACATCTTCAGCGTGCGCCAAAAGGGCGACCTACTCGGACCCCCCCCGTAGTACCTTTTTTTTGACCCTCATCCAGAATCCATTGCTGCCCAGAGCGACAACGGCGATCCCATTTACGGGATTATTCGATGCTAGCTGTAAATTCACGGTTTAGTGTGTGTTGAGTGTTTAATTGGAAAACAAAAGAAACCAATTCTCTTTAAGGTCACCGAGCCGAGTTCCATACCGTACAGAGCTCCTCCCGTGTGCGCCAAAAGGGCGGCGTACCCGGACCCCCACCCGTAATCCTTGTCCCAGACACCGGAGTTGCCCAGGCGGCCTATGCTGAGACTCTATTGCCCGGGTCCGCTCCCCAGGTCGCGGTCACGGTCTCTTGGCGAATCAAGACCGAGATGACTGAGTTTAGAACCTGGGTCAGCTCCGGCCCGAAATGTTTTCAGGTATTGGGGCTCTCCCCGAGCCTGCTACAGAATCCCATGTTGTGGATAGGGGGACCCCAGTAGCCCCTTGTCGGCTTAAAGGCCCAGAGAAAAAGAGCCACCCGCGAGCCACCCTTCTGCCCCTGCAGGGGCAGAAGCCCCTGCAGTCCAGTTTTCCCAAATATCATGGGCTGTTTGAGGAGCCCCATCACTGCAAAGCCGCGGGTAACTCACTAACGGCTAAAGCCG
>Ga0315899_10001935_pt1 | contig 23289 bp, 17 predicted proteins | sample LakEriMetagenome_2_FD_203518 | JGI IMG/M metagenome (GOLD analysis project Ga0315899, IMG submission 203518) | Freshwater fungal communities from buoy surface, Lake Erie, Ohio, United States - Buoy 4 MA112 | ecosystem: Environmental > Aquatic > Freshwater > Lake | place: USA: Lake Erie, Ohio... | reverse complement strand
CCGAGTCCGTTGGTCGCTAGAGCGAGTGCGTTTATTGGGCCACCGAGTTGGACAGATTACACGGTTCAGGCAGACATGATGTCGGGCAAAGTACGTGGATTGCAAGCGGATATGGGAGTGGTCGCGAACCGATACTTCTTCTTCCTAAGTGGAGAGACCAAGCAGTTGCGATTAGTGAGCTGGGAGAGTTTGCCTCGTATCGATCGAAGCGTACCGATGGATTGGGATGCTAATACCTGGTTTACTTTGAAGTTGACCGTCGAGCAGAGCAACGGCAAGGCGATCGTGAAGGGTAAGCTCTGGAAACGCGGGGAACCTGAACCAAAGGATTGGACTTTGGAAGTGGAAGACCCCAAACCGAATACCGAGGGAGCCGCAGCGGTTTATGCTAATGTTCCTGCCGGTAGTATCGAAAGCGCAACCGTTCCAGGTTCAGAGGTTTTCTTTGATAACCTCAAAGTGGTTCCCAATAGCGGCAAGTAAGTGAATCGGGGCCGCGAACTCTTCGCGTGACAATAATCATTGGCCGAGGCTGTTTGAATCAGTTCTCGGCCTTAGCCGATTCGTTCGGAAGAGCGAATCCTATTCAGAACACACAGTCAAAACGGAAACATCAAGGTTATTGAGATGAATCATCAAGTAGACACCAAGAATGCGAGTGTATCAAAAATAAAGGCGGATCGGCAACGACTGACGCAGCGATTGTTGCGAGCGGCCCTAGTTTGTAGCCTTAGTGCCTTCACCGGAGCCGGTGCAGGTGCAGAGGATTGGCCGATGTTCGGAGGGAATGCGTCTAGGAACTTTGCCAATACGCAGGAAAAGGATATACCCGGAGTTTTTGACATTAGCTCGGGCGAAAACATCCTGTGGTCTGCGGAACTAGGTTCCAAGGGGTATGGTGGTCCGGTGGTCGGAGCGGGCAAAGTCTTTGTCGGCACCAACAATCAAAACCCCATGGATCCTTCGATTCAGGGAGACAAGGGAGTTTTGATGTGCTTTGACGAGAAGTCGGGAGACTTTCTATGGCAGCTCGTTTTTGACAAACTCGGTGCGGGACGTGTCCAAGACTGGCCAGAAGAAGGGATCTGTTCCAGCCCCATCGTTGAGGGAGACAAAATCTATTTCGTGAGCAATCGATGTACGGTCGTTTGTGCGTCGGTAGATGCGGATCCTGATAAGCCGGGTAAGGGGAAAATACTTTGGGAGTATGACATGATCGGTGTCAACTCTGTCTTTCCACACAACCTAGCTGTTTGCTCGCCAATGATTGTTGGGGACCAGCTTTACATCGTTACCGCAAACGGTGTTGACGAAGGGCACATTAACATTCCAGCACCTGAGGCACCCAGCTTTCTTTGCTTGAACAAGAAAGACGGAGCCTTTCAATGGAAGAGCAACTTGCCTACTCAATCGTTGGTTGACGCTCGCAAAAAGGGTGAGGATGTTGACATCCGAGCGTTGGTTGACAAGGGGCGTCTGGCAATGCATGGACAGTGGTCGAACCCGACCTTTGCAGAAGCAAATGGCAAGCCGATGGTAATATTTCCTGGAGGAGACGGATGGATCTACGCATTCAACCCGAAGAGCAAAGGGGAGGGAGAGTTGCTTTGGAAATTCGACTGCAATCCCAAAGACTCTTTTTACGTTTTAGGGCCACGAGCGACGCGCAACGACTTTATCGGAACACCAGTTGTATACGACAATAAGTTATACATTGGAGTTGGCCAAGATCCGGAGCATAAAGAAGGGGTTGGGCACCTTTGGTGTATCGATTTGACCAAGACTCCAAAGAATGCAGATAAAGACCTATCGCCCGCGATAAAGCTCGAGGATGGCAAACCTCCTCAGACGATCTTTGATCCCAAAGCTCCTGAGAACAAAGATTCAGCTTTAGTTTGGCATTTTGGTGGAATGGCGGAGTGGGGTGCAGATCGCATCTATCACTTTGGGCGCTCGATGTCGACATGTGCGATACATGAGGATTTGCTTTACACCACCGATTTGAATGGGTTCGTTTACTGTATTGATGCTCAAACGGGAGAGAAGTATTGGGATGTCGAGACCAACGCTTCGATTTGGGGGTCACCTTACTACGTAGACAACAAGGTGTTTGTTGGCACCGATGATGGCATCTTGTATGTGTTCCCTCATGGCAAAGAGGCGCCTGAGGCGGAAGAGATTGAGATGGACGGCAAAGTGCGAGCGACACCGGTTTCCGCAAACGGGAAGCTTTTTGTGCTGACAGAAAGCAAGACGAAGTTGTTTGCAATCGGAACGAAGTAGAACGCGAAACGTCATTCGTAGCCGATCTCTCCTAGAGATTGGATGGATCGCTGGCGTGGCGTCCCAAGTCTTGGCGACTTCGGCTACTCGGGGCTTTTTCCGAATCATAACAAAAAAAGAGGGTGTGCATTTTGCACACCCTCTTTTGTTTTCACGAGCGAGGTTCAAGGCAAAGGTTTGGATTAAACCATGTCCTTGAGTTTCTTTAGCGGACGCACCTTGACGGTGGTCGAAGCAGGCTTTGGATCAGCCCAAATCATTTCGCCAGTCTGTGGATTGCGAACTTGGCGCTTTGGCAACGCTTTCTTCTGATGGCGAACGACTTTGCAAAGGTCTGGAATGACGAAGGTCCCAACACCCTTCTTGCCTACTGCGCTTCCAATCTCTTCCTTGAGTGCATCAAAAACTTCGGCAATTTGCTTCTTCGAAAGACCGGTCTTCTCAGCCAAATTGGTAAACAACTGAACTTTGGTGAGTGGCTTTTCTACTTTGGCAGCGGCTTTGGCCATGTGTTAAATCCCTTTCAAACGATCACGGAGTATTTCCATGTCCGACTACGAACATGCGAGTTGGCTGAATTAAAGGATGCGGGGAGCAAAATGCAACCGGGGAACCCTAAAAAACCAACAAAAACACTGTATTTTTCGGCACAAAGTTCAAAAAACATTGGGAAAACGAGCTGTTTCGCCTTCAAATCGGGTATTTCTTTGCATTTTCTTCCATTTTCGAAGCCAGTGATTCCGCCAGATCTATTTTGAGAACAGAACTGAGTCGGAGTAAGTAAGCCAACACATCCGCCATCTCGGCCGCAGCAGCTTGCCGATCGAGGGTTTGTTCCCCCTGTCTCCATATTCCGCCATCCGTCCACTGGAAGTGCTCTAGTAGCTCGGCGGCTTCGATAGCGATGGAAACGGCTAGATTTTTAGGTGTGTGGTACTTTTCCCAGTTCCGGGCGGCGGAAAATCGATCGATCCACTCCATCATTTCGGCAACGGTTGTCGTCGAATTGGAGGGCTTTTCATCGATGGGTTCGTTAGACTTCATTTCGTGCTCCTTGACAAATTACCACAATGACCCGGATCTCTAAATCCTAAAGGATCTGGTTTGATATGCGACCAGTAATTGCTGTGTTCGATACCGCTGAGGCTGTTACGAATTCGAAAAATCGAACATACTACAACACAGCGTCCGTGAGGGCTCATCGCGATTGTGCAAACATGTGTAAGAGCTCGGCGATGGATATCCGAAAATAACATTTAGTTCAAATAAGGGGCAGCATTATGGCAGTTTTAGTTACGAAACCAGCACCTGATTTCAAGGCCACTGGGGTACTACGAGACGGTTCCTTTGGAGATGTCACGTTGAGTTCATTCAAGGGCAAAAAGTACGTCCTTTTGTTCTTCTATCCACTCGACTTTACCTTTGTCTGTCCAACAGAAATCATTGCGTTTTCTGATCGGGTCAAGGAGTTCGAACAGCTGAACGTTGAGGTTCTTGGGGTTTCCGTCGACAGCCACTTCTCACACTTGGCGTGGAGAAACACTCCTCGAACTCAAGGTGGCCTAGGGCAAATCGACTATACGTTGGTTGCTGATCTCAACAAACAAATCGCTCGTGATTACGACGTGCTCGTCGGTGACGCCGTCGCTTTGCGTGGATTGTTTTTGATCGACAAGGATGGGGTCGTTCGTCACCAAGTCGTTAACGATCTGCCATTGGGACGCAGCGTGGACGAAGCGCTTCGAATGGTTCAGGCTCTTCAATACTTCGAGAAGAATGGCGAAGTTTGCCCTGCGAACTGGCAAGAGGGTAAGAAGACCATTAAGCCAACTGTCAACGACAGCAAGGAGTTCTTCGAATCTGAGTATTCCGCGAAAGCTTAATGGCGGATAAGTTGCCTTAAGGGTGGGTTGCCATTTGCCCGCGAAGGAGTTCCTCGCGGGTTTTTTTATGGCTGTTAACTAGTTGTTTCAAATTCGGTCATCACCCAGGCCTTCATGGTCGATTTACCACCCGGAGTCGGACTCTGGCTTGATGTCCGCCGTCGGGATGTTAGAGGAAATGCAATGTCAGAAATCGGTTCTAGGAATTGTGATTCGTTAACTCACGTGGACGAACATGGTGCAGCCAGAATGGTCGACGTCGGAGCAAAGCCAGAGAGCCGTCGAACAGCGGTCGCGCGAGGGAGCATTCTAATGAGTCCGAGTGCGGCTAAAGCTGTCCGAAACAACGAGATCGCCAAGGGTGACTGCGTTCAAATTGCACGAATTGCAGCCATACAGGCAACAAAATTGACGAGCCAGCTTATACCGCTGTGCCATGCCATTGTGATTGATGGAGTAACCGCCGAATGCTCCTGGAAAACCGATTGCGAAATGGAATGGTTGGTCACTGTTTCTACGACTGGGAAAACAGGCGTCGAGATGGAGGCGTTGACCGGTGCGAGTGTGGCTCTGCTCACCGTTTATGACATGTGCAAATCGATCGACAAATCGATGACGATATCGCAAGTCTTTCTCGAGAGTAAATCGGGTGGGGCGAAAGGCGATTACCGACGATCCAATCACTTAGAAAGCAACGTATCATGACACCAACAGCTGCCGCGTTAGATTCGATGAAAGTCTCTAGGGACCAGTCGATACACGGCTCTGTGATTGGAAATAGCGGAGCGATTGATTATCGCAAGGTGCTTGCCGAAGCGGTGGGAATGATTCGGTCCGAATTAATCGCTGTCGAGCGATTGCTCCAAAGTGGGTTGCGAGTTGAGTCCACTCCGGTGCAAACCATGCTCGAGCATGTGCGTGAGTTGGGGGGGAAACGCTTAAGACCTTGTTTGACTCTTCTCTCGGCGAGAGCGGCGGGTGGGATCACCGAGGAAACCATTCGTTTGGCAGCGTCGGTCGAGTTAGTTCATACAGCGACATTGGTGCACGATGACGTGATCGATGATTCCGACTTTAGGAGACACCGTCCGACGTTGCATACGATGCATGGCGTCTCGCGAAGTATTCTGCTCGGTGATTGGCTTTTTACGCATGCTTATGATTTGGCCAATCAAGGTGAGTCGACCGTGCCTGGACGTTGGATTGCATCGGCAGCCAAAAAGGTATGTGAGGGTGAGATCGAGCAAGGCGCTTTGGGTGGAAGATTTGACATTACGATTAGTCAGCAGCTTGGGGTGTTAGCCCGCAAGACAGGTTCACTTTGCAGAGTAGCGTGCGCCTTGGGGGCTTGGTCTGCAGGTGCAACAGCGGCTACGTGTGAGCACTTTGGAGCATTTGGAGAGCATCTTGGGGTCGCCTTTCAAGTGTTTGATGACTGGCTAGATGTTTGGGGGTCCCAACAATCTGCAGGCAAAACGCTTGGTACGGATTTGGATGGGTTCAAGCCGACGATTCCGACGCTTCGCGCGTTGGAGGTAGGGTTTGCAGGGGAAGAAAGAATGGAGTTACTGGAAGCTCTAGAGCGTCGAGATCCACAAGCCTTGGTGCGACTCAGAAATGTTTTGATGAACTCTGACGCAGGCGACTACACGCTCAATTATGCGCACGCGATGGTAGAGAAGGCTCAGGATTGCTTGGCACCCTATGTTTGCCAGCCCGGCTACTGCCGACAATCAATCGAGGGGCTTTTAAGATTAGCAGAGGCTGCTGCGAATCGAGCCGCTTAGGAGGGATTAAAGCTAGAGGTCTCCGAACGGTAAATCCTTTTGGTTTCGTTCGGCTAATCCCTCTTTGAAGTGTTTCCTGCATACGGAAACGTACTTTTCGTTTCCTCCAATTTGGATTTGCTCTCCTTCGCGAACAGGTCGACCGCTCGCATCAAGGCGTAGAACCATGGTTGCTTTTCTACCGCAGTGGCAAATCGTTTTGACTTCGTTCAAGTTATCCGACCAAGCCATAAGGAACTGGCTTCCTTCGAAAAGGTTTCCTTGAAAATCGGTTCGCAAACCGTAAGCGAGGACAGGGATGTCCAGGTCATCACATACGTCCGACAATTGACGCACTTGTGCTTTGGAGAGGAACTGTGCTTCGTCTACTAGCACACAATCGACTTTGGTTATTTCGTTTTCCTTTTGAATAGTCCGAAATAGGTTCGCGTTGGCCGAGAAAGGGATTGCGTTGGCTTGCAAGCCGATTCTTGAGCTGACTCGCCCGACCCCAAATCGATCATCAACTTCGGGGGCAAAGACGAGCGTTCGCATACCGCGTTCTTGGTAGTTGTAGCTCGATTGAAGCAGGATAGTTGATTTTCCTGCGTTCATAGTTGAATAGTAGAAGTACATTTTGGCCACGAGGCATCACTCCAACAACGTAAGAATTACTCCAAGCCTTAAACAAATGAGTGCGCCGATATTTCGTCCCATTCTTTGGGCAGAGACGTAAGTACTCGATTGCCCGTTTTGGTCACCAGAACATCATCTTCGATTCGAACGCCCAGAGCCCCGGGGAGATAGATGCCGGGCTCGACCGTCACGATCATGTCTGTTTCGAGCGGTCGATTTTGATTTTGAGCGAGTCGTACAGTTTCGTGAATTTGGAGTCCGAATCCGTGGCCTAGAGAATGGGTAAATTTCTTCCCGAAGCCGGCTTGTTCGATAATTCTTCGTGCAATGGAATCAACCTCGCTCATAAGGACACCGGGCCGAATAGCGTTAATGGCAGCACGCTGGGCATCCAAAACAACTTGATACACTTTTCGAAGTTTGGCAGAGGGGTTACCTGTAATTACGACACGAGTAATATCGCTGAGGTACATCTCTTCCTTTGCGCCCCAGTCGATAAGAACAAAGTAGTCTTCGTTGAGTTTTTTTGCTGAGGGGCGACCGTGAGGCAATGCAGCGCGGGGGCCGACACCTACGATTGGCTTAAAGGCTGTTCCGGCACCACCAATATGTCGAATATTGGTTTCGATCGCATCGGCAACATTCTTTTCTGTTGATTCAGGAGTCATCATCGCGACCGTCGCCAAGAACGAACGTTGAGCCATGTCGATTGCACGCTCGATCGCTTGGATTTCGGTGGCATCTTTTCTTTCACGTAGTCTTTCGACGATACCCGCGCAAGGCACAAACGTAGTGGACGTCGCCAATTCGGTTAGCTTTGTCCATTGGGCGAAGGATGTAGAAGTTGGTTCTACGTGTAAAGTGGTTTTGATGTTTTTGTTCGCATATCTTCCAAACGCTTCCACAAGAGATTCGGTTGGGCCGCGTAATTCCATGGGCAGATCAGGGCACTCTTCGCGGATTTGTTCATCGTATCGAGCGTCACTCCAGATCGTGAGTGTGTCCTCGCTAACGAACAGGTAGCTGTCCTCACCTTTAAAACCGGTCAGATAGGCGACGTTGTGGGGGCAGGTGATCAGGAAATGGGAGATCTTTTGTTCTTTTAACGCACGGAAGAGCTTTTGTTGTCTCTGAATGATCATCGGATTTGCACAGTCTCAAGGTGTCGGATTAAAGCGAGGATTATAAGGCTGTTCTACTGAATCGTCAGCGTCACTGAAATGCCTCTTCAGAAAGAATCGACGGGAATGACGTAGACGGCGGCGATTAGAGGCCACAGGTCGGAATCGAGGGAGCAAACCGTAGTTGGAAGATCAATAAGATAAGGGCATGGGCGGAATGCGTCCGGCTTTCTACTTGTACGGTTCGAGAATCCATGCCATGATGATTTTTCATAAATTTGGAAGCATCAAAGGAATCTGCAGAATGATCAAGCACCAGATACACAGTATGGTTCGAAACGCCGTGGCTGTGGGCACATTGATGATAAGCGGGCAGGTAAGTTTTGCGACAGAGCCAAGCGGCGTATCTCCGCAGGGGGATTCTGCTGCGAGCAAGCCAGGTGCAATCGTCGTTTCCGAACACGCGATGGCGATCCATCGACGAGGTTATGTGTTCGACGGGCACAACGATTTGCCGTGGCAGGTTCGCAAGTACTCCAAGCGATTTGATCAAATTGATTTACGAAAAGATCAGCCTGAGCTTCATACCGATATCAAACGATTGGCTGAAGGCAATGTAGGTGCGCAGTTTTGGTCGGTCTATGTGCCATCGGAAACAATGAGGGCGGGCAACGCGTTTCAGACAACGGTTGAGCAGATCGAGTTGGTACATGACATGGTCGCTCGTTATCCCGACGTCTTTCATTTGGCTTTAAATGCCGCTGATATAGAAGAAGCTAGGCAGCAAGGAAAGATCGCTTCGCTAATTGGGATGGAAGGAGGTCATAGTATTGAAGAGTCCATACCCAAGCTTCGCAAACTATTTGACATGGGGGCTCGTTACATGACCTTAACCCACTCCGATACATTGTCGTGGGCCGATTCGGCGACCGACACACCCAAGAGCGATGGCCTGAGTCCTTTTGGGGAGGAAGTAGTGAGGGAGATGAATCGGCTTGGGATGCTGGTTGATATATCGCATGTGTCGCCTGCCACGATGCATGACGCGATAACCGTTTCTGAGGCTCCGGTTATCTTTTCTCACTCATCTGCACGTGGCATTGCAGACCATCCGAGAAACGTACCTGATGACGTTCTAAAGCGACTGCCTGAAAACGGTGGCGTAGTAATGGTCAATTTCTTTTCCGGATTCGTGGTTCCGGAGAGTGCTCAAATCATGCTAAAAATGTTTGAAGTAAGACGTGAGTTGCAAAACAAATATCCTAATTCGAAGGAGGATGTTGATCGCGAGTACAAGGCGTGGCAGCTCAAGAATCCTTATCCTGCAGGTGATGCAGCGATCGTGGTGGACCATATTGAACACATTATCAAAACGGCTGGCATCGATCACGTCGGATTAGGTTCTGATTATGATGGAATCGGCAAGGCTCCGATCGGCATGGAAGACGTTTCTGCTTATCCGGTAATCACCGAGTTGCTAATGCGTCGAGGCTACACCGAAGAGGAGATTCACAAAGTGCTCTACAAGAATGTGCTTCGGGTCGTGCAAGTTGTTTGCAAAAAGGACTAAACGTTCGGAAGAATTTAGAAAGGATTCGAATTTCGTTTGAATATAGGGCTGCGATCTGGAGCTTGTTGGTTAGTTCACGAAGAATTGTGTACTTGAATGGATTCTCCTAGTACATGGTGATTGCCGCTGTTGTTAGAATGGGAGTTAAGTTCCAAATGACAAAGTTCTTTTTTGGGACTTTGGTCGCTCGCTCATCTCCGAAACCTCCCTCCCACGACAATCCTGCCATGATGTCCCACCTCAACTCGTTGGTCTCGAACGTGCCATTGCTGCGGGCAAAATTTCATTTGGATAAGTTTTTGCGAGCGATCACGGTTTGGGGCCTTTTACTGTTGGTTAACCACTTGGTGGCGGTCCCTGCTCGCGCCGCAGATTCCGTTGATTATGAATCACAAATCCAACCGATCCTGACGCGTTACTGTGTAGGTTGTCACGGTGAAAGTGGTGGTGAGTCGGATGTTAGTTTAGCGAGCTTGAAGAGCATCAGCGCAGGGTATCCCAAGGGGCCGTTAATCGCGGCAGGCGATCCTGACAACTCAAAGATTTTGCAACTTATGTTAGGGCAGGAGCCCAAGATGCCACCCGAGGACGAACTCGAGCCAACGGCAGACGAAATTGAATTGGTTCGAAAATGGATAGCTGAAGGGGCTCGAGGCGAGTCCAAAAAACGGCCTCTCATGGAGCGAAATGTTGCGCCGAAGTCTGTTTTGAATAGCGGTGGGGGGACGCCTTTATTCGCCATCGCAGCCGTCGATAAGCAGAATCAGATACTCGGCCTGCAAGGAGGTGTGGCGATCAAAGAGGAGGGGAAAACCTGGGATGAGAAATCTGTTGTGCCGACAGCGGGTAAGGTGACTCAGATTCGTCCCAATCGTGATCACACTATCTACGTTGTGTCGGCTGGAATCCCCGGTGTCGGCGGTCAGGTATTGTTGCTTAGCCGAAGAGAGGGTGCACTTAGGGTCGAAAAGGAAATGGAAGCCCATGCTGACGTTGTCAATTCGGCTGTGTTGAGTCCTGATTCTAAGACCTTGGCTACGGCTGGTCATGATAAGGTAGTCCATTTGTGGGATGTAGAAACGGGAGTGCAGATACGCTCATTCAAGGGGCACAATGGTGCGGTTTATGATGTCGCGTTTGATCCATCTGGATCTGTTCTCGCGAGTGCGAGTGCTGACGAAACCATTAAGATTTGGAACGTGGCAACCGGAGAGAGGCTTGATACGTTCGGGCAATGCGAAGGTGAGCAATATGCGGTTCGATTTAGCCGTGATGGAAAGCGAGTGATCGCAGCAGGAGCGGACAAACGGATACGCAGCTGGTCGATTCAATCCCAATCTTCACCGGCAGTGAGCACTATGACGCATTCGGTTTTCGCGCATGAGGGTTCGGTGTTGGCGATGGAGCTTAGTGAGGATGGGGAACAGATCGTAACCGTGGGTGAAGACAAATTGGTCAAGCTCTGGAAAAGCAAAGAGCTCCAAGCCATGGGGGTACTCGGCAAGCTAGAGGACGTTCCCACTGGTGTAGCATGGCGAGATTCTAGTTCTGTCGCAGTGACAAGCATGGATGGTAAAGCGAGTATATTCTCCATTGATGCAGTCGTTTCTGTCGATCGATCTTCGAACGCGAGTCGTGTGATAACAAAACCTGACTCTGGGCTACCATCCAATCAGCAGTCCGATGCTTCGCAGTCGCAGCAATCTATCGAGGTTCCTGAAGAGAGTGGCATCAAGTCCTTTAAGTCCCCTCAGAGGATTCCTACCAATGCCATCGTCAGTGGTGTTTTGCTAGACCAGGACATTGCAGGAGAGGGGCCCGGAGATTGGTATAGTTTTGAAGCACGCACGGGAGACGAATGGGTGATTACGGTCGAGGCTGCATCTAAGGGATCCAAGTTGGATAGTTTGGTAGATGTGCTCGATCAGTCGGGCCAACCGATTTTGAGGACTCGATTGCAAGCTGTGCGTGAATCATATTTTACCTTTCGAGGCAAAGACTCCACGAATGCTGATGATTTTCGATTGCATCGCTGGGAGGATATGGAGCTAAACGAGTATCTTTATGCATCGGGAGAAGTCGTGAAGCTTTGGATGTATCCACGTGGGCCCGATTCAGGATTTCGAGTTTATCCTGGTCGGGGAAATCGCGTTACCTATTTCGATACAACGGCGGCGACTCATGCATTGAACGAGCCTGCGTGGATTGTTACAGAGTTGCAATCAGATCAGGAGGCAATACCGAACGGACAGCCAGTCTTCCCCATCTATTACTCGAACGATGACGCGGCCCACCGAAAGACTGGAACCGATAGCCAAATTCGTTTTGTTGCACCTGAAGACGGAGCTTATCTGATTCGGTTAAGAGATGCACGCGGTCAAGCAGGAGTCGATTATCAATATAAACTTTCCGTCTTACCACCCCGTCCGCGGTTCACGGTTCGAGCGGAGCAAAAAGAGATTGTCGTCAGGCCGGGGGTTGGCACGGAGTTTTCGATCGTTGCAGATCGTTGGGATGGGCTCGATCAAGAGATCCGATTCGAGATTGATGGAATACCAGAGGGGTTGCAGATCACTAAAGATTTGAGTGTACAGCATGAGCAGATTTTGGCTCGGGGAACGTTGTATATGCCTGAGGGAGAGAATGATCGGATCCCTGGCGAATTCCAACTCCGGTTCACTCCCGTTGCTACGACTGCCAGTGGTCAAGTGATTCGTTCCGAGCCGTTTGAATTAAAGGTAAAGAAGAGTGAGCCCACGAAACTCAAATTGAAGCTTGTTGAATTAGGTCAAGGGTTCCAGGCGGAGAGCATTCCCGAGGTTGTTATCAAGGCGGGTACGACAGCTAGAGTGCAGTTGGCGATCGAGCGTGGCGGCGTTGTCGGGGATTTGGCGTTTGGAAATGAAGAGTCTGGACGCAATCTTCCGCACGGTGTTTATGTTGACAACATTGGTCTTAATGGGCTTTTGATTCCAGCGTCCGAAAATGCCAGGGAGGTCTTTATCACCGCGGCTCCTTGGGTCCCGGAGCAGGTCAGATACTTCCATTTGCGTGCCGAGGGGAACGACAATCCGACAACATCTCCCGTTCGAATTCGAGTGATTCGCTAGGTTATTGATCCGAAATCGGCTTGTGCATTCGTTGAATTGCGGTCATTAATATCCTGTTCTTCGAACCGAAACGTTTTGTCCCAGGTGACGGATCTATCAGCGAGGGCAGAGTGTTTTAATGGAAAGATTGGGTGTTACTGGTCAATGAATCGCAAATACAAAAGTCAGGCAGCGGTAGTTGGGACTGGTTTTATTGGTCCTGTTCACATCGAGGGATTGCAACGAGCTGGAGTTACGGTTCGGGGAGTGTTGGGTTCGAACGTCACTAAGTCAGAAGAGACCGCAAAGCGTTTTGGGATTGAGCGAGCATACGATTCGTTTGAGGAACTGCTATTGGACGATTCTGTTGACGTCGTGCACTTGACGAGTCCTAATCGATATCACTTTCAGCAAGCGGCAGCAAGTCTTAAGGCAGGCAAACATGTCTTGTGCGAAAAGCCGCTTGCCATGAATTCCCTTGAAAGCGGCGATCTCGTGCAGCTAGCCAAGCAGACGGGGCTACATGCAGGTGTGAATTACAACGTTCGATTTTATCCCATATGTATTGAAGCTCGTGAGATTATCGAATCGGGGGAGCTTGGTGAGATATTTCACATCACTGGAGAGTACGTCCAAGATTGGTTGTTGTTGCCGACGGACTTTAATTGGCGAGTGCTGAGTACCGAGGGTGGCCCGCTGCGAGCTGTTGCGGACATCGGAACGCATTGGCTTGATCTGGTTCAGTCGATTGCGGGGCTCAAGGTGGAAGCTGTACTAGCGGATTTGCAGACTGTTCATCCAGTGAGGCAACGGCCTGCTGGTGGGGTAGAGACTTTTTCAGGTATGAAGAAGTCTGCTTCTGATTTACATGATGTATCGATTGATACCGAAGATAGTGGCAACATACTTTTAAGATTTGTTGGTGGAACGCGAGGTGTTCTCCATGTTTCGCAAGTGACCGCTGGCCAAAAGAACTCGATTCGCTTTCAGATAGCAGGCAGCAAGAAGTCATTATCCTGGTCGAGTATTCATCCAGACGAGTTGTGGATAGGAAACCGAGGGTGTGCGAATCAGATTCTATTGAGAGATCCTAGTTTATTGCATGCTAGGGCAGCCATTCATTCGCAGTATCCCGGTGGTCACAACGAGGGGTTCCCTGACACATTTAAACAATTGTTCAGATCGTTTTACAATTCGGTGGAGGGGCTCGCCGATCAGTTTGCTCCATACCCGACATTTGAAGAAGGGCATCGAGAAATAGTCCTTTGCGAAGCGATATTGAACAGCGCAAAACACGAGAGATGGATCAAGGTTGAAAATGGCGTTGCATGACTTAAAGCTAGTCGATTGGTTGATAAATGAAAGTGCGATGGTAAGAACTGCTGCATTGGAGATGTTAAGCAATGGATACAGTACAGATCAGAGAGTCTGCGAAGCGGTTTTTTCCGCATGGGACAAGTACACAGAGCAGGAAGCATTTCCAGAATTCCCATTGATCACGCACTTGGAAATCCCCAAGGACTTCATGGGGGAAACATTGGCTCGCGCCGGGACAATGTCAGCGGGGCGTCCATTGACCGATCGCGCCTGTCGTTGTGCTGGCAAGTTATTAGAAGCCGTCTCGGTTTCGTCACCGTTGCTTTTTAGAGAGCATCTGGATCAAATTTCCGAGCTCAAGCAGAAGTCTAAGATTTTCTTTCGCATTGATCTAGATCGGCTTCGGTTTCGAGCATCTCTTTTAGATTCCGTTAAAGATGATTCGATGGCGGATTGGTTTACATCGGACGCTCCGCCTGCCGTTTCGTTCGGATTTTATCCTTATCTCGAGTCCCTGTATCTAAAGGGAAGTGCAGAGCAATCATTGCAAATCGCATTCGAGCAACTCAGGAGTGGGGATAAGAAACCACATGTGATAGAAACAGCATTGGAGTTGGCTTCTAGATATAGGCTGGTAGGATATGAGAGCGTATTTGCTGACGGCATTGATGATGAAAACTCTTCGGTAGCAGATGGTTGTGCCATAGCGCTCGCGAGATGTCGAAATGACAACGTGCTTAGTTTAATCGCTGACCGATTTCCCGATTACAGTCGGTCGGGTCAGTTGAGAAGTATTGATGTGCTTCGGCGCAGTCGTTTGCCCAAGACATCCGAACTATTGCGATTTTTGAGGGCTCACGCGCAGGGGTCGCAAGTACAGAACGCGTTAAGAATAGCAGAAGTGTTGCAATTCGATTTTTCGGACTTAGAGAATTGGCTGGAAGCGATTCTCGTTGTGGATGATTTATCCTTAAGACGCATTTCCTCATTGTTATGTTTGGTGGGTCCGTTGAGTGAGGTGCTTTCTGATGATGACAAACGACGGACATTGCACCTAGTAAGAACGCGGTTACAGGATCAGGCAGTCTGATGGAATTTGGGTATTTAGAGAGACTTACCATTCAGTTGACAGCGGGAGCGGCGTTGTTGGACGATGTCCTCGTGAAACCTCATCTCGATTTCGTATTGCGTTCTCAGAAGCCGGATGGAGGTTGGGGCGGGCGCGAGGGAGATAGCGATTTGTATTACACTTCGTTTGCGCTCCGATCTTTAGCGATCCTGGGTTCGCTCACGGGAGATGTAGCGGAGAGAGCGAGTCAATTTCTGCTTAAGAAAACGCAGAGCCAGGAGTCGATCATTGATTTACTGTCTTTGGTTTATGGGGCTGCGCTTATTGAAGCGGCGACAGAGATAAATCCGTTGCAGGGAAATCGGGAAGTATGGCAATCTCGCATGCAATCGATGTTGCACCAGCTTCGGCGGAGCGACGGAGGGTTTGCACGGACACTGGAAGCCAACGTTGGGAGTACTTATCAAACTTTTTTAGTTGCGATTTGTTTAGAGTTGATGGGTTATTCGTTGCCGGCGGACGATCCATGTGTCGATTTTCTTTTGGCTCAAAGACGGGCAGATGGAGGGTTCTTAGAGGTTCGGGTTGCCAAGAGATCGGGGACGAACCCGACCGCAGCGGCCATTGGCGCGTTGCGTACTCTCGGAGCATTGAACCAAGAGGTATCAGACACTGCGGCCGATTTTTTGGTAAACATTCAAACCGAAGAAGGCGGATATCAAGCCAACACGCGAATGCCCTTACCCGATCTGTTGAGTACCTTTACGGCAAGTGTCACACTTTGGGATCTCGGGTTTCTTGAGGAGACAGATACCTTGGCCGCGTTTCAATATGGATTGTCCATGGCACGATCTGACGGCGGTTTTGCAGGATTCGAGTTAGATCCTGCTGAAGATGTTGAGTATACCTTTTACGGACTTGGACTATTAAGTCTACTTAAGCCGTGGGTTGGCTAGGGCCCTAATTCGGGGTTTGTCCAGCGAGAATTCTGGTTTGAGTCGATCAAAAACGGTGGTTGATTTGCCTAATGGATGCGTCGCCCTCCTCCTCATGTTGGATGGCATGTGATAAAACATCAGAGTGCTGTTGAAAAACGTGTTGTTTGGTGGGTTTGTTGGCCTGCCTAACGTGTCCTTTTCACACTACCTCAAAGAAATTAAGGATTTCTGATGTCGGCATTTCCTGAAGTGACCAAGATTCGATACGAGGGTCCGGATTCCGATAACCCGTTAGCTTTTCGTTGGTACAACCCAGACGAAGTCGTCGCTGGGAAGACCATGAAAGATCATTTGCGATTCACGGTGGTTTATTGGCATACGATGCGTGGAACGGGTAGCGACCCGTTCGGCAGCGGAACGATGCTTCGACCGTGGGATGACGGCACTGACTCTGTCGAGAATGCATGTAACCGCGCACGAGTAGCATTTGAGTTTTTCGAGAAGTTGGATGCACCTTTTTATGCATTCCACGATCGAGATGTAGCGCCGGAGGGGAAGACTCTGGCCGAGTCCAATAAGAATTTGGACGCTGTCGCTAAAGTACTTCGCGAAGAGCAGCAGAGAACTGGTGTTAAGCTGCTGTGGGGTACTGCAAACATGTTCAGCAATCCTCGCTTTATGCATGGTGCTGCGACAACTTGCAATGTCGAGGTGTTCGCATATGCGGCTGCTCAAGTCAAAAAGGCGATGGAAGTAACCCATGAATTGGGTGGAGAAAACTATGTCTTTTGGGGTGGCCGAGAAGGATATCAGTGTTTGTATAACACCGATATGAAGCGGGAGCTTGATCACCTAGGGCGATTCTTCCATATGGCGGTCGACTATGCCAAGGAGATTGGTTTCAAGGGACAGTTCTTGATCGAGCCAAAGCCTAAGGAGCCGACCAAGCATCAGTATGACTCCGATGCAGCGGCATGTTTGAATTTTTTGAGAACGTATGGTCTGACTGATTACTTCAAGCTGAACATCGAAACCAACCACGCGACGCTGGCTGGTCACGAAATGATGCATGAACTCGAATACGCCGGCATGCAGGGAGCCTTAGGATCGATTGATGCTAACACGGGTGACTTGTTGCTCGGATGGGATACGGATCAATTCGCGACCAATTACTATCTCACCACTCAAATCATGTTGGTATTGCTCAAGTATGGTTTGGCACCGGGCGGAGTGAACTTTGACGCCAAGGTGCGTCGGGAAAGTTTTGAGCCAATCGATTTGTTCCACGCTCATATTGGAAGCATGGATGCATTTGCGAAGGGTTTAAAGGTTGCTGCGAAGATGATTCAGGATGGAGCACTAAGCAAGCACGTTGCCAATCGTTACAGCAGTTGGGACAGTGCGTTGGGCAAGAAGATCGAAGCAGGTCAAACCTCATTCGCTGATCTAGAAAAGTTTATCATGGAAAAGGGAGAGGCAGCGCCGAATCAGAGTGGTCGACAAGAGCTGCTCGAGAATGTTTTTAATCGCTATCTCGATAGGTAGTATGAATCGGTTGATTTGCTTCCGTCCGCGATGACGCACAGGAAGCAATTAGTCTATGCAATAAACTTGAGACCTCCGCATGTTTCGTGCGGAGGTTTTTTATTGGGCTTATTCTTCTGGGCCGATAAAATCGAGGGATTGCCAAAGTGATTCGACAGAGCCTCCTGCGTCGTATGCAATCGACAGGTGGGCTTTGTCCCCAGTTTTAACTTGGATAGGATTTTGAATTGGAAGCACAAGGCATTGGTTTGGCCATGTGATGGCCTGCTGTTCAGCCAGATTTACAGCTAAAATGTTTTGTGTGGCAAAGCGAATAGCGTTTACCGTCCCCGGAATTTCCATTTCAAAAGCGATCGATTGTTCGAAGCGTTGTGGGATCAGTTCCCGGTAATCGATGTTGGCGTAGGTTTGAAATTTTGAGAGTTCAGTTGTGCGAATTTGTCCCATAACGGGAGCTTGGAACATAGGCAGGGGAGCATCGAATCCATAAAAGTCGAAAGATTGGTGGATCAATTGCGCCAATAACATGGAGACTTCTGGGATGAACAGAGGCATGTGATCAGGGAATCGCGATTTATAATTCGCCTTGAACGCGTCGATAACTTGGGCTTGTTTTTCTCGAAGTAGGCCGACGTGTAGCATCTCGCAGATGACCACATCGGTCGGGGTTTCGGGGGTGAAACTCATCGCGTCGCATTGAACAATATCGACGTGACCGCTAAGGCCATTGTTTCGCAAAAAACCGTGCGCAATCGAGACAAGATCAGGGTTTCTCTCGACATAGGTAACGTTAGCGCCGATTCGAGCAGCAAAGGATGACAGAATGCCAGTGCCACCCCCGAGTTCTACAACATTCATGCCCGGCTGCACCGCGAATTCGATCGCGTTAAGAAACGCTCCGACGCGGTCGTCGTCTTGGAGCATATTGTAGTGATAAAGAAGTGGAATGTACTGGCCGAGAGTGGATTCGTCCGAACGATTCTGCGACATCGTCGCTGTTTTGGGATGATGCAAGTCTCTACTCGGATTTCGGAAAAGTGGGGGATTCTCGCTTCGTTCCTTCAATCGCATGTAGGCGAAAGGGTACTAGGTAAGTTGGGCAGGTCCACGAAGGAGTGAAGCAGATAGGGTTAGACAAATTCGAGCGTCAAGTGAATTATCGCGAGTGATAGCGATTCTCTCGAATGGAAGCAAGGCGGTTTGGGTGGAGGCATGGTCGGTTCCGCGAGCGGTTTACAGAGATCCTCGCGGAGACAGGCTTGTGCGAGTGATTTAACGAGAGCCGGAGGAGATGCCCAACCGCTTGCCCAGCTCAATGACTTCTTTGGCATCTGAATCTGTTCTTCGAAGTTTGTCGAAGACTGCCCTGGCACCTTCGGCATCGCTTACATCGAGCAGTTTTAAGGCTAGCCTGCAAGCGAGTTTGTAATTTCCGGGTTCGTAGGTGGTTGCGACACGCAAGTGTTTGATTTCTTCCTCCACTTCACCTAGAGCCAGAGCTGCGTCGGCCAACCAAATCTCGCGAGCTGAACGAGACATGGCGGTTTTTCCAACAACCTCACGGGCTCGAATCCAAAGAGCACGGTTGATTTCAGGAAACTTAGCTGATGTGAAGATGGTACTAGCAAGTGATCGTAGGATGTCAGATCGTTGTGGAAAGACATTGATGTCGAGGGATTGGAGATCGCGTTCCTCAATCATCATCTTTGCCGTTTGGATCGCGGTCGAGGGTTTGGTTTTCATGGCTTGTTGCCAAATGCGATCAACTTGTGAGTCATTCAATTGGTTTCGAAAAAGCAGCGAGCCCTCGATGAGTTGATTTGTTGCATGTTGGCCGAGTTGAACGATTGGGTTTAGCAGTGCCGCCATGTTTTCTCGAGAGCATGTCAAGGTCGTTCGGCAGCGTCCCCAACTGAGTCGCCAGTCCAGTGGTGAGCGAGCATGAGCAAGCGAATACCATTTGGAGGCCAATTTCATCGTTTCAATCGCCTTGTTTCCGCCGGCAACCTCAAGGATCTTCGATTGCTTTTCTGGTGATTTCTCGCGATCTAGGCCCAGTTGCAGCAGTAGGGGATCGGTTAAATTCCAGCTTGAGTTCCAATCGTTTGCAGGGCTAGCGATCAGCATTTCGACTCTCAAGTCTTGGATGGCGGCTTGAGCAAGAAGTCGCAATGCGTCCGGACTCTTTTCAAGATCTTCAGATGTAAGTGACCATGATTCTACTAGCGATTTTAGAGCTCCCGGCTTTCGTTCGGAGGGTTGAGGTTTGCTAAGTTCTTTGAACTTGTACTCAAGTCTTTCGGTCGCGGCCATGTTTTCAAGGCTCGGTTTAACATTGATCCCAAGAACAACCAAAATACCGAATAGAGTTGCAACACCTACAATCCGTTGCCCAGTCGCGATTGGTCGCGAAGGGGATTCTTTCAAAGAACGTTGATCACGTTTCCTTTCGGCTATTCGTTTTGATTCACTCAGACTTTGGAGTGTAGCGCCGAGCAGTAGGCAAGCGGGAACAAAGAGGGCGGGCAAGATTAAGCCAAAGTCTACGGACGAGTGAACGATTTGGCTAAAAAACAGAAATGTTCCGGCAACTCGAATGGGGGTAATGGCCTTCCAGGCATCAGTGTGCACTCGGGCCTGGAGTCTTGCTCCAATAACGAATAGCACAGCCAAGACAGTGAAAAGCCCTAAGTAGCCCAGTTCCACACCGATTTGAAGATATAGGCTTTCTGCATGATAGAACCAACCAGGAGAGGTTGGGTGCTGAAATGGTAGGTATGCGTAATGAAATGTGCCAAGACCGCTTCCTAATAGGCCAAAGAAACTCATTGCTTCCATGGCAACGGACCAGATATACACCCGACCCGATATGGAATCCGCTTCGAGATCAAACTCAGCGAGAGTTTCTAGCCGTTCGTAGGAGTTTTCGTCCAATTGAAAGGCAGCAGAGGCGGCTAGTGAGGCAAGAACGATGAGCATTGGGGCGATTGCGTTACTGCCGCGTGATCGTTTCTTGCCAACCAAGACAACTGTTGCGATTAACGCAGCAACAGCGGCCATTGCTGCTCCTCGGCACTGGCTTACCAAGACGGCGATCCCGATGACGACAGAGCAAATGACAGCCGCGATTTGCGGCGTGTTGAGTTCGGACAGAAAATCTTCGATGGCACCTCGAATCTTCATCAAGATCGTTGCGTCAGCAACTTTATAGCGAAAGTCAGAATCTTTGCGGCGTAGATTTAGCATTGCCCAGGTAACAAGCCCCATGCTTGCTGCCAAGCAAATATTGAGATATGCACCTGCAGAGTTCTTTGATTTGAAGCATGCGAACGACGAGCCGGTTCTGAGGCCAAGGATGTTTTCAGAACGATAAGAATATGCTCCGAGAAAGCCAAAGAACGCAACGGCAACTCCAACCAAGGTTATAGCGATTAAAAGTGTGACCTGTCCTTGCTTGTCTGAGAAAAGGGTTGTGCCGCAGAATGTCAGCAACGCGCAAATAAGCAGAGCGCCGATCGCAGCTCTAGTGTGGAGAGGTTCGATGCTCCATGCTAATTTCGATGATTGTGTGATTGATGCATCACAGGGAGCGTTTGAGTCTGGTCTAACAAAATCGGCCAGCAACATCCGGTCTTCGGCTAGTTTGACTTCACCTTCTCCCAAACCCCATTTCTGCAATGCTACAGATGGTGGAGCAAGCGAGTCGGTGTCTCGATCAAATAGAGCTTCGCTTTGAAGAAAAGAGTAAATCGCTAGAGCGACGAAGAGCCAACTTAATAAAGGAACACGTGGAAATTCCGCTTTCTGTACAAGCTTAACCGCACAGTAGAGGCCTACGGTTACTAGCAATCCCAAACCTGAGAGGAAAAGCAATTTTTGCGATTCCCACCCCACGGAACCATAAAGCCAAGGAGTGAGCAGTAGCAAAACGATACAGTAAGCTTGAGCGATATACTTCAGCCACTGATCAACTGAGGGCCAGTTCCATTTTTTCGCGGAGTTCGAAGGACTGGTTGAAGACTTATGCCTTCGTCCGCTATGACTGCGAGATCGCCGATATTCCGATCGGCTCGGTTTGCTATCAAATTCTCTAGGGTCGTTTTCTGTTGACATAGGCTCTCTTTCCGCAACCCAGTTTAGTGGCAAAGCTGAACACTTCATGCAAAAATTGCATCTCGGGCATAAACGAAGCGATAAAGTCGCACTAGCTCAGTTAGGAAGACCATAACCGATGCGACCATTACTCTAGCAATAAGCGGCATTAAGCGAATCGTAGTTAAATTCGCTAAACTCGCACCCGTGCACCGTCGATATCTAGGTTCGTGTGGGGGGAAGATATTCTGTTAGGAAATCTCAGTGCCTCACCGCTTGCATCGAAATTAGGGGGCATCCGAATGTCGGTCACATGGAGAGAACCAAGCTCGTTCTCGCATAAGGGGTCAACAATGAGACCCGCTAAACGACGAATATTACTAGCACTGCTCGCGGCAGTTCTCCTGCCTGTCAGTGGTTGTCAAAGCCTATATACCGGTCTAGGGATGGAAACATACTGGAACGAGAAGAAAATCCGGGAGCGAAATTGGTGGGCGGCCAAACACGCCTGGAATTCTCGATTCGAGAGCTTCGCCAACCAGCCTCACATAAAAGACTTTGCCAAGGGGTTCAAGTCTGGGTACATGGATGTCGCCGACGGAGGCACAGGATGCGTCCCCATTTTTCCGCCGCGAGAGTATTGGGGTTGGAAGTATCAATCTTGTGTAGGTCAAGCGAGAGTGGCAGCGTGGTTTGCCGGATATCCTCATGGTGCCCGAGCTGCAGAGGAAGACGGTATTGGAAACTATTATCAGGTTCAAACCTCCGCCAACATTCAGCATCAGTACGCACAGCACGGTTTGTTGGATCCTGCCTATCAAGGTATTTATCCAGTCCCTCCGAACGCCGTGCCGAATCAGCACATGCTACCTGAAGGTTCGTTAGCTCCGGGCGAGATGTCTCTACGGACGGAATCTCCCTCTGACGTTCCTGTGACCTTTACCGACGTGGAATTCAGATAGATCAGATTGATCCAATTCCAAATTCTCAGTTGCTGAGCGATGCTCAAGCTAACAGCTTAAATCAAAATATATAACAGCCCAATCAAGGCTCTGAGGTGACCAAAATGTCTATGGAATGGAATCCTGCGACAATGCAAAAGAGACTACTTACTGCGATGCGAAGCTCTATTCTCCGCATCAACAAATCAGCTTGTCTGACCGGGCTTTTGCTGGTTGCTGGGTTGAGCAGTGGTTGTACCAACTTGACCCAACCTCTTTCGGGGGTGCCTGCCAGGAGATTGCCTCCCCAGTTCCTAACGCAATCAAAAAGCAATCTTGTTCCGCTTGATCCATCGCGACTAAAGCAGGAAGAGCCCCGTAATTATCTGATTGATGATGGAGATATTCTTGGGATTTACATCGAAGGGATTTTACCCTTCACGAACGCGGATACTCCACCAGAGCCACCACCCGTTAACTTCCCAGAGAAAGAAAGCACTTTAGACCCATCGATTGGTTACCCAATCCTCGTACAAGAAGATGGCACGATATCGCTTCCATCCATTGAACCGTTGAAGGTCAAAGGGATGACGATATCGCAGATCCGAGATCTGATTCGCAAAGCCTATATCGATGCAAAGTTCGTACGGGACGCGGCGACCTTGCACCCAAGCGTTACGATCATGAAAGAGCGGACTTACGACATTGTAGTTGTAAGACAGGACGTCGGTGGACAAGCCTTAGGTGGTGGAGCGCAGTTCGGCCCGCGAGGTAGCTTTATACGAGGTTCCGATCTGAGCTCCTCGGGCGATATGGTGAAATTACCAGCGTATCAAAACGATGTGCTGCACGCTCTTATGGCGTCGGGTGGCTTACCCGGATTGAATGCGAAAAATGAAGTGAAAATCCTTAAGGCTAGCCGTGTGAAGCAGCAAGAGCGAGATAGCTTTATTCAGCAGTTCTATTCGACCTATTACAACAACCCTAACCCTTGTACTTGCCCGCCTCCCCTGCCAGATGATCCATCGGTTGTCAAGAT
>Ga0315899_10001933_pt1 | contig 23296 bp, 27 predicted proteins | sample LakEriMetagenome_2_FD_203518 | JGI IMG/M metagenome (GOLD analysis project Ga0315899, IMG submission 203518) | Freshwater fungal communities from buoy surface, Lake Erie, Ohio, United States - Buoy 4 MA112 | ecosystem: Environmental > Aquatic > Freshwater > Lake | place: USA: Lake Erie, Ohio... | reverse complement strand
AGTACTTTGACAGCGACTTGACCAAGGGAAGTCTGGATGACAATCATGCAGTGGACTCGCTGCTTGGATGAGAAGTTGAAACAGAACGGGCGGCTGAGCCAAACGTCGGCATTGTAGCTGAACCAATCCCCCCAGCTGCAGATTGCCTTTCGCTGGCGCAACGCCTCGCCAGAACTGCCAGCTGGACTGGTCGAGGACCCGGCTGATTTCCTGAAGCTTCGCAGAAATCCTCCCCGGATCCGCAGAGAACTGCATTCATGAGCAAGTCAGCGATTCTGCCGCAGGCCTTTTTTGAGCGCGAGACCTCGATCGTCGCCCGGGACCTGGTGGGAACTTGGCTCTATTCGCAAATCGATGGACAGTTGAGCGGTGGGGTCATCGTTGAGACAGAAGCTTATTTGCCCGAAGATGATTCGGCTTGCCATGCCGCCAGAGGCCTGACTCCGGGCAACGCGGCCATGTTCCAGCGACCCGGCCTCGCTTATGTTTATCCCATCCATTCGCGATGTTGTTTTAATGTCGTGACGGAAGGAGAGGGAATTGGAGCAGCGGTCCTGATTCGAGCGATCGAACCGAGACTGGGACTGAGTCTGATGCAGCTGCGGCGGTCGGAGCGCCGCGCGAAACCGGTGCTGGCGAGAGAGCTTTGTTCTGGCCCAGCCAAACTCTGTGAAGCTCTGGGGATCGGGCGAAATTTCAATCAGCACGATTTGACCGGCGGCCGGAGGCTTTGGCTGGGCGAGCCGCGCACCGGCGAAAAGCCGGCAGAGATTCGGGTCACGCCCCGAATCGGCGTGACGTCCGCCGAAGACCTGGCACTCCGCTTTGTTTGGGCGGGACATCCTGCAGCCAGCGGCCCGTTGAGTTGGAGATGAGCCGGAAGGCTACTCTCCGTCGGTGAAGTGATCATTCGCTTCCGGCTCCTCCGTCTCCATGCGTCGCAACATCCAGTGGCTGCCGAGCAGGATTGCGACCGGAAAGGCCAGCATGCCGACCAGAGCCATCCACTTCAGCTCGGCCGGTTTGTCAAAAGCAAACTGCAGATACGTCACGCAGACCAGAATTGCCGCGAAAGCGGTGTGCCCCAAGGGGGAGAATCGGGACCATCTGGCAATCAGGATTCCCAAGCCGAAACAAGTTGCGGCCGTCAGCGCGGTCGAGACCCAGAACAGGAGCGGCGGCATGAGCAGTTCGCTGCGTGCCGCGAAATCCTCTGGCTTCAATTGCTTCTCACCCCAGGCCTGCGCCGTCTCGGGAAAAAACTGCGCGGCGACAAGTGCCGTCCAGAGGACTTGGCTGAGCAAAACGGCAAGGTAGACACCGAGGATCAGGCCGAGGCTGGCAAAGAGCAGGCGCGGAGGAATCCGGAACTCTGGCTCTGCTTCCATGGATGGCGACTCGAATGGCGTGGAAAAAACTCAGCGCAGGCCGAGGCTCATTGAGTCTCTTGGGCCAGCGTGACGGTTGCCATTCTAGCGATCAATTTTCTGCGGCGCTGCGGGGTCGGTGTTTTCCGCCAAGGCTGCTTCAGGAATCCGCTCGAAGATCACCAACGGATTGAGGTCTGCCAGATCGGCAGCTGTCTCAACGGGCGAGGCCATGTTCAGGCCATCTTCGTAGAACTGGAAAATCTTGCGGACGGTCGTCGTCGACTTGTCAGCCCCTTGTTCGAGAAATTCGACGAGGAAGCGGCTTTCCCGTTGCTCGACGACTTTCCAGGTACCTTGGACAACTTCCCGCACCGGTTTGCCGGTGGCATCCGTGACTTCGACTTCGCTGACCATCTGGCCGTTGGGCTGCATGCCAATCACGGCTACCATCGAGAGAAACAGATTCGCTCTGGTCTCAAGCTGCTTGCGGGCAGTTTCATCGGTAATCGCAGCCAGTTTGGCGGCGAGCTTTTGTTCATCGAGATAACCGACACCAGCCCAGTAGCCGTTGAGTGACGTGGCCGAGAGCTTGACGGGCTGAGCCGTAGCGGCGGTCGCCGGTTGGGCTTTCCCGGCCAAAGCGGCTGGGACTGCGGGGAGATTCGCACCGGGCTGCTGCAGCTGTTGGGCCATCGCCCCACCAGTCAGGAGCAGGCTGCAGAACAATCCGAGAATCCAGTTGCGACGCATGAGAATCCCTCCACGGTATGCAGGCAGCGGGCTGTTGGTTAATCGCGGCTGGACCCGAGGGCCGCGTTTGACATCCATGTCGAAACGGCCTGACCATCAGGGCGAAGCTGCAAACAGCCTGTGCTGTAATCCTTATCGTCACATTCGGCCGGGTTCATTGAGCCCGGCGGAACCGAAGTTTGCTGTTCAATCCTGAGAGATTGGGAGGAGCCAGTGAGACCACATCCGCCTCGACAAACTCCACCTCGACTTCAGTGGATTGCCCATTCAGCACGCAGCGGATCGCTAGCGTCTTGCCGTCCGAGGAGGCGGAGATGAACTTCCAGCTTCCTTGTTTTGCTTGCTGCAGCTGGCCAAAGTCCGTTCGGCTCTGGAACGTCCCGTCAGCCCGGAATTCAAGCGCCATTCCTGGTCCCCGGGTTGGCGAGGACGGCTCGCTGGGGAGTTCTTCGTCCTCGGGTTCCGGCACAGGCAGGCTGCTGCCAGCGGGAACTGGCGAGCTCCTGTCGGCCGGCAACTGGTTGATTCGTTCCGCGAGGCGCTCGGGTTGGTCCAGTTCCCACGTGCCAACCAAGTTGCGGGCGAATTCTGGCAAGCCCAAGCCGCAACCGGATAAGCACACGAGCATTCCGCAGAGCAGCAAGCAGGGCGCGAGCCGCAAGTAGGACACGAGCCGCAAGGAGGGCGCGAGCCGCAAGCGCGACCGATGATGGGTTATCTGATGATCGTCCGACATATCGGAAAACCGGATGGGTAAGGTGAAGTCTGTTGGAATGGTAACTTTTGATGATTGTATCGAATTTGATTGCCGATAAAGAGCAAAGCACCAAAGCAGTTGCCGTTCGCATGGCCTGTTTCTGGTTTCCATTCTTGGTCGTTTGGCGGTAGCGGATTCCTTGCGGGTTTGCCAACAGCCATCGAGTGTCGGGGGCAATCAATGATGCGGCAGCTGCTTCTTTTGTTGGGCTTGATGACCAGTTTGTCATCTTTGGGATGTGCTGTACCAGTGGGCTACGGCCCCTATGCGGGCGGCCCTTTCGGGAGTTCTGCCTGCGACAGTTGCGGAGACTATGAGCGGCTCAGCTGCTTGCCCGGTCCCCTGCTCCCCTACGGTCCGATTGAGGCTTTGCGACAGGCCAAGCGCAATCTGGTCTGCGGCGGCGGATGCGGCAATGTCTATTACGGTGAGTGGCGAAGTTATCCGCCCGATTGTGCTGACCCCTGCTACGGCAACGAGTTCGCCGGGGGAGTGGGACCTTGTGTGCCAGGCTGGGCCCCGGGAGCATTGCTTCCGCGCAACCTCGTGCCTGCCTTGTACGGGAAGCGAATCTACCAAAGTGACGATGGCTGCGGCTGCGGAACCTGCAGCGACTGCGGCGGCGGAGACTGCGGCGGTTGCGGCGAATGCAGCGACTGCGGCGCGGTCAGCTACGAAGACAGCGGCGCGGCAATGCACCCCAGTGGCTGCAACTGCGGCGGAGAGCATCTCTCCGGTTATCAGTCGATGCCTTCGGATCCAGTCGCGAGTTCAACCCGGTCGAGTCAATACATGGCGCGAACGGCCGCACCTGCCCGGACAATGTCTGCACGGACAATGTCACCGCAAATGTCACCGCAAATGATGGCTCCTCAAAGCATGCCTGACCGGACAGCGACTCGCACGGTGCCGCGGGCAACCGAGCAGAGGACACGAACGCGGTAGGCTCCGAACGGGCAGCGTATTCCAGCCCGGTTGAGGGTGGCAGACAAAACAAAAGAGATCTGGGGTGCTTGGACCGGGGGGTTACCAAGCACCCCGATTTCGTTTTGCGACTCAGCCCCGAAGAGGTGCGGGCCACATCGCCTCCTCGAGCCGCCCACTCAATCAGGGTGAGTCATCCGAGCAGGAGAGTACGGGGGCGGTGAAACGTGCGAATATCAATCGCATCCATCCCGGCCGCAGCCGCTGCTCGCAGACCCAACTCACTATCCTCATACACGAGGCACTCGCCGGGTACGACTCCCAGAAGTTCCGCCGCCTTCAGAAAGACATCGGGTTCGGGTTTGTGGCGAACCGTATCTTCCGCGGTGACCAGCACATCGAAACAGTCTCCACAACCAATCTGTTCCAGTTGCTGCTTGATAATCCCCCGATAGCCCCCGCTGGCGACCGCCAGAGGAAGCTGGCCGCGAAACTCGCGGACCACTTCGAGGACTGGAACGATCGGGACCAGATGGTGAATCAATTCCAGAAAGGCGAGTTCCTTCTCGTGTGCCGCCACTGGGGAATCGACGGGAACCCCTTGCTCCGAAGCGAGCAGTTCCACAATTTTTCCCGAGGGCATGCCCCCCATGGCGTAGAAGCGTTCCTCTGGAAAGTCGATCCCGTAGCGGGCCATGGTTCGTCGCCAGGCAACGTAATGGACCGGCATGGAATCAGTCAGGGTCCCGTCACAATCGAAAATGAGGGCCTGATAGGAACGGCGCGGGTAAGCCGGATTCATGGAACTGACTGGTCTGAGGAAAAGTGAAACGTCGAAAGGAGGCTTGCGCGCCGATTGGTCGCAACCAGTCTCAGGCGATTGTGCCGCCGAGGCGATCGATGATAATTCGGCAGTCAGGTTTTTCGCAGGGGGGACGCCATCCGGCCCGGCGACCTGACCAGCCTGGGAGTTTCTCCGTGAATCGAGACTCCTCTCTTTTTGTTGTTCTTTGAGCATCAAGGTCCAGCCGTGAGCAACCAGACGACCTCGGAAACAATCAGGACGAAGCTCGCGGAATTACAGCGGCAGTCGAGTTTGCTGGAGCCTGATCAGCCAACCCTTGGCGAGTGGACCCGCCTTGTTTGCGAGTTTGGGATCGATTTCGTCAAGGGCCTGCCACAGACTCCCGCCTATTCACTCCAGCGGGGCTCGGCAGCCGACGGCTTTCCCATTTCCGAGCAGGCAAGTCCGCTGCCGGAACTGCTGGCCCAAATCGACCGCCGGATGCTCCGCCTGGGATTGAATCCGGCCAGTGGCGGGCACTTGGGTTACATTCCGGGAGGGGGAGTGACGGCAACGGCTTTGGGTGACTTCCTCGCGGCCATCACGAACCAGTACGCGGGAGTCTTTTTCGCCGGGCCCGGTGCGGTGCGCATGGAGAATGACCTGATTCGCTGGCTTTGCCGGCTGGTCGGATTTCCCGATTCGGCCCTGGGAAATCTGGCCAGCGGGGGATCGATCGCCAACCTGATCGCCTTTGTCACCGCCCGCGACGCTTGTGAAATCGATTCCCGGAGCATTCGCCGAGCGGTCATTTATTTGACAACTCAAGTCCATCACTGCGTCCATAAGGCGATTCGAATTGGCGGCCTGGCCGAGGCGATCGTCCGAAACCTTCCCCTCGACGATCGCTTTCGCATGCGAGCCGACCTGCTGGCTGAACAAGTTGAGGCCGACCTGGCCGCGGGACTGAAGCCCTTTCTGGTCGTCGCCTCGGCGGGAACCACAGACACTGGAGCCATTGATCCGCTGGCAGCCATCGCCGAAATCTGCCGGAGGCATGATATGTGGCTGCACGTGGATGCAGCCTATGGCGGGTTCTTCCTGCTGGCTGAAGACTGCGACTCGGAGGGACGGAGCATTGCGGAACGATTTGCCGGAATCTCCCAGGCCGACTCGATTGCGATCGACCCGCACAAGGGTCTGTTCCTCAGTTACGGAGTCGGCGCGGTGCTCGTGCGGGATCCAGCGGCCCTGCAGCGATCGCATTCCTATCAGGCGAACTACATGCAGGACACGCTCGAGGCGATCGAAGAGCCGAGTCCAGCGGATCTCTCACCGGAATTGACCAAGCATTTTCGCGGGATGCGAATGTGGTTGCCGCTGCGCTTGTTCGGGCTCGGTCCATTTCGGGCGGCACTGGAAGAAAAGCTCTGGTTGTGTCGGCTGTTTTATCGGGAAATCAGCGGCCGGGGATTCGAAGTTGGTCCGCCTCCCGAATTATCGGTCTGCATTTACCGCTATGTCCCGCCCGCGGGAGATGCGAATGAATTCAATCGGCGGATAGTGGAAGCAGTCCATCAGGATGGACGAGTCTTTATTTCCTCGACGACGATCGCCGGCCAGATTTGGCTGCGACTGGCAGTGCTTTCCTTTCGCACTCACGTTGGCGAGATCGATTACCTGCTCGAGTTACTGACGCGGGTTGTTCATCAGCTGCTTGCTGAATTCCCGCCGCGATCCGATTCCTGAGGCCGAAGAATCATTGACTCCACCGCACAGTCCGACTGCGAGGTCCGACTGCGAGGTCCAAGGCGCGCGGGCGGGGTGCAGGGACTGCGGGTGAGCCTAGCCGGGAGGCCAGGAAAGCTGCCGGCCGCCAAGCAAATGAAAATGGAGGTGATCGACCGACTGCCCGCCCCACTTGCCGGAGTTGGTGACGACCCGGAAACCATTGGCCAAGCCTTGCTCCCTGGCAATCTTGCTGATGGCCACCATCAGATGCCCCAGCAAGGCAGCATCTTGCTCCTCGACCTCGGCGAGGCTGCGAATTTCTTTTCGGGGAATCACGAGGATATGAGTTGGGGCCCGTGGATCAATATCGCGGAACGCGAGGCAATGCTCATCTTCGTAAATCAATTTGGCTGGCACGTCGCCATCGATGATTTTTTTGAAAACAGTCCGGTTATCTGCCATGGGAAGCTCTCCGTGCTCAAGCGGGCCAGTGCATCTGCGGGCGCAATCGACCACTGAGCGAACGATGTTGACCCAAGTCGCCCGCAAGGAACTGTGGGCGAAAGAAACCAGGGGCGAGGCTGCGGACAACGACCAACCGCACCTGTAAAAACAGCAGCCTGCTTACTCGCTCAGATATCTGGTCGAAACCAGTTGGTCTGCGACCAGTGTAATGATTCCACCGCGCACCGGGATCAGCCAGGTGTTGTTTTCGTTCCGAAGCGCCGCGTCAAACGGAAATTCAACCGGTTCGCCGTTCTGACTGACGACGCCCCCCTGCTTGATGCGGGCATTGATCGTCTCGACGACGGATGGCTCGGCCACACTCACCGGCGAATGGGTCAGGGGACATTGCAGCAGATTGAGGAGTGCCGGATTCAGTTGCGTGCCCATCACCGTTGGCGCCTCTAGAGAGGAAGGGAGAGAGATTTTCCGGGCGTGATTCATGACGTATTCGCTCCTTTTCAGCACAAAGCTTAAGAGCAAAGCACTCAATTTACGAGTTCGAGCAGCACCGTGTTCGAGCAGTACCGTATACGAGCAGTACCGTGATCAACGCTGGGCCTCTCACTGGCGACAATCGCTCGTCACTGGTTGAAGCTCGCTGTCCTTGCCACTTTAACCCGCGCACCTCAATGAAGAACCTTGGCGGTGGGGAGCCCGACCTAGAGAGAAACTCGCGATTGACTGACGAGATAATTCCCCGGCAGGGCCCAAGCCTCAACGATGGCCGATGCCGAAAGCTTACCGAATTAGGGGAGGTTCTCAATAGTTGGTCGAACTCATCTTGGCCAGTTTGGGGGATTTCGGTACCAAATGGACTGTTCGTGGCCGGAACCCTTTTTGAACACTTTGAACGATTTGAGCCCTCTGATGTCCACTCGCCACTCTCTGCTTTTGCTGCTGCTGTTTCTGATTGGCTGGGTAAATGACTCGCTTTTCGGCCAAGAGTCAGCCGCTGGGGGGCTGGAATCAAGTCAGCCATCGGCTCAGGAAGTGCTGCTGGCCGAGTTGTTGGCAAACGTGCCTGAGGAAAGCCGAGCTGCGATGATCGCGCGGGCACTGGCCACGGTTCGGCTTGAGGCGGTTGGTTCCGCCAGCTCCACCTCTGAACTGGGTGAACCCGCGAGAAATCGACTGAGCGTCGAAATGGAGTCGCTGAAGGCCGCGCAAAAACGGCTGCTTGGTGAGCTGCAAAGTCTGCGTCTGGAAACGCGTTTGCTGCGCGCTCAAGTTCAGCACATCCCGCCTGCACCGCAACGCGAACTGGTCCAGACGCCGCTGCTCCCTGCCCCGCCAATTCAGAGCCAAGCCTTCCGGCTGCCAAACTTCCAGCGACCGACGCTCCAGTTTCTGCCTGGCCCCTACGTCAATCAGCCTTCCCCTTCCGTTCCCGTCTGGGGGCCAATGCAACCATCCTCCCCGGCAGCAGCGGCGGAGTTGGCGCAGCTGCAGCGCGACTTGCAGCAGCTCAATGAGCGATTGAAGCAGTGGCAGGAGCCAGGTGCGGCACCGGTTGCCGACCAACCCCGCGAAGCGAGCGAGCCCGCACCCTTGCCGCAAGCCAACCGCCCCTCTCCCTTATTGCCCAGATAGCGGTGTCCAGTGAGACCGCTTTGAGTGCCAGAGGTTTCCAGCAGGATGTTAAGCGGTAGTCGAGGAGAGCCGAGCCAGATTTTCCCAGCACTGTCCGTCGAGCCCCACGCCATTCCAGCGGTCCACTTGGTCTGAGCCATTGTGCGCGACTCCCAACACGGGGATCTGCCAGCCGAGCAGGTCGAGGCAACGGGCCAGCTCCGCTGCGTTCCGCGACTGACTCGGGTCGTGGGGCAACGGCTGGACGGTGCTGAGCACAATCGCGGCGACTTCGAGTCCGGCGGCCCGGGCAGCGATTAGGGTTTGCAGCGTGGCGTTAATGGTTCCGAGTCGATTGGCTGCCACGACGACCAGGGGATAGGCAAACTCGCGGGCGAGATCGATCACAAAATCGCGGTCGCTGACCGGAGAGTAAAGCCCCCCTGCTCCCTCCACCACGACCAGATCACAGGCTCCCTGCCAACTTGCCAATCCGGAACGGAGCAGAGCCGTATCGACTGCTTGTCCCTTGGCAGCGGCAGCCAAGTTCGGCGCCAGCGGCGCCGCGAACCGCTGAGGACAAACCTGATTGAGCGAAGCGGGACGTCCAGCCGCCTCCCAAAGCGCACAGGCGTCACTGGAGCGGAGCTCGCCGTCCACTGATTCACAGCCGCTGGCGACCGGCTTGTAGACTCCCACCCGGTACCCTTTCCGGGTCAAACTTCGTACGATTATCGCTCCCACAAACGTCTTGCCGACATCGGTGTCCGTACCGGTGATGAACAACCCCTTGGCTGGCCAGCCTGACTGGTCCCGGGAGTTTTGGCGAGGTCGACTTGGCGCGGAAAACGAGTCGGCATTCTTTGATTCCGGGGACGACGATTCCGGGGACGACGATTCCGGGGACGACGATTCCGGGGACGATTCCGCCAGAGGAGCTCGCTCCGCGTTCGAATTCAACCCTGAGTTGGCCGGCGAGTTTGTCGTCATATGCTGAAGTGGTGGGAGTGTGTTTTCGATTTCTTGGTTTTGGAACGCACAGGTATTCCATGAAGCAATCGTCTCAGGCTTTGAAGGTCGCCGCCATCCAGTTGAATTGCACCGCCGATGTGGCAGGCAATCTCCAGAATACGATCACGCAGATCGAGTGGGCTGCCAAATCGGGAGCCCAGGTCGTTTGCCTGCAGGAACTTTTTAACAGTCTGTACTTCTGCCAATCGGAAGATCATCAGCATTTTCAGCTGGCTGAACCGATTCCCGGGCCGACAACGGATGCGCTCTGTGCTGTCGCCAAGCGGCTGGGGATCGTCCTTGTCGCCGGTTTGTTCGAACGGCGGGCAGCCGGGTTGTACCACAACTCCGCCGTGGTGATCGATCGGGATGGATCGATCGCCGGCATGTATCGAAAGATGCATATCCCCGACGATCCGTTCTTCATGGAGAAGTTCTACTTTACGCCGGGAGACTTGGGGTTCAAGGCGATCCAGACGTCACTCTGCAAAATCGGCATCCTGATCTGCTGGGACCAGTGGTATCCGGAAGCTGCCCGGCTGACCGCGCTTCAAGGTGCGGAGATCCTCGTCTATCCAACCGCGATTGGCTGGCTGGCCGAGGACAAGCCGGTCTACGGTGCCGCCCAGCGAAACGCTTGGCAAACAATGATGCGGAGTCACGCGATCGCCAATGGCGTCTTTGTCGTTGCCCCCAACCGCTGCGGCGTGGAATCGAGCATCGAGTTCTGGGGCTCATCGTTCATTTGCGACCCCTATGGCAATTTTCTGGCCACGGCGGGCGAGCAACCGGAAGTCATCACTGCGAGTTGCGACCTGCAGTTGATGGATGTGGCCCGAACACACTGGCCGTTCCTTCGCGATCGTCGCATCGACGCCTATCAGAATCTGACCCGACGGTATATCGATGAGCCATCCTGCAGCTAAATCTCACCCAGCCCCCAGCTCTGGTGTTCGCAACGGTTTTGTCTTTCCCGCCGAGTGGTTGCCCCATGCGGCAACGTGGTGCAGCTGGCCGCGGAACGCCGACACCTGGTCGAAGAATCTCGCTGACGCCCAGAACGAATTCGTGGGCCTGGCGCGAGCGATCGCCGCGGATGAACCATGCCTGGTCATGGCCGGCCCGGGTCAGGACTTCGAAGCAGCTACCAAGCGGCTGGGTGGAACGCCCGGGATCGAAATCGTGCCGATTCAAACCAACGACGCTTGGGCGCGCGATTACGCTCCCACATTTGTCGTGGACTATCAGGCCGGAAAAATGAGCGCGGTGGACTGGCACTACAACGCCTGGGGCGGAAAGTATCCGCCGTTTGACGATGACCAAAAGGTCGCCGGGAAAGTGGCTGAGCATTTGGGTTGCGGCCACCAGCCGATCGACCTCTGCCTCGAAGGCGGCGCACTGGAAGTCGACGAATGGGGACTACTGCTCTGTACCCGTTCCTGCGCGATGGACGAGCATCGCAATCCCGGACTCAGCCCCGAGACGATCGAACAGCGAATCGAGTGTCCGCTGAATATTCGCGAGACCATTTGGCTCTCCGGCGATGCGATCATTGGCGACGACACCGATGGGCACATCGATCAACTGGCCCGCTTCACTCCGGGTGGAGCAATTCTTTACGCTTGGAGCGAGGATCCGGCTGACCCACAACTGGTTGGCCTGAACCAAAACCTGAAAGATCTGCGCGAGGGGCTGCAGAGGCTTGGTCGCCGCGACCAACTGGTTCCGCTGCCGATCCCCTCAGCGCCAGTCATGATGTTCGGTAACCGGATTCCGGCTTGCTACTGCAACTTCTATCTCACCAATCACTCGGTTCTCGTTCCCGCCTTTGGCGATCGCAACGACGAGCGGGCTCGGGCGATCCTTGCGGAGCATTTTCCGGGTCGCCGGGCCATTTCGCTGCCATCGTTGCACCTGACAGTGGGACTCGGCTCGTTCCACTGCCTGACCCAGCAGCAACCGGTGGTGTGAGGTCAAGGCAGTTGGCGTTGAGCTTGAACTGCCACACCCAGCAAGCCAAGCGAAAAAGGGGTGAGCATGTCGAATCGCCGGGGCTTTTCCAAGCGGCAGAGTTTGGGCTGGTTTCTGGTCCTGATCACGTTAATGGGATTACTGCCCGGAGGTTGCCGGACGCCAGAGCCACTTCTTCTGGAAAAACAGAAACAGTTTCTTTCTGCTGCATTCGAGGCATTCAAAATGTCTATCGATCGGGACAGGACCATCCCGCTCGATCCGAGTGGAGATCCAGATCTGCAAACACTTCGAGTTTCTTTGCCTTCGCCTGTCAACGCATCCGATATCTGTTGGCGAAGAAATCTGAGTGTCGATGACATCGAATCAAGGGATGGCGAGTATGTCATCGGCATGATTGCGTCTGACACGGATGGGGATTTCGGCTTTCATGTATTCCTGCTTTATTCCAACGGGATGATTGTCAGCTCGGCAACCTCAAGGCAAACCGTTGATGAATGGGCAACGATGCTGAGAACACAGATCCCGTTCTGAATCGTGGCTTGCAGGCAAGAGATGGCGAGGCCGGAGTAAAGGCGAAATTAATCGCGCAGCCACGGGTCTTTGAACTGAGCGTGTTTGAGGATTCCCCCCCTCACCCCCGGCCCCAATCCCCCAAGGGGGCGAGGGGAGAAAAAAAGATTTTAAGATGGCTGCGCATCGACCTGGTTTCCAGATTGGGTGCGCCTCGCGATCAGTTTTTTTTCTAAGGCAAATCGCTCGCGCGATTGCCAGGGCAAGTAGGACTGCGACCAACCTTCTACTGCTTTTCCACTCAGTCGCCGGCGGCGGTGCCGGCGGTGCGGGGATCGGCGTAGCCTTCGAAGCGACCAGTCTGGGGGTCGCGGCGAATCGCTTGGGCCTCGGCCATTGCCGAGCGGCGACTGACCTTGAGCTTGTGCCCGAGCGCCTCGAGCTTGCGGCTTTGTTCCGGGTCGAAGCCCTCTTCGATCGTCAGTTCCCCGGGCATCCATTGATGATGAAAACGCTGCGCGCCCAAGGCTTTTTCCAGCGGCCAGCCAAACTCCAAATGCCGCACGATCGCCAGCAGCGTCGCCGTGATGATTCGCGGGCCGCCCGCAGCGCCGACCGTCATGACGGGTTGGTCTCCTGCGAGCACAATCGTGGGGCTCATGCTGGAAAGAGGCCGCTTGAGGGCTGCCACCGCATTGGCTTCCCCACCGATCAGTTTGAATTTGTTCGGCACTCCCGGAGCAATGGAGAAATCGTCCATTTCGTTGTTGAGAATCACTCCGGTGCCGGGGACGATCACCTTCGATCCGAATGTCGTGTTGACCGTGGCCGTAATCGCCACCCAGTTTCCTTCGGCATCGGCGGCGGCAATGTGGGTGGTGTGCCGGGGAGGGCCGAAAAAATCGGAGTCTGATCGCGGCGGCCGACCATGCCCTGAAACCTCACTGGCCCGACTGCGATCGATCTTGCCAGCCAGCTCCCGTGCATACTGGGGGTCGAGCAAACCCCGGGGAACTTGGGCAAAGTCGGGATCTCCCAACCAGTGGGCCCGGTCTGCGAAAGCGAGTTTCATTGCCTCGGCAATCAGATGCGTGGCTGCGGCCGGGTCTTCGCGCTCTATCGCCGCCAGGTCAAATTGCTCCAGCAGGTTGAGGATCTGCGCGAGATGCACGCCGCCGGAACTGGGCGGAGGAAAGCCGAGGACGGTGTAGCCCCGAAAGCGGGAAACCAGGGGATCGCGTTCGACGGTTCGATATTGGGCGAAGTCTTCGCGCGTGATGAGTCCGCCATTTTCCGCCATCCAATCCGCGATCTTGGCTGCGAACTCGCCCCGATAAAACCACTCCGGCCCGCTGCTGGCCATTTGCTGATAGGTTCGCGCCAGGTCGGCTTGCACCAGACGCGAACCGACTTCAGGCAGCGTGCCATCGGGCCGCAAAAGAATCGCCTTCGCCCCGGGGAAGCGGGCTAACTCCTCCTGCTCGCTGCGGATCTGGGCGATGTAATGCTCATCGAGTTCAAAGCCTTCGGCCGCCAGCCGCCGCCCAGGCTCCAGCGCTTGCGCCAGCGTGCGACGCCCACCTCGGGCAAGAATCTCGGCATAACCGGCCAGAGCGCCAGGAGTCGCGACTGCCAGCGGGCCGGTCGCCGAGAGATCGGGCTGCGCTTCCCCCTGGCGAAGATACATTTCGCGAAACGCTGCGGCGGGAGCCGTCTCGCGGGCATCGATAGCGATGACTTTCCCCTCTGCAGTTCGCACGAGGATAAAACATCCGCCACCGATGCCCGAATTGAAACCATCCACCACACCCAAAGTCAAAGCTGCCGTGACGGCGGCATCGACCGCGTTTCCGCCTTGGCGAAATACCTCGAGCCCCGCTTCCGTGGCTGAGGGATGAACCGTTGCGAGGAAGTACTTGGTCGCAGCCGGGGCGGACTGTGCCGGGGCGGTGGAGACGAACGCCGCCAACACAAGCCAACACGCCGCGGCCAGCTCGCAACCGGCCGTTACCAATCCGCGCTGCCCCCTGCCACTCGTTCGCATCGCAACCTCAACTCGCCACCTTTCCACGAACAACTCACGCCGCCTCTCCATCTTACCAGCCTGCTAGCAGGCATTCCCACAGGCTCCGCGAGGTTTTTCAATCCGGCTCAGAGAAGCAAATGGGCTCGACCAATCTGCCGATAAGTTCTAATGTCCCGGACCGGTCCGGGGCCTCGAACTGGCAAGTTGGAAAAGGCGACGGGTGGTCGCTTCCGCGAAGGAAATCCGCGCGAACGTTGCCGCTGCAACCGGTGATAATCAAAGGAGTGATCGAATGAAGCGGGTCCTGTTGGCGACCTTGGTTGTGGCACTGACTGCAGGGCAACTTTTGGCGCAGCAAAATACTCGAGACGGGGCTGTCGTCGGTGGAACGGCGGGAGCCATCATTGGCGGAATCATCGGGCACCAAAATGACGAGACGCCCGAGGGCGCGATCATTGGTGGCGTGGTCGGAGCGGTAGCCGGCGGGCTGATGGGAAAAGCCAAAGACCAGCAAGTCCAGCGCGAGCGGTACTACCAAAACCGGATCTATCAGCAGGACCAGCAATTGCAGGCCTACCAGCAACGGGCAGTCCGGATGTCCGATGTGATCTCCATGTCCCAAAGTGGATTGGGCGAAGCCGTCATCATCAACCATGTGCAAACCAATGGGCTCGACCGGAAGCTGGAGGTGAATGACATCATTTATCTGCATCAGCAGGGAGTCAGCGAGCGAGTGATCACTGCGATGCAGAATGCACCGTTGGCAGGGGCCCAGCCCGCGCCGGTCTATCGAACACAACGCGTGGTCGAGCAGCCAACCGTGATCATTGAAGAGCGGTATGACGTGCTTCCTGCGCCTCCCTGCTACCACTATCCGATGTCCCGGCAGTCGATTCACTACTACCAGTTCCGACGATAGTTCCCGTTCCCCGGACTGTCTGATTCAAATTCGCCACTGTCCTTCCTGATCGCGACTGCACGCCCATTCCGAGTCTCCCCATGATCCGTCGCTGCTTGGCCTCTCCCCTGCTCTCCTCGATGCTGGTCCTTGTGGTGCTGGCTATCCAGCCCGGTTGTCGCAGCCATCAGTACGCGCACGTGCTGAAAGACCATCAGCAGGACATGGTGGGGAGTCATGAGGCGGGAGCCGAGACGTTCAACTCGCTGGTTGACGAGTCGGTCTCCAAACTGTTGACCCGTCAAGCTCCTCCCGGAGCGGTCGAGGAATTGTCAGGCGAACCGCTGTCGAAGCGGATTTGCTTCGTCGGCGTGGAGAATTACAGCAGCGAGGACATCGGCGATTTCAAGGACCAGCTGTTCGAGCAGATCGATTCCTCGGTCGCCTCCAGCGGACAGTTTCAGACGATCAGCACGCGGTATGTGGAAAGTGGATTGCGGCAATTGCGGCTGGTGCCGAACGACTTAATGACTCCGCAAAACCTGCGCTCGTTCAGCACGGTGATGGAGCAGAATGGCCAGCCGTTCGATTATCTCCTGTTTGCCAAGTTGACCTCTGGCACGACAGAAAGCAATAAAAGCTATCAGCGGGACTATCTTTTGACTTTGGAGCTGGTCGACCTCAACACGGGTCGCTCGGACAAGGAATCAGCCAAGGTCCGCAAGGGCTATCACTCCTCGAGGGTTGGTAGCTGGATGAAATACAGCAGCCCGCTGGCTCGCTAAGTCTCGGCCTCTCCGTGGTCATCCGCCCCGGCTCAGGCTGCTGGGCAGAGACGGTTCCGGTTCCCCGCCAAGCAATCGACATTCCGAGATGGTTGAGAGCAAAACAGCGATGGCCGGGCAGCAACTGAAAGGATGGCTCTCCCTGCTGCTCGTGGGATGCCTGGTGATCGCTGGCTGCCAGACTCGCCGGCAAGTGCTCGAACAGGCCCATGAGAGTTTTTGGCAGGGCGATCTGGATCGGAGCGGGCTGGCTCTGGCGAAAGCGTCCGAACGTCCGCGAAACGACTTGGCGGTCCTGCGACTTGATCAGGCAATGGTCGAGTTTCAAAAGGGCGACTTCGGTGAATCCCAAGAGCTGCTCAAGCAAGTCCGGGAGGAATTGGCCGCAGTTGCCCCCGCAGGCGAGACGGCCCGCAATGCAATCGCTTACCTGACAGACGACACCAGTCGGGCCTACACCGGCGAAGACCACGAAAAGCTGCTGTTACAAGCCATGCTCGCGCTCAACAGTCTGCTGCGCACAGATGGCGATGCCGTGGCCTATGCCCATCAATTGGGGGCCGAATGCGCTGCAATCCTGGAGAGCCGTCCTCTCGAGCCCAGCCCCGCGGCGACGCCAACCGTCACCCAAACTCCCGAGCCGACGGACGCGGGCAGCGCGACTTCCGTCTCAACCGCCAGTCCGGCCCAGCAAGTGGTCTTGGGGGACGCGCCTCCGCTGGCACCGCTGACTCCCAAGATTGACCCCATTCGGTTTGAACTCGCTTTTGGCCCGCTGCTTCGGGGAGTGATTCGAGGGCAGTCCGTCCTGAATCATGACGAGCTGGTCCGTCACTTGCAGACAGCAAACGAGTGGCGACCCGGCAGCGAGTTCCTCCAAGCCGAACTGATGCGGGCGGTGGCAGGCCAGCATGCTCCCCCGGGTTACGGGAGCCTGTACGTGATCGCCTTGGTTGGTCGAGGGCCCAAAAAGGTCACCGGCACGGAGGAGGTAACCTCGCAGGCGCTGCTGGTCGCCGATCAGATCCTCTCGGGACTGGGTGACTATACGCTCCCGCCCACCGTCGCTCCGATCAAGATCGCTCGAATCGAGCTGGCGCCTGTGACCGTTGACAGTTTGCGCGTGAGTATCAATCGCGAGGAACTGGGGGTGACTGAAAATGTTGGTGACATTGGCCGATTGGCCGTCGCTCGCCAACAGGAATTGATGCCCCAGATCGTGGGCCGGGCGGTTGCTCGACGGGTTTTGAAAAAGGGAATCATTGTCGCTGGCAAGTCGGCCTCGGGAGCTGACAAGGATTCAGGCAATGACTTGACTTCACTGCTGTACACCGCGGCGGGAGTTGCCTGGGAAGCAGCCGAGCAAGCCGACCTCCGCTGCTGGTCGCTGCTGCCCGGAAGCATTCAGGTCTATCGCATCGACCTCCCCGTCGGCGCCCATCAACTCGACTTGCGCGGTGAATTCCAGGGGCGGACTGTTTCCAGCCGCTTTGGCGCAGCCGTTCCGATCCGCGATGGTCAGTCAACGTTTGCGATTGCCACGTTGCCCGACAGGCAAGCCGACGGCCGGGTGTTTGTCACCAGGTAAGCGCAGCGAAGCGGGGCGAGTGGTTGCGCATCCCAGCGGCCGATCATTGCCGGAACACGGCTGGCCTGTCGCGCCAGCCTGCAAGAGTCCCCTGCAAGAGTCGCCTGCAAGAGTCCCCTGCAGGGCAAAACCGATTGCCCCGGCCGATTAGCCTCGAATCAAGTGTCAGCGAGAGCTTGACCGGAGAGGCGTGACATCACGGTCAGAATGTGCTCAGCAACAGGGTCGGAGGTTTCTCGGCGCTGAGTCGCCGGGCCTTGATCCGCACGTAGGGGGCAATGTATTGACTGCGGTGAGCAAAGGTTCCTGGCTCGGTTTGCGACTGGGCATGCAGTGGCTCCGTCAGGTCTTCAATCATAAAGCCAGCCCGACAAAGTCCGCCGACGAGTTGCTCCCATCGATGAATGTACTCCCATGTCCCCGGCTCGCGGATGAGGTTTGCCTGGGGAGTCGGTGGCAGAGGCTCGGCAGTATAATACGGTGCGGCGAGTACGTACTTTCCCTCGGCAATTGGTTCAAACGTTGCCTGCAGACTGGTCGGTTGTTTGTGCTGGCTGATATAGAGCCCGCCGCCGCGGAGGACGCGGGCGACTTCGCGATAGACCTGCGTCACATCGGCGATGTAACAGGTGCTGACCGGGTGAATCACCAGGTCGAACTCGGCGGGGAGAAACATCGAGAGGTCTTCCATCGACGTTTCCACGGTCCGAATGTTGAAGCCCTTTTCCTGAGCGACCTCGCGATCCAGTTCCAGCATCGCAGAGCTGAAATCAACCACCGTCACCTCAGCCCCTGCGGCGGCGTAAATTGGTCCTTGGCGACCACCTCCAGCGGCGAGGCAGAGAACTTTCCAGCCGCGGATGTTGCCACCCAGCCAACCGGGGCCGTCGACGCTGGCGAGTGGATTGATAAAGTCTTCATCGCGGGCCGGGCGGGCGAAGCGATGGCCGGCCTCCGCCAAACGCTGCCACGCGGTGCGATTTCGGAGCAAGGCTTCGTCGGGAGTCATGCCAGAAAACAACTCAGGAAAAAAGAAAAGCAGCTGGCTGGTCAACGGCAAGCCGCCGGGAAAGTGGTTACATTATGCAGCCCGCCTCCGGTTTGGGCAGGGAGCTTCGAGCCGGATCCGGTGAGTTCTCTTCCGCCCTTTTCCATTTCTGCCTGTGAACTGCCGCATGTCCATGTTTGAATCTACTCCGGGCGAAAGCATCGACGTTGGCGGTTTGAGACCAAGGGGGGAGCGAGGCAAGTTCCCAGGGAGCGAACTGGAGCATCGCTCGAATTCCTCCCCTGTCGATTTTGAGCGACTGGTGGCAGTGCAGGAACACGATCTCGATCGGTTTGGGTTGGCGATCCCGGCGATGTATGCCCGCTGGATGGAAGAAACGGAATACGCTTTTCTTCGCACTCGCGGCTTGAGTGTCTCACTGACCGACAGCCGCGGGCGGTATGGATTCCCGCGGACGCGGGTCGACTGGGAGATTCAGTCTCCCGCGCGGCGCGGGGACCAGCTGCGAGTCGGGCTGTGGCTCGGAGCGACCGATGGCAAGCAACTGCATTACCGTTTCGCGCTGGAACGCCGGGACAGGTTCTCCCGGGGCGATTCGCCAGCCAGCGGCTACGAAGCCTGTGCCTGGGGCGAATTTCACCTGGCCTGCTGCCGCTTCCCGCCCGAAGCAATGCCGTATGCCATTCCGATTCCCGACCTTGTGCTCGAGCGGCTCGGCCTGCAACTCGGCTGAGCAGTAAGTCAGCAGGCTGCAGGGTGAAATCATGGGCAGGTTAGACGCCCACAGCATCCGCAGCCGGAGTCTCGAACCAGGCGAAAGTAGCTTGCACCGGTTTGGCAACTCCCTGAGATGTTCGCGAGTTGCTGAACGCGGCGGTCGCCTCGCCCGTCGGGCTCGGAGCCGACTGAGGGGCCGCACCACGTCGCGCTCTCCCGGCCGCCTGTTGTTTGGCCCGCAACTGGTCTTGCAGTTCATATTGCTTGATCAGCAGAGACATCAATTCGCCGATCGACCGCATTCCGGTGCGGGTGCGGGTGGCGGAGAGCTGGGGCATCAGGATTGGCTTGTTCATCACTGCGTCTCGCTGGCAGCACACTCGAGTGGAACGGTTCAACGGGTCGGCGATGACTTGAACGCTATCCGGCTGTGACCAAGTGCTGATTCCGTCACAGGTGCGATCATCATCGAGAGGGTGGTTGACACGTTTGGTCGCGCGAAGCGCTCCGCCAACTGCTGGCAGTGAGTCGCTGCGGCCTGCGGCGACTGAAGTTGTCCCATCGGCCCAACCGCGCGGAGGGTTGGCTGTGATCGCGCGGTGCCGATGGGGCGAAGCGGTCACAAGGGACGCTTTTTTCGCGGCGAAAATGGGGCTGAACCTGAGAAACTGAGGGTGCCGAAAAAGTCGCTTCGGTCTATGATTAAGGAGCGTGCGGGCAAGAGCGGGCGGACCAAAGGTGTCCGCGCAAAAAAATTCTGAAAATTCCCCGATGGAAATCGATTCGTCCCCAGAACGACCGGACACTTTGTTGCCCAGCCGCAAACCGGCCGCTGAAGCAGTCGGAACAGTCGAAGTCGTGCGGACTCATCCGGTACCAGCTTGGCTCCTTTCGTGCGGACTCCATACGCTGCTGCTGGTCCTGCTCGCCCTGCTCTACCAGGCGACCTTCTCCGGAGCTGCCCAGGAGCAAACCCGCACCGGTGGGATCGTGCTCGTTGCGGCGGATACCGAGACGACGGAGTATCTCTCAGAGGGAGACCGATCCGACTCTAGCGCCTCGAGCGAATCGGCGGCCCAAAGCCCTCCTCCCTTGCCGAGCGAAGCGGAGCGACTGCCGGAACTGCCTGGACTGGCGTCCAGCGAGTCGCCCCTGACAGGAGTCGGAGATGATCTGCTGGAGGCCTTGCCGGGAGCCAATTCGCTGACAGAGGGAACCACTCAGGGGCGCGAGGTCGGCGGGCAAGTCACGACAGAGATTTTTGGCGTCAAGGGAACGGGCAATCGCTTTGTCTATGTCTTCGATAAATCGGACAGCATGAATGGCTTCGAGGGCCGGCCGCTGCGAGCAGCCAAAGAAGCGATGTTGACCAGCGTTGAGTCGCTGGGTGAGATCAATCAGTTTCAAATCGTGTTCTACAATAACGAACGCGACGTATTCAAACGGGGGAATGATGCCGGGATGTTCTTTGGCACGCCCGAAGTGAAGCTCGCTGCCCGCCGGTTCATTCAGGGCGTCATCGCCAGCGGCGGGACCGACCACCTCCAGGCACTGCGACATGCCTTGTCGCTTCAGCCTGATGTCGTCTTTCTGCTGACAGACGCCGAGGGCGGATTCACCAGTGACGAGTTGCGGCAAATCGCTGGCTGGAATCGTTCGGGTGCCGTCATCAATGCGATCGAATTTGGGCAAGGCGCTCAGAATGATGGAGACCGCTCGCTGGAAGCATTGGTCCGCCAGCACCGCGGCCAGTACGTCTACAAGAACATTTTGACATTAAAAAAGTAAACGGAGAGCGGCCGGTGGCTTGCGGGACGAGAGCACGAACGACGGGGCCTGGCAAACGGGCTCGGGCTGCGCTTTGGCATCCCCGGCGCTGGACTGGGAGCCTGGTGCTGCTGCTTCTATGCCTGATTGCGGTGCCCCCACTGCCGGCGATACAGGACGTGATCGAGGTCCAGCATCCTCGAGCCGAATCGACTGTCAAACGCCGGGGCGAAATTCGGGGCTGGGAAGGAACCGCCCTGACGCTGCAGACAAACGGCCGCGAGGAATCGATCCCCAACGAGATCATCGTCCGGATCGAAACCGCCTGGAGTGAAGATTACCTGGCGGGGCAGCGACTGCTGGAGGAGCGGCAGTTTGCGGCTGCGGTCCAGCCCTTGGTCAAGGCAGCGGCAGCCGAGTCGCGACCTTGGGCCGCCTCGATCATTCGGGCCGATTTGGTACGGGCCTTGTCGGCAAGCGGCAACGACTTTGAAGCGGTCCAGCAATTCCTGCTGATTCTGGATCGGGATCCGGAAACGCGTTTCATGGAGTTTGCTCCGCTGGCCTGGGATTCGGCGATGGTGGATGCCCCGTTTGCCGCTCTCGCCCAGCAATGTCTCACTTCTCCCAAGCCCAACATCCAGCTGCTCGGTGCCAGTTGGCTATTGGGGACGGCCGAGCGAGTGACAGCCGTCGAACTGCTGGGGAAGCTGAAACAGGACATTCGCCCGGAAATAGCCCATCTGGCGGCGGCTCAACTGTGGCGCGGAGAGGTGCCCCGGGCGACGCGAACTCAGGTCGACAGCTGGCTGCGGCAGGTCGAGCGGATGCCGCCCGGGTTGCGGGCGGGTCCACTCCTGATCACGGGGATGGCCTATGCGCGACTGGAGGAAGCGGACCGCGCCTTGCTTGCACTGCTGGAATTACCGATTCTCCACCCGAACGATTATCGGCTGGCGGCCACCGGACTGTCCCGGGCGGCAGCGCTGCTCGCGACTGGCGGGGACGCCGGTTCGGCGCAGCGACTTTGGAATGAATTGACGCAGCGCTTTCCGGGGACGCGCTGGGCGACCGAAGCAGACACCCAAATTGGAAAGAAATAATGGAAGGATTCATGAGCATTTACTGGGGGCAAAGCGTCGTGGCTCCGTTGTGGTCTTTGAGTTGGCTGCAGGTTGAGGCGGGCGCGCCCGCAGCCAAACAAGCGCCGGGGCTGCTGCAGATCATCTTCTCCGGCGGCCCAATCGGGATCGCGATCATGCTGGCGATCATCGGCACCTCGCTGCTGGCCGCCTATCTGGTCTTCGATCACCTGCTTTCCCTGCGCCGCAGTGAGCTGCTGCCGGAAGGGCTTTCGGACCTGGTCCGTCAAGCGCTGATCGGTGGCGATTTGGCGGCAGCTCGCAAAGCCTGTGAGGATCGCCCGAGCCTGCTCTCGTTTGTCCTGATGCATGGATTGGGCGAGTTGGAGTTCGGCTGGTCCGCGGTTGAGAAAGCAGTCGAAGAGGCGCTGGCGGAACAGGCGGCTCGACTCCAGCGAAAAGTTGAATACCTCTCGGTCATCGGGAATATTGCTCCGATGCTGGGTTTGCTCGGCACGGTCGTCGGGATGGTGCTGGCGTTCCGGGAAGTTGCCTCGACCCAGGGGATGGCCAGTGCGCCGCAGTTGGCCGAGGGAATTTATCAGGCTCTGGTCACAACCATTGGCGGACTGGTGATCGCCATCCCGGCCATCAGCGCCTATGCCATCTTCCGCAATCGCATCGATCAGTACATTGCGGAAGCGGCCTATCAGGCTCAACACGTCTTCGCTCCTCTTCGCAAACGCCTGAAGGCCAGGAGTGAATCAAAATGAAAGTTCCACGCGCGAGCAGTCGAGGCAGCTTTGGCTTCAACATGACTCCGATGATTGATGTCGTCTTCCAGTTGATTATTTTCTTTCTCGTCGCGAGTCACTTTGCGAGGAACGAAACCCAACTTGACCTGCGGCTGCCCGTGGCCCGCAGCGGCGCGGAAGACACCGACTTCGAGACTCCCCGAGTGACGATCAACGTCAAGGCCGACGGGACGCTCTGGCTCTCGGGACGAGAGATTGCGCCGGAGCGGTTGACGGCGCAGTTGACCGAGGTTCGCAGCGCGGAGGGGGACAATCTGGAGGTGCGAATCCGGGGCAGCCGGGCAGCGACTTACGCCGACGTCGAGCCGATCATGCGGTCTTGCACGGAGGCAGGCATCTGGAACGTTTCGTATGCCGTCTATCGTGAGGAACCGCGATGAAAGTTCCCAGCAGCTACATCCGCTCAGGAAGTTCCGTCAGCAACTCGGAAACGATGACACCGATGATCGATGTCGTATTCCAATTGCTGATCTTTTTTGTCTGGACCTCCAGCTTTCAGGTAATCGAACAGGTGTTGCCCAGCAGTCTTTCCGCGGCGACCGGCAAGCAGCAGTCTGAACTGGAGCAACCGCCGCCCGAAGCAGACTTTGACCAGGTGGTGATTCGGATTGGCTGGGATGGCTCGATGCCGAGCTTTCGAATCAATGATGCTCCAGTGCCCAGCTTGGCGGAGATCCGCTCGAGTCTGGAGCGGCTGCATGCGGTCAAGCAGGACGCGACGG
>Ga0315899_10001932_pt1 | contig 23301 bp, 4 predicted proteins | sample LakEriMetagenome_2_FD_203518 | JGI IMG/M metagenome (GOLD analysis project Ga0315899, IMG submission 203518) | Freshwater fungal communities from buoy surface, Lake Erie, Ohio, United States - Buoy 4 MA112 | ecosystem: Environmental > Aquatic > Freshwater > Lake | place: USA: Lake Erie, Ohio... | reverse complement strand
GTTGTTGACACCCAAGACTCGGTTGAAATAATGAGATTACTTGGTCGACATACAAGGCCTCAGTTGGAATACTGAGATTACCACTCAGAGGAATTGTTGAAAGTCACTTGGGGGCAGTGACAGCTGCGGGCACCGGTACTTTCCTTTAGTGCCGTTGAGGGTCTTGAGTGTGCTTAAGAGCGGTTTAAGTAGCAAGCGCCCGCTGGTGGGTGGCGGCGCTCTTTCTTTCAGTAAAGAATGTTCAAGTCTATGGGTGTGGCCCATCACTAACAGTCACAGGTGACTATCCCTGATACAGGAAAAAGCTGTTGTGACAGCTGTGAGGGAACACAGGAGCGTGATGTTGCTGTGTGGTGCCTTCCGCAGGCAGCGCAGGCAAGCGGGTGTGGCGAAAACATGTTACAGCTTTACGTACTGTACATATGTGATAGCAGGCACCGGGCCTGAATTGGAGGACGCATTGGGTTCGAGTAGGCATGTGACTCGTATATTAGACACGAATAACGCAAACACGTCTTGGCCCATGTCCGGTTTGGTCATAGGTCAACGCCGTGTGAATGAATAATAGGCGCTCGCAAGCGCGAATGTTGGGACCCGCTTCCCCGTTTGCAGGCAGGACCCTTAAAGATGATGTTGTCGCACCGCTCTCGCTTCACTCGACAGCCCTTCATCTTTTTGGCTCATGAGCCTTCCACACTTTAGAGAATGCCTTGTTGACATTGGGAAGCGGTGCTGTAGGCTTCCGAGCGGCCTCCAGGCCAGATGCAAGAAGATTGCTGAGGGCGCCTCCCGCGGACCCTGCGTCCTGCAGGACGCCAATCAGCCCGAACATACCGCTGTTGTCCGTCTCTAACTTCTCCAGGTTCTTCCGTGACTGCTCTGCCTGCGCCTTGTACTGCAAACCCAGGCCACTCCCGTCAGTTTCACTTTTGTCGCGTCATTTACCGGGTGCACGGGTGGGCGGCCAGTTGCACACTCCATATCACGACGAAGCAGCTGCAAGGCAGGCGGAATGGAGGCAATGCACAAGGACATCTGCGCCGCAAGCACTGAGAGATTTTGTCAAGGCAGGTCGATTGGTAGGCAAGGGTTCACACCTTAGCTTCCAATGCGAGGTGCTTCTGCAATCTGTTTTTGTGTGCTGCAAGCTCGGCATCTACCTTCGCTAGACGCTCCATCGCATGGGCTCCAGGCATTTTTGCGATTTCGGCCTGCAGCAAGCACAGAACCCAATCAACTTGCGCACAACTGCGAAGTAGGCTGGCAACATATGTGCACACACACACACACACACACACACACACACACACACACACATAGAGGCGCAAGTGCCAGCGATCATGGAGCAACGCGATCACACAACAAACACTGGCGGCGAACGGAACAGGGCACACGCAGGCATACATCTCTTCGCGCGTTCATTTCGTGGATTTTTTGGGCCTCGGCGGCAACGTCCGTGATCGTACCCCCGGTGGTGACTGAGCCGTGCTGCCTTGCCAGGTTGTCCTGCTGTCAAGTCATGTGCGCAGCACAACACCCGTCATTTATCAATCCAATGGCAGAGGCGCGCAGCCTTACAAAACGTCATCTTTCTTTTTTTTTCGTTTCCCCTGTCATTGGATTGACAAATGAAAAATTGGGAGCGGCTTGGACCACTCATCCTTCCCACCACAGAGCATGCAAGCAGGCGGGGGGAGAGAGAAGAAGTGGGAGAACCTGCGCGGAATGGAGATGGCTCCCAAGATTGTAGTGATTGATAATCCCGTCATCGTCGTCATCGATATTGTCTCCTGCTGTCAAAGAATCGACAAGACCTTTCACCCTGGCTTCCTCGGCATCCTCGGCTTCGTTCTCTTTTCTGATCTTGGCTTCCATGATCTGCGTCGGTGAGAGCGCAGAGGGCTTTGAGGGCACGGGCGCGGGCACCAAGGGAGGAGCTTCTGCCACGCCCGCGACCGCGAACCGCTTCTCCGCCTGTACCGGCGCCGCAGCAATCAGGCCTGCAGCAGACATGTCGTCGTTTCTGAGCTTCTGGATCTTGCGGTCATCGCCAAGGCCTGACAGCGAATCACCGAGCCCGTCGTTCGAGTCGTGGGGCTTGATAGAAGACGAAGATTGTGGTGGCGTGTTCATCAAGTTCAAGAGGTCACCCAGGTTGGACCCATCGACGCTCGGGGGCAGCTGCTGAGCCACAGGCGGCTCGGCATCTTTTTCTCGCGGTTTTTCGCGCTGCCGCGGTAAGCCCTGCACCACGGATCTCTGCACCACGGATGTTGCCGTCGCCGGCGCTGACGCGGCAGGCGCAGATGGCGCAACCGCCTGAACAGGCGGCGCTTCTTGTCGATGTTGCACCTCGGCTTGCGCAGCCTGCGAAGGCGATGCGACAACGCCATCCCAGGTCACGCCATCCCAGATCCTCCCGTGCTGGCTCGGCGCATCCTCCGCGACGGCGGCATCGGGTGATCGGGCGGCCGGGCGTGATGCTCTTGGCTGAATCTGCGCCGGTTGTGCATCCTCGTGCTCCTGCCTTTTCACGTTGCGCACCCCTCTTAGCTGCTGCTTGCTTCTAATGCGGTGCACTGGCGTCACCGTGGGTTCATCACTTGCAGGCGCGCGATTTGTGGCGGCATGGGCTGCATGCTCTCGCAGCCAGGCAGCCTGTTGCAGCAATTTCTTTGCGTCCTTCACCTCCGCTCGCTGCTCCTGCCGCTCTTGCCGCGTCACCACAGGCTCCCTCTCCGCTTTGTCCTCGAGTCGTTTCACCGTCGCCACGATTGCCGCTTCTTGATCCCCGCCAGAACCTGTACCGTGCGATGCCTCTATCTGGCTAGTACCGCGCGATAGCACGGGGTTGTTCGACCGCGTACTAGTCTGCAGCTGCTCCACAGGTGGCGATGCAATATGCGCCGACGTCTCCCTCCACGCCACCGGCTGGGTAGCTGCCTGCACCCTTACATGATGTGGCTGATGCTGCTGAGCCCTTGTCACGTCCTCTCGCGCCTGCTCCATCATTGCCGCTTTGGCTTTTTGGAACTCGGCGCGCTGAGCAGCAGACTGCTGCCCGAGTTTCTTGGCTGTTGCATTCCTGGCCTCTAAGGCCTTGGTTGCTCTCTTTACCTCTTGCATTTCGGCGAACTTGTCCTCGGCAAGCTTGTGCGCGAGGAGGTCGGCAAGCTTCTTGGCTGTTTTGGCTTTCTGCCGGTCGTCCAGCACCTTGTGCTCATCTCGGCGCAGCTTGGCTTCCTCTTGCTGTACGGCCTCTTGGGCTTTGGCCCTTTTCTGCTCTTTGATCTTCAGCGCAGCTAAAGTGGCTTGCTTCTTGGCAACATGCGCCTGGTGCTTTGCTGCTGTTGCCATGGCTTCTTCCTTGAGCAGCTTGCTCCAAAGGCTGTTCATCGAAGTCTCCTCCTCCTTGGCTACCGGGTCCTTGGCTACAGGGTCCTCTTGTGCATGCGTGTACCCATAAGGATTGAATGGTTTCGCCCGCTTCGTCGCCGTGGCAGGTGCATGCTGCCTCTCTCCTCGCCTCCTCGCTTCTTTAACCTGCGCGACAGCCCTTGGACGAAGTTGACTACGTCGCGCAGCAGTCACCGCTGTCGCCTCCCGAAAGAATTCGACGTCTCTGTTGGCGTTGCCCTCCGACTTGAGATTGTTGTAGAAGCGCTGCATCCACCCCGTACCTTGGCCCTGCTGCTCCGCGCGCGAGCTTGCCACCTTCCCCACGGCGTCATCCTTGAATTCTTTTGCGATTAGCGCCTTGTCGACTAATGCCCTAGGTGGAGGCACGTGTGGCGCTTGAACAGTGCCCTCCATTACACTCGTCAGATCATCGTTGTCCGACGCCTCGCTGCCCGCCAAGTTGAGCAGCGTGGGCACAGAGTCTGCGTTGAACTGGGAAGCAATGTCAGCTGCAGACCTGAATTCCGAGCTCGGCGCGACATGCAGAGCCGGCCCATTGTGGGACAGCAACAAGTGACTGAACCCGTCAAGAGCTGAATTCAAACCAGAGCCCGTCTGCAAGTCATTATCGCCTTCCCTGTGTCGATGCATGTTGAAGCCGTCGTCGCCGAACGCAATGGCGACCTTGGCATCGGCCTTCTCTTCTGGCGTCAAACCTGCATGTTGCCACTGCACGTTGTGATCCATGATCGAGTCCAGATCGCCCAAGTTCCCATGTTCCGCAAGTTTTTCAAGCTGCACAAGACCTTGCACGCGCGCCGCTATACTTCTGCCACCCTGCATTCCGCCACCAACTTGTAGCAGTGATGAAGTGTGGGCAGCAGCCCCCAGCTGAGTAGGCGTCCCGTCGAGCACCGCTTGCTCTCCGCTCCCCTTGACTTCCTCGACAGCCGTATTTGCAGATGCAGATGAAGATGAATTCATCAGCCGCAGCGCACGAGCAGCATCCCCAGCACCGTTGTATTTCCTGCTAATGATGGCGCGCATTACTATCTTGGTCGCTTCCACCGAGGAGTTGGCAGCAGCCGCCGCTGATTCCTCAGCCACCGCAGACCGATTAGCAGCCAGCGTTTTGTTCACCATGTACTCGTGCTCTACCTTTCCGGGGAGCTCACCAAAAGGCCCGGGTTTGGGGCCTAGTCGGTCAATCACCGTCTGAGGACCCGACAGTAAGGTATCGTTGATGGCCCGCTCCATGGCTGTCAGCTTGTTGTTGGACTCAGCTGAGATCTCGATGGTCTTTGCGAGCATGTTCTGGAGCTCAGGACTCATGGCCTGCAGTGCATCCTCTGTCTTGTTCTCCGACTCTTGCATCTCCCTGATTGCCTGCTCCCGGTCTTGCACTTTCATTATCGTGCCGTTGAGGGCATCCGAGACTGGCATGACCTTTTGCCGCAAAATGAGGCTTTTGATGTTGTCGACGGCCTGCTTGACCCTTCCGCACTTGAGGAACTCTTCGGGCGAATCGAGCTGTGAGCACGCGAAGGCGACATCGCCCTCCAGCCTATTCGAGACGAAGGTCACGCACGTTTCCTTGTCTTCCTGATCCTCCCACGCCTCGTAGCACGCATCCCAGCCATGCTCGTCGGACACATTAAATGTGAAATTGTTTTGTAACGCAAGTTGCACCGATGCATTTGTGGAGTTGTGGCTGATGGCCTCTCCTCTGGCGAGCTCTAGAGGCCTCATGAGGTGCCTCACGCACGCACGCATCTCCTTGGCCGACAGGTCTGTGTACTCGGCGCAAAACTGGTACGGGTGCTGGTCTTTTGCACGGGTGCGCACGAGCCAATCTCCAGCCAGGTTGTTGGCGATCTGCAAGGCGCTTACCCGCACGGCCTCGGCGGGAATGCACTCCTCGCCCTCGGGGCAGTCAGTGGCGTTCGCGGCGCCTGTCGAGTTGGAGTTCAGGGTGGCGAGCCGTTGCATAAACCTCTCGTAGAAGGTGAGATCCGCCAGCTGCTGCGTCGCGCCAGCCGCCAGCGCCGTCCAACGCAGCCCCGCACGGCGCCCGTCGGCATGGTGCTCGGCTGAGAAGAGCGCGACCGATGCGATCAGCAGGAGCAGCGAGGCGGTGGACACGGAGCCACGGAGCCAGTACCGCCAGCGCTCCGTCCGCTGGTCTGCGTCCCCGCCGGCCCGGCGGGCAGGCTCCTCCGGGCGCTCGCGCTCCATGAAATCAGCCATCACTATTTTCGGTGGTTTGTCGGCGTCGGCACGAAATCCGTGAGGCGGATTTCGGAAACAAACCTGTATTTTAAATTTCCGACCATTGCGGACGTATTTTGAGGAGGGGATCGACTTTGATCGAGGTACTATGTTCGTGGCTCCATCGTTTTTTTTTATCCAAAAATTGTTACAAAAATTTCAATTTTTTGAGATATTTGTACTGTGAAAGCCATCCTACCGAATACAATGGTTGACTGAAAACCAAACTCGTTTGGTTCGTGTGCAAGCGACTTGTCTCCCGAGGTGTCGTTCCACCGCATGGCGCACGACGCAGGCGGCGAAGTGACGTTCGCGCCGGGGAACAGTCGAGGCGGCCGGTGCGAGCTCGACGCAGATCAAGCGCAGCACGAGGCGTGTGGCGAAGTTGGGCACTGTCACATGCCCTTTTCCTACTCACACGCCCATGACGGACACGTGCAGGCTGCTCACACGACGCTCATCACGGGCACATGCCCCTGTGCTGCTCACACGCCAATCGCCTGTTGCACGAGCAATCATGTCGCGCAATGCCTAAATCAGCATCACGAACGACTTAAGCCTACCCGGCTGCCCTGCAGCCGGGTGGCCGGCGTAGAGGAGGCAGGCATGTTATTTTGCAGTGCGCGCCCCTCGGGTGCGGGCTGCGGTGACGACAGCGGGTGCGGGTGCGGCGGTTCTAAGCGACACGCGCAGAGGCGGGCGCTTTGTGCCCGCACTTTCACGATGCAGCCAGTGTCTCGGCCGTTGCTTGTCAGCTGGCTGCTGGCAATATTTGTTGCGAGTGCGCCGACCACCATCTGGGGCGCGACCTTCGCAGGAATCGGGAAGGTCGTAGGAGGCGACGACGGCACCCACCGCTTGACGCTGACTACGGATGAGGACGGTGCAGAGCTGTTGCGGGTGCTCAAAGACGTAACAGCCTCCGACGAGGCGACCCGCGGACGCGATCCTTCAATCGGCGTCGCGTCATGGAACTCAGTCGAAAAGTTCTATTATTATGCCGCAGCAGAAGACGGCTTCGCAAGCGCCTACCTCACCCCTTACAGCTACGTCACAAACCAGTCCATAAGTCAACGCGTCCTACGCGGACGGACAGACACGTCTTTTACTCTTACGTCAATCCAGTACAACCGCATTGATGCCAAAATCTACGGGATTATTACGTATTCATCTGGAGAACATTTCATGGTCAGGGTGATGGCCGACACACGCGTCGGCCAGATCAAGGTCGAGCTGATTTTTGAGGCCTTGTTGCAGCTTGACTACACTCACATAGCCCCGGGTTTGTCGGCGATGGACACAAATCGTGATGACGGCGCTCGGTACTATGCTTGCGGTCTGAAGACTCTCAACGTCAATGGAAAGCGGGTACAGCAGGGCTATCTTTTTGCCTTAACGACGGGCGTGGCACCCACCGGCACCCCAAAGCCGTCCGCTCATTTATGGAGCCGCGAATTGCCAGGAGTCCTGACCTCATTACAGGCTGATCCAAGCACAGGGAACCTGTATGGCATGTTACACAACGTCAGCGGGCACTTCCTCCTGCACTTTGATCCCACCGACGAGGGGAAATTTGGCGACACATATGTGTATCAGACACGAACCGCAGACACATACAGAAAGGCCGATCCCGCGAAAACGTTCAACATGACCGCGGATACTGAAGTAATTTTTGGGTTGGCATCCTTTTCCCCTCCTGCTAATGTAGCTGGGCGTGCGGCTGAAGCTGATTACTTCTCTGTAGTATACAATCGCATAGTTGATGAAAATGGTACGCAGTACGACCGATACAACATCCTCGCCCAGAACTTAGGAAATTTACTCGATCAGAGAGTGAATCCCAACATCACGTCTGAAGAGTTTACAATTACAAACCAAGCAGGATACACGATGACTTCTATGCAAGTGATGTACACGACCATTCCGACGATCAGTAAGCTTGAACCTAGTGTGGCACATATCGTTGGCGGCATGCTTGTGACGGTAGTTGGTCAGCCTTTTGTCGACACTGGTCCGGGCATGATCCGCTGTCGCTGGAAGCTTTACGATAAAGCAGACCGACTCAGTGGTGTAACCCTTTATAGCACTTCGGCTTCCTTTGTAAACACCTCCGTGTGTGTTTGCATTACCCCAAAGACCGGGACTCGTGTAAAAGGCATAATGGACCTTACACTTACCAATGGCGCCATCTGGACTAGCAATTACAAGAAATTTGTGTTCTTTGAGACTACGCTACGCACTCCGCTAATGGGATCTAGCAAAGGAAGAGCTTTCGTGCAGATCAGGGGTCTTTATCTCCGGGACCTGCCTGTCCTTGATATGGATTTCGTCGACAGCCGAGGAATTCCTGGAGTTGTCCGCGACGGCGTGAACGAGGCGCAATGTGAATTTGGGAAGGCGCCAGCAGGGTATGCTTTTGACTCCAAGGCAGTCACAACCGGTGATCCAATGTTCCAGGTTCAGGGTAATCCTCCGGATGGGCCCGTCATGAGAAAGTCACAGTGTATGAACATCACCGTGGGCTTGGATGTGGAAGAAGTTTGCATCCTGTCGTGTTTTTCGCCGCCCGCACCAGCTGACAAGTGTATACAAGGTTCAACCCGGGCATGCTCCTTGTTCTATCGAAAGTGTCCTGTTGAGTGGGAGCCCTCCGTCACACCTTGCCGTATGATGATCCCACCATACGCACAGATTCCGTTTTCTTTCACCATTTATGGCCAGCGCGTTCCGATGGGAACATGGGCTTTCGATGGCGACAAGTCACCGATTATGGTCGGTGCCAAATTCATGGATGATGGATCATGTATTGTAATTCAGACTGATCTAGACACGAACAAAGGACGTTCAATTGGGGGCGCTGTCAGTGCATCCAGCGCCTTTCTCTACAGCGATTTACTTTTCGGGGAGAACGCTCAGCTCACATACCCGCTGCGAAATAGATTGATGGTTTGCATGGGCTACGAGGCAACGTGTACAACGAGCTCGTTCTACTATTTTCGTCCGGCAGCACTTGGTTCCCGGTTCAATTGGTTTTTCTTTCTTAAAGGGACATTCGTGTTGGACGAAACTCCGAATGACAGAAAGCCGCGCCCCGGGGCGCATATCATAGCACCTGGTACTTCAGCTATGTGCACCCGTATCCGAGTGAATGGCGGCGGGAGCTATTACTCGGGGGGGCGAGCACTTGACTACAGGTGGGGGATGAGGGCAAGCAAGTGCATTGACGTGAATTGTTTGAATTCTTTCATCATGAACGAGCAGGAACACCTCTGGCCGTTGCCTGCGCAACGCTCACTCTATTACACTAAGTCGGCCGAATTTGACGCTGAATTGGCTCTTACTGGCAAGTCAAACACACTCGATCTGGCATCGGTTAATCGTCTCACGTGGTTGCTACAGACGACAAACTTCTTCTACTCGGATTACATAGAAGACACACAGAAATTGATTGACGGTGATGCTTTGAATTTTGCGTACGTACCTAGATGCCAGTGTTTGCTCCCTTGTTTGCGCACAGCAAGTGGCTCTGCAACATTGGAGCGTTTTGACGGCTGTGTGTTGCAGGGGTTAAAAAAAAAGAAAAAGAAGAAGAAGATACACGGATCACTTGCGTCGCCATGGCCAGAATCTGCAAGGTGCAAATCGTTGCAAATCTTGAATCCCAATTGTCTTTTCTGCTTTGTAGATAACAGCGTCCTGCTCTTCTTTCCCGAGCGACTTTGTCTCGTCCTTGCGTGATGCCATCATGAAGCCTCTCACGCCGATCTGTGTCTAACAGACCGAGGGAGACAAGTATCCTTCTATTTGCGCCAAGTACAAGGTCTCATGTGTCAGAGTCGTGGACTATCATGTTTGCGTTTTTTGTGATGATTGTTTTCGGGTGGCAAAGAACAGTAAATGGACCGTGTGTGTACGCTATTGTTTTTTTTTTCTTGTTATAAATGGACCGTGTGTGTACGCTACACTCACAGCCACGGTGCTTTCTTTCTCCAGAGCTCATCTATGCCCTCACAGCACAGCAGACGAGTAGGGACGTGTTTGCGTGCGGCTATCGTGCCCACACTATCTTTCTTGTCGTTTTGTCTGTGTCTAATTGAAGACACTTGCTTTTCAACAGGACAAGTGTAACAAGTGCAAGAATCCGGATGCTAGGGAATGCCCTGGCATCAGCCATGTTGCTCAGCGAGACACTATAATCTCCTGGACGCCTGCCCCAAAAGTCAAGATTGACATGCCCAGCCCTACAGAAATCCGGGCAAACATGGATCTCACTATCTTGGCAAACATTCTGGTCCCCGATGATAGGATTTGTTGCAACGAGAAACGATGCAGTGATCGGCCCTTCCAGAGCGATGTTGGCATGTTGCTATCTTCAGACCGGCAACAGTACTCTACGTTTGCGATGGGTAACAATTTAGCATCCGTGAAGTGGTCAGTAATTGAAAGAGCTCCGGTCAGAAGTAAACATAAATCTCTGCAAGACCAGCAAACTGCGGCAGGACCCCAACAAGACGTAACGTTAAACACTATCGATCTCAATGCGATTGGAGTCGAGTCCCGGAGTGCTGTATTGCTGTTGCCGAAAACTCATTTGCAGCCCGGACATTACTACGAGGCAACCGTCGACGTTAAAATGTCAAATCCGAATACAATCTTCAAGCAAAGCGGTTCTGATTCGGTGCTAATCTTTGTAAAGGCACCAGCTCTTTCTCTAAAGTTACTTTTCACTGAGATCAGGGAAGGTGGGCTTGTCTACCCTCATCTGGATGGTAGGTCATTTGCCACCCTTTTGGGCAGAGACTTCAGAAAAAACACGTTTCCTGTGCGCATTTCTCTGTCGCCCGAAACTTTTGAACTGGAGCTAATTCCAGATTCAGCGCATGTGACTTACATGTGGAATTGTCGCAAGTGGCCAATAAAGAGTGAATTCGAGTATTGGAGAACGGACAACGATATTATGGAGCCCGACGTCCGGGTTGTTGAGAAGTGCTTCTTCAATGACACTGTTCAAGAGGGATCGCCATATCCCTTGACAAAAGAGGCAAAAGATGCCAGCTTTCCGTGTTGCAATAGACCAGACTTTGTTGCTTTGAGCGCTGAGCTGGAAGATCGTTATACGTACGAGTTCAATTTGACCATGCATGTGCACTACGCGACAGCCCCCGAGAAAGATGTGGTGGATGAATTTCGAGGATTTCGAAGGATGTCTATTCGAAGACAAGATTCTGTATCAAACGATTTTTTCCTAATCGGACGAACAATAGAAATGTATATGCACAAAACAGACCCTTATGTTAATTTTATTTTGCCTCAAGACAAAGTAAGACCAAACGAAATGTTGGTCCTGGAGAGCATCATTCCGAAAGAGAGTGTTCAAAGGGCATTACCAGAATGGGAAGGCAAGTGTGAACATCCTGTGCGACGGGGAGAACCTGGTTGCAGGATAGAACTGAAGGAAGTAGCGCATGACATGGACTTGACAAATCCGCTGGTCTGCGAGTCCCCGACGCTCATTCCCGTATTCAATTATCCTGAAATAGTGCACTTTGCAATCAAGCCTGAAATGATCGCGCCTGGCGTCCGGTTTTTGTTCAGGCTCAGCATCAAAACTCTCGAATTGTCATTCGCGGGTGATATTTGGCGGGAGCGTGGAGTTGCCGAGCTAATGCTTGAAGTTAATCGCCCGCCTCGCAACGGAAAGCTGCTCGCTTTGCCCCGCAGTGGAAAGGCATTTCTCACGGAATTTACCTTGGAGGCGTCTCGCATTGAGGATTCGAAAGATGATTTGCCTCTTAAATATGAATTTTACTATTCTGTAGCCAATTCATCATCCCATGTTTATGTCAGCCCCCGACAGCTTAACCCGTTTCACACGATGAAACTTCCTATGATACAGAAGAGCGCTCCAGAGGCCCCGTGTTCGGGAGATGACACACTTCCAGGGGGTCCATGCGAAACTATGGCCGTCTACGTCTCCGCCGTTGATTTGTATGGTGCACACACCGAATATAGCTCGATGATAATGCTGACCTTCGATAAAAAAGAAGCGGTGACATACAGTGTGCTCGCTGGCTTTTTTGACGACTACAGGCGGCAAGCATTTCTGACAAAAGACTATGCTCAAATGCTACATTCGCTGAAGCTGTGCTCTGAACTTCTGAAAGATTCCGCGATGGCAGCAGCAATTTTGCAAGAAAACATTCGAGATCCATTGTCACTGCAGCTCGGGCAGTTCAAAACGGGATTACTTGATACGCTCCTGGATGCTACGGACGCTGAAGATGGAAGGTATATGCAACTGAGCCTTCAGTTTCCAGTAAATGTGATGGTCCTCCAGGGCTTGAATGATGTTTTAGCGCAAAACAGTGATCTTACTACTCAGGAACGAGTCAAAGGTCTTTCGTTGGTGGCCATGGTTGGAAAATCAGCAACAACGACGGGTGCCAAAGTACCCAATCAGTTATTGGACTCGATTTTAGAGGCAGCTAGCCAGATGGTTAGAAGGATTTTATTTTTTATTCCTGGCGTTTCCCAGCGAAGGCAACAATTGAGCCAGGCTGCAATGATCCAGAGGATTGCTACTATCGAGGGCACTCTCGAGCAGCTTACGAACACGATTCGTGATGTCTGTAGTAATGCACTCATAGGAGCGGCCCCGACCCCCGCGGGATGGAGGACTTTCACAGCTGGATTGTTTACTGTCACCTGTTCAAAAATCGCAAAGCCGCTGCCTGGCATCACCAAGACCGCCGGAACTGCTGTGCCGGAATCAGATAAATGCAGCAGAGTGGATGTGGTAATGGAGGGGTGGTCGTCCGCAGAAGACGTAGATCTGGCCACGGTTGTCTTCAAATACAATCCAGCCGGATTCCCAGTTGTTACGACTGCAAATGGTCTCTCGGACGGCCAATTGCAAGCATCGTACGGGATCCATTGGCCGTTGCACCCTTCTTCATGTCCAGTCCTAATCCGACACTGGGTGAACGGTGTAAATGTCCCAACCCCATTTCGGAAAGTGTCTCTCCACTTGTCAGTTGCTCAGGAAGCGGCTCGACAGATTGTCCCACTAGGTGGAAGTGCTTTTGCGTTCGAAGACACTATATTCTCTGCCACTTGCCAGCAATGGTATTCTTCTCCTGTAAATGCTCCAGGTGCATGGTGGGACAAGAACGCGTCCTCGCAGATTCTAGAATCATCATCGAATGATATTTGTAATTCTTCCCATTGGCCTTCGGATAAAATATTTGTAGATCCCCCTCCGTTGGCAAACGGATCTGTCGTGTGCACATTTGATACCATCCCCGCACCAGCTTCATACACGTCAACAGGGCTTTATGCAGTCATTACGGAAGCCACGGACTGTTTTGGGGTCATTGACCTCCCTAGCAGGCGCACCGGAATCGACTGGCAAATCGGTCAGTTTTCATTCATCGAGGGAGGATCTTCCATGCGAAAGGTCTGCGACAGGTGCAAAGTTTGCGGCGGTACGACCGATTGCGTGCTGTCTTGTAGCAGCAAAATAGAGTTGGACGAGACACTGGATCTGTGTGGAGTGTGCGGTGGTTTGTGCACATTGGGGGCTGGCTGCACTCAGGAAGCTTGTAATCAACCATACTTTCGGTACGCAGGCAACAAGTTTCCGAGAGACTATGATGTACGCTCTGATGGGAGGACCACGGGCCTTCTCAAAAAAGGAGGAAAATGTCCGCAATCGCCGACTAATCCCATCGATTTGCCGCCTGCGCGGTCGCCGAATGGGCTATGCAAATCGATCGCCCCACCACGAGTGGATTCACGCAGATCTGGAGCATTATTCGAGAATGCTCGTGTTGAGAGGTACCCATACCACAACGATCTGAAAATTTGCTGGGAAAATTCGAACATGGTTCCAATGAGTAGCCCAGATAAGCTCTGTCAGTTCCAAACTGGTTCTTTCTTCCTCGACGATCCTACGGGTTTGACACTGAGGTTAGTCATCCAAGCACTTGATGAAAATGAAGAGCCCACTGATCTCGGGGGAGTGGAGATTGCAGATAAATTGCTGCGGTTTGATCCACAGGGCTTATTAACAGTTGCAGGTAATGGAACTCGCACGATGCAAGAGGTGGGTACACGGGCGCAAATCCTGAGCCGCATCGATAGATTATCATATTTGCCTCCGCCTCATTGGAGCTCGCATTTTCCGCCAATACGATATAGGAGGCTGAAATTCTCGGTGCAAAATTCTCTCATCCCGCCAACGATTATCAAAATGCGAATCAGGCCCGTAAATGATCCACCGCGAGTGACTGCGTCTCCCACGCCATATCAAATCCAGGAGGATCGTATGTATAGGCTTCAATCGCCTGCAGTTCAGATTGTTGACGATGCTGCAGAATTTGCCGGTCATTACCTGAACGTTACATTGCAAGTTCTCGGCACCGGTTCCGCGATAAGGACGGCATCGGTCGGAAGGTTTCAGCGATATATTGCGATCTCTGGAAGTCTTCAATTCGTGAATGATGACCTGTCCACACTAGACTATCTTGGGCCGGAAAACCAGAATGAGGATTTCGATCCATTTGACACGATTAAGGTGACCGTGAACGATAATGGATTTGGTGGCGAAGCTCCATACAACGCTCCGCAAACGCATGAACTGCTGGTGAATCTGACTGCAAAGATCCAGAACGACCCACCCATCGTTCTGATAGAGAAAAAATCAGTCATTTTCCAGAACGGAGCAGTTCGCATCAAAGGTGCACATGTCGTGGATCCGGATGGTTGGCAGCATGTGAAGCCGATGTATGAGGGCACTATCAGTACGGCGCAAGGTGTGCTTACTGTGAAAGTCTTGAACACTAACTGCACTGTGCTCTCCCGGAAGCCGTATGCATACACACGGCCCACGATCTGGCGATACGTGGATGAAAGCATGCCTTTGCTGGATCCAATTCTAGTTCACGGGGTTGGGTTTCTGAAGCTGGATGGTCGCCCGTCGAGACACAAAGCGATCTATTTGAATTTCAGGTTGGACAAGAAAACTGTAGATGCCGTTCTGGCATACCCAGGAGTCAAAATGGTTGTAGCCCTCTACAAGCGTGATTGTTATGATGCCATGTCTGACAACGGTGCAGCTGCAACCCTGGGTATCACGTCACAATGGTTGCCAGGATGCATAAAGAGCGGGTCCTTTCCCGTGAGCATGGTGCGTTGCCCAGTACAGTCGGAAGCTCAACCTTTTTTCTGGGAACGACATACAAAAGTTGAAAGTTTGGTGGTTGGCACGGGGCACTTCACCAGTCGTCAGTCCGAATGGGTTTATGCGATGCTGGATGCAGAACGTGTTATTGTGGAGCTTGCCGGTTCTGAAACACTGTGTTTGCGTCTTGAAGATGTTCCATCAGTGAACGAGACACTAAGATTCTTGGCACCTGTCACCACGGCAGCAGCAAGGAAGACTTCAGCCGAAGAAAACTTACTGCCCAGGCTTGACATTTTCATGGGGTCGCCGGCAAATGCTTCTTTCTTTGCCAGGCCATCTGATCTTGCCGAAACTGGTCAAGATGATGAAGAGCATCAGGAGAAAGCCTGCGTCCTTGAAATTCGACAAGGTAGTAGCGTTCAGGATGTCTTATTTGAGGTCCAAACGTCAGTGAATGTTATGAATGCGCTCTTTGATGACATTTTCTATCAGATTTCAGGATCATTTGCAAACAGATTTGGGGATGATCCTATCAATGTTACATTCAAGGTGGCTGACATTTCGGCTAGGGAATCGTGTCTTGAAGCAACGAAGGTCTTTGGTCCTCAGGCGTGTGATGAATTCAATCATGCGAATGCAACTGTATATGTCGTTCCCGTCAAGCAGGCTCGGACTCCCATACGTATGCAACCTTGGTATGCTGACCGATGGGTGCGTACAAAGTCAATTCGAGGAAATCTTCCAGTGTATGTTCAGTTGGAGGACTGTGGAAATCGAGGTTGGGAGGAAGAATGTCCCTATCGCCTGCAGATTGTGCCGGATAGTGTTATTGGCGAGTACGTGGTTGGCAGACTGACTGTGGAAATTGCATCCCGTCTTGGAACCTTGACAGTACCTGAGTCATTGAGGGGGCCACTCACATTTGAAAAGGGAACCGGGTTTCGCGACCCAGTTGTTCGAATCACGGGCTTTGCCCCTGATATCCGCCGCGCTATGTTGGACATCGTTTACCATTCTCAGCTTGACAAGCACCTGCAATACAAGAATCTATACAGTGACGAGAATGATCCAAGCAATATTCCGTGCAGCCGTCTGTGTTTCCTAAACGATATCGGTCCACCTGCTTTCCTGGGCGAGGACGAGGTTCAAGGTTGCAATAAGCAATGTGGCAGAAAAATATATGAGCGCACAAACAAACAATTGATGCAGCCTGACCGCGGAGATGTCACTTTTGACGAGAAGGGCATTTTTTTGGATGATGTGGTCATCACGTACTCGGATAACGGGATGACGGGCGTCGGTCTCGACAGGTACACAACTCTAATGGTGTACAACATTTATACTATGGCTGTCAATGATCGACCGTGCATCATTTTCAAGGGTAAGAAGTCGAATGGTTGCAGAGTAGAGTGTGCGCACCCTGGATTACCCATCAATTGCGATGACTCTGGCGTTCCCTTCGATTTGAACAACCCATTCGAAACCGTCATGTACGAGGGCCAGAGGGAACCTATTCTGGTAGGAGGGCTCGTGAGTAAAGTGGTTGATGAATATGAGTTTTCACGCAAAGAATGCAGAACTCATTTGGATGAGACTTTGGCTAACAGAGGTGATGATGTTACGGATCCTTTGTGGCTTGTAGAATGTCCCAGGCTGAACGTGCGCATTTCTGCAAACCAAGGTGATATCGCGCTGAACAGTAGAGAATTTATTGACATTTTCTTGGGGTCTGAAAAGACGTATGCATCTCCTATTGCGTTCCTGGCTTACCCACTTGACTCAAACTCTGCGATGCGTATGATCCGTTACAAGATGTCTGAGGAAAACCCGTATTTCAACAGTAATCTGGGTACAGAAACAGTAAGGATTGTAGTCAGCGACCAGGGCTTCAGTGGTTCAGATCCGTCGGGTGAATTTGACGGTTCATCGAGTGAAAGTGTTTTGGAATTCGTCATTGGTATCAAACCAGTGAATAATTTACCGATCATCACTGTTCCCCGTGCCTCAGACCCAATTGAAGTTCAGGAGAATGTGCCCACGCAGATGTCTACCAAAGCGTTGGGCAACGGACTTAGCGTCCAGGATTTTGACTCGAATGAGTGTGTTCGGGATGGGAACGGGTACGGCAAGCTCACGCTCATTGTGAGCGTTCCGCATGGTCGATTGTCTATCAACCCGGTCAGGTCTTCTACTCTCGAAGCCCTGCCTGGTATATCCCAGGATAATCTAGATTTTTTTAGCAGCCCTACATGTTCTGAGGTTGAATGTGGAACACGACAATCGAAGCCGGCATGCATGGAAGTCAACAAATGCAGCTGGGATACGTCTGGAGATCAGTATGTGTGTCGATGCAAGCTTTTGAGACGGTCTGGTAAGAAATGTTCTGCCATCAAAATCCGCGGAGAATCTCGGGACATCAAAAATGCTATGAGCGTCATGGTGTACAATCCAGTGCCGAAAACGAATTATCTCAGTTGGGGCGATGTGCCCGAAGTGCTCTCGATTCGCGTCTCTGATAAAAGAAACCCAGATGATGCGGCGAGCACTGATGTTTCTTGCGGTGAGACGCTTGGAGAACTTGTCACATGGACAGCGGATTCTGCAAATCTTAGGACAATGCCGGTAAGCCAGCCCTGTATCGTCACAATCGACCCCCTGATTCTGAATGGCGGATTCGAAGAACCAGCTATTTGTGAAGGCAGTCTGGACTGTCAAGACATTTCTGTGCCGTCCGATGGAATGGTGGAGTGTGTGGGAGTTGCTCCGATGCCCGACACACTTCAATGGACGATTAGCGGCATTGCTGGTATTTCGTATTTTGGCTGGGAAGGCGATGTCCCAGCCACGGAAGGGGAACAGCATCTCTATCTGAGTCCCTCTCTCTTACTGCCGGCTGTCGTAACCCAGACAATTAAAATGCTGGTGATTGGTGCAAGATACAAAGTTCAGGTAGCATTGGGGGCGAGAACCACTGGAAATCGTGGTTCGGCATTCACGCTTGAAATGTTGGACACGGTCGACTACCCGTGGGCAAATTTTTTGCCAACAATAAACGAGGACCTCGTGGTCTCCCTTCCAGGTAAAGATACTTACCAGCGCGAGACTAAAGAATTTACCGCGCATCGCACGGAGTTGCCGCTAAAATTGAAAGGATACACGGGGCCTGGTCAAACTGGCGGTGGACGCCTGGTTTTTGTTGATGATGTCCGAGTACGATTTTTAGCGTATCAGATGCTCGAGGATACTCCACTGCAGATGAAAAGCGTGCGAGTGGAAGACCCCGATTACTCTGTGGGCGTTCTTGACCTAATGAGGAAAAATGGCTTTGTTTTTAACATGAAGGTAACAATCGAAGCCAAGCATGGTAATTTCGTATACAAGCCAAATAAATGTACGGTAATGCCTCCAATATTCAATTTCGGTATGAATCCTGACAAAAGGATTCAATGGGGCGTTATGTGCTGGGCGTTAACAGGCAACGTGCAGATTTCCAATTGGGCAAACATGAGTATGTTCCGTCCAGATTGTCCCTTTGGCTGGGCCGGAAAGGGAACACAGGAGGAACCTTGCGTTGATGTGCCCTTGAGGTCCTTGAACATGACTTGGTCTAATCCCTATTTTGTTTTTGATTTTCCTTCCAGCCAATCCCAGATTCCTCAGAGATATGCAGAGTTCGTAGGCTCTAAAGAAGGGATCGAAGAGGTTATACGGAATAGGATTCTGTACGTTCCCGACCCTTACTTCAATACTGAAAATCTAGGGAAGGAAATCCTCAAGATAACGTCAAATGACTTAGCCAACTACAATGGAGATAAATCGAATCCAAATATTGTTGTGCAAAATTTTGTTGTCGACATTCTTGCTGTCAATAATGCCCCAAATGTAACCTTCTTATTCCCTGAGGTGGATATCAAAGAGGATCACAGTGTCGTTTTGCAGGGCATTGAAATCAACGATCCTGATCTCAATGAAGTAAAGTGTGTCGCCGAGCCATGTGACAGCGTAGCGGGATTCTTGGCCATGCGTGCTGTTGTTACAAACGGAAGCATGACGATGAGCCCTGCCTTCAGAGTCATAGACATTTCCGTTCTTCGCGATGAGGCGTTTGGAGAGATTTTTTCTAAGGATCAATATCTTCAGGAGTGTGTCATGAAATTATCGTGCACGCCGTCAGGAGGGTATCTCACGCTGGCATCTACGAATATGGTTGAATTCTGCAGAAACGAACCAAGTCGATGTATGAAAGTCGCCATGTATTGCACAATCGGGGAAATGGCTTCAAGAGGAAGGACAAATGCGGATTGCTTAGATGAACTGAATGAAGCTGGCTTGGGAGGTGCCATGCTAGCAACTGAAGAGCTCCTAGACGCTGAGAAGAAGTTGCAAGAGAGGGTGTGGTCGGACCTGCTGCAGCGAAGAATTCCACTCTCCCTGATAAAAAACAACTTCCTCATTTTGGTCGGCACGCTTGTGGATCTGAATGCTATCCTATCCGGAGGAGCTGTGACGTACACGCCTGGACGATACTACAACGGGCAAGAAAAGTGCACCTTTGAGGTCAATGATCTTGGTAATAAGGGCATATTATTTCCGTGCGATCCAGAGCCTAACGTTCCACCCGAATTAATGTTCGAATACTGCTCCAAAAAGACACCCCATGCTCCATTGGTAACAACTAGTTCATTCACTATTAATGTGAAGCCAATCAACAACTACCCCGTGCTTCTCATGTTTGATTCGTTTGGATCAAACCTTCTCGAAGGCCTCCCACCCATGAATGCCCTCCAAAACGTCACTCGCCTCCTTAATCGCATGATGGTGGTCGATGTTGATATCCAGGAAACTATTAAGTGTAAAATGTCGGTATCAATTGCATCTAGATCTGGAGGTACGCTATCATTTAACATAACAAAAGCGCCTAAGTTGGACTACGGTTCCAATCCGACTCAGACTGATATAGTTGCTATCGGCTCAATGCAAGACATTCAGGTGTTTGTGTCCAACATAGAATACAGATCGGATCCCCAGAACGCTGGAATTGAGGCTTTGGTTGTTACTTTAAACGACGCCAAGTGTACTGGAGAAGATCTGGTGCCCCGATTCAATGATGCGGAAACTTTTGTGTTGCAAGTTGTTATCTCGCGGCCAAAGAAGTGTCGTTTCTCGACTTGTCTGGAATGCATAGCCTCACTCGAGGATACTTGCGGTTGGTGTCCATCTTCTTGTGATGGCAGAGGCAAGTGCAAGGAAGCAATTGGTAAGAACGGCCCACCAAAATTGGGAGGCTGTCCAAGTTATTGTGTTGATGGCGCATGCCTGCGTTGGAATATGTGTGAAACGCCACCAGATACTTCGTGGATGACCGGCGCCGTTGGTGCACCAATTTTCTTGGTCGCTATGGTAAGCTTTTATTTTCTGTGGATGTGGGCACGACGCTATCATGGAACGCTTCCAATGTATGCTGCAAAGTCAACTGCTGGCATCGTTAGATCTATTCGAACTTTGTCTTTGTCACCACAAGAGGGTTCGCGAAGCGGGCAGGTATTCTACTTGGCGTGCTGTGTAATCGTTGGGGCCTTATTGCCGGGTGTTTTGCAAGAACTCTTACAGCCTAAGTATGCGAGATACCCGTTGGGAGAGGCAGTGTCGTTTTTTTTGCAAACGGACGCATGTCAAGTTTCTATTGTGTCAGATGGATCGATGGCGCCTTCCACGCCGGCAACGATTGAAACGCTAATTTCTTCAAACGGCTCACTTGCTGACGTGTTGGTATTCACTGACTTCTGCGCTGAAGACCAATTCATTTTAGTCAATAACAGTAGGCCCGAGAGTATTAGATACGCTGATTACATCTGTGATATTCGCTTGCGAATTCCAGAAGCTGAAAGTCACAGCATCCCATTGATGCACATTACAAACGTTGGAAGAAAAATGACGACTATTCGTACGGCCAAAGAGGGCCAAATTGTGAATTTCCTGCCAAACACGCTTACGATTTCAGGAACTTTGATCACAGTCGACATTTTCAACTTACGGGTGCGCAGTTTGATCATCCCCATGATTGAGGTAGGTAGTGTCAGACTCCAAAATCTGACATTTACGAGCATTCAAATAGAGACAGACCAGGCAGATGTTGCAATATCCGTTGCCTCGGGAGATACGATGATGGTTCCAATTGATATACAGTATAGACAGACCACAAATTCCATTTGCTTCGTGAGCGCAAAGTCATCAGATTTTGTATTGCAGAACACATGTGATGACTCAATCAGTGAAGTCAACACTACAGTAAAGACTGAGGCAGAGGTCGACGGAGAGCTGAAGGTAACATTCACGAACGTTACCAAACGAGTTCTGGAATGGAAATGCACAAAACCTAGCCGTGCAGTACTCGTGCCTGCTAGACGCAACTTACAGCCTGGATTGGTAAACCTTGCTGTTGAGATTATCTCCAAATCTGGGCAGATTTACTTCCAAGCGATTCCTCCTGATCGCGTCCCGCCACGCGCCGGAACAGAGGTTCTGGACTCGACGTACGTCTACGATGGCCTCCATGGCTCCAGAGAGGTGAGCATCGAAGAAACTGGAGCAAAGTTGCTCGACGTAGTGTTCCATCCTGGCGGAGCGAACAGGCCAAAAGAGGAGTGGCTTGACCTTGTACTTTCAGGCCCCAGCATCCCAATTGGACAATATGTATGGGTCTCTGATATCCGGTACCTAGTGCTGTCGCGCAAACTTTTGCAGGTGCTGTCCTTTGGTATGTTGGTGCCAGCTCAAGCCCGTGCCAGTGTACCCTTGAAACCTGCGTTTTGCCCAGAGTTCGATACTGGACCCAGCCCTGAATCCACATTTGAGAGACCTGCTACAACCAGGGTGAATCGCATATCACCATTGCGCAGGAGCGTGCAGGATGTATCGGACAAATCAAGACAGGCGGATACGCTTGGTTCCCGTCGCGGATGGGAGGAACAATTCCCTGGCATAGGGAATTCGGTCTATCTGGTTGGATTTTATAGGTTGCTTTATGCGGGTGTGAGAGGATTAGAGATGCCAAAGACAAGCTACATAGCATTCTTACCGCGAACTGGGGCACCTGTCGTGTTTGAAATCGACCCTCAAACCGGTAAAACAGTGCCAAAGGAGGTGGTTATTCAAGACCAACCTCTTGTGCTTGCGCTCCTAGTATTCGGACTGCTTGTGCCCTCGGTCGCTACCCTTGTTGTAGTTCAAAAGATCGTGCTGACCGCACGACTCGCCATCAAAAACTTCCGACAGAGGACATTGAACCAGGAAATATGTTCGAGAAAACTGCTCCACTGCCTGCGTCCTGAAGGCGAGAACGATGAACAGGAAGTGCAGGAATTGATTGATCTCAAGATGATGATCTATGCGAAATCCAATTTTTTCTACTTTTTGGACTTCCAAGTAGGAGATCCAGACACAGCTCCCTCATTGATTGATCAGGCAGTTTATACAGCAACTCACCTTGGCGTCATTGTTGGAAGCTTTGGACCAGCGATCATCTTTCTACTCAATTGGAGAGCGGGACGCTTCGCATACGAGTGTCCCCAAGAATCAGAACCATACAAATGTGGACAAAGCTGGTCTGTGGCAGAATTCGTAATAGTGCTGGCGATTATCTTTCACTGCGGCATTTCCGTCGCTGAGCTCTATTCCCATTATGCCAATCTTAGATTTACGCCGTTCAGGAAAGGGTTGCGGCTCACGTGGTACTTCACTCAGATTGTCTTGACGGCTGCCTCGCTCTTCTACACTGCTGTGGTTGTGACATGGATTTTCATAGGACTTTTTGTGAAACCTGCGCAATTTATGCCTTATGTATCAGGGTTTGTCTGCGGCACCCTGGTCCTCTCCAAGTTTTGGTCGCGCTCAGCTATAACGAACGAGCGCACATCAAACAGTATCAGGGCACGTGCTGAGAGGCTTGCAGAGCGCGGATACGGCCTAGTTCCCATCGAGGCCGTGGTGTCCATCTTAGACAGGACCCTGGAAAAGATATTGAGGCGATACAAGTTGACCGTGTCGACTCTTTTCAATCAAACCTTTCAGCTTTTCCTATTTATTTTTTTTGTGGAAGCATTCCTGTTTGTCGGCTTCCACGCCCTTACGGACACGAGAAACATTTATATTGGGTCAGTCAATTCAATTGTGATTGGCGCATGCATTTTGGCTCTTGATAGAGCGGTCAATGCGAAGAAGGACAAGGAGATTCAAGCGCAAGATATTAATCTCATTGTGAAAGAGGCCATTTCAGAAAGTGTCAAATCAATTCAATTCGTGTCCAGGCAGGTGGATATTGGTGTGCTGCTGATGGAAACAGCAAAAAAGGTACTGAATGATTACCACTATTGCCTGACTGACGCGCGCGCGCTCTCCCTCCCTCCCTCCCTCCCTCCCTCTCCCTCCCGCCCGCCCGCCCGCCCTCTTTC